>Ga0326514_10001915_pt1 | contig 13343 bp, 29 predicted proteins | sample 3_2548_0518_D_FD_203653 | JGI IMG/M metagenome (GOLD analysis project Ga0326514, IMG submission 203653) | Bovine rumen microbial communities from UC Davis, California, United States - 3_2548_0518 | ecosystem: Host-associated > Mammals > Digestive system > Stomach > Rumen | place: USA...
TTCAGTTGGTTCACACAAGACAAATCACACAAACGTATCGTAATCGGTAGTGTCAAGAAACCTATCTATATGATTGGAGAGGTTAACGGAAACCGCGTAACATATACCGAAAGAACCTATTATGAGGGCTACGGAGTGTTCGGTGGCAAGGACTACTACGAGTTTATGGCACAAATGAACGGCAAACATCTTGACGATTTTGAGGGTGACAATAAACGAGAGCAGTTGAGAATGGCGGGTATCAAAATGGCGTTTGACGGCGACCCTTATGGTATGAGTACCAAGTGGAAACACCCGACCCTTACCCTTGTTGAGGGTGACTATCACGACGGAGATAGCCCCGAAGTAGACCCCGACCAAGGCTTTCCTATCTATTAACTTAAATTAACAGAGCAATGAAACTTTATCGAATTAAAAATAGGAATTACGAGGAGAAACTGGTTGCCGCCGAAGATATGGGCAAGGCACTCGAAAAATACCGTCAGTATCTCCGCGACCACATCAGCATCGACTACTCCGATTACGAGGTGTACCAAAACATCACATCTTGTACTTATGTCAGTGAGTACCACGAAGAAAACGTAATCGTTTAGAAAATTTTAAACTCCTTTCTTTTTGACCACTGGAGCTTGAACATCCGCTTCGGTGGTTTTTTCATTACATAACCCCCATCGTATATACAACCAAATATTAATTGAAATTTCCTCGAAAAAAGCAAGGAAAAAATCAGATATTTTTGGTTATACTAGTGTAATTAAAAACTAAACAATATGAATAAACACGATTTTATGACCGACGAAATCATCCTGTGTAACAACGACTATCCCGAAGATGGTGTAGTGAATCATGTTTTCAACGATGACGACGAGCATTTTTATCACGGCAAGTTCTACGACGGTATCGCTGTATTGCATAAAGACCCCGAAGATGAGGGTGTGCCCGAAAAACTGATTATGACATACCCTATCATGGAGGCAGTCAATAGTAACGCCGACATCGCCCACGAAATCCGTGACTATGCAGGTCTCGGTGCAGAAGGCAGCATCAACTATTTCAACATTGCCCTCAAATACGGCAAACCTTATCGTCCCGAAGACATTGAATTACCTTTCTAACTATGGAAGACTTTAATAACAATTACACATACCCATTCTATATGGCGGAAAAGTACGAAGTACCTGCCCACCTGTTGCGGAAACGTAGTGACCCTAAAACCTATGGCCAATACTTGGCAAACAAGAGAAAACGTAGCAAAAAAAGATAAAATACTCAAATGAGTGTAAATAATTAGTTAATATGAAATTAGACAAGAATATCACAATCCACGAAAGTATGCTCGAAGACTTTGTTGATTACGTCAATAAAGGATGGGAGAAAAACTATACCGTGAAAGATGTTGTAGGTGTCGAATGGGGAAAGACTTACTTGTTTGTCCACTTTAACAAAGAGGATTTTACCAAAGACGCTTACCCTGTCAAATTTAACCTAAACTTTTATTAATACTTGAGGAAAAAAACAAATAGTTTTGGTTATATAACTGAACATAAAAATTAAACAATATGGATTGGAAAGATTATAAACCAGTAGGCATCGACTTTCGCGGTGAGAAAGTTGAAGACAGAGAGGCTATTGTAACGCTCGATAACGGCACTGAAATTCACATCTGTGCTTGCTGCGAGAGTTGGGAGCAGTACGGTGGCTGCAAGGATGAACTTGGTGCCACGGTGGACATTGCCGAGTGCATCAACGGATGGCTTCACGGTCGCGAAGACGAACCCCCTGTGAAAGTCTATGGCTATATTGAAAACAATTAAGGAAAATTTTGCCTTAATTTGGTTATATAACTGAAACGATTAAAAACATTAAATAAAATGAAGAAAGTATTTAACGCAATGCAGAATTTAATCTACGGAGACACCCGCCTCATTCTCACCGAGAACCAGTTGAAGAACATCAAAACCCATTAAGGCATGAAGTATTACATTGTAATGAATGAATGGAACTACCCCGTTGAAAGTGGTAGAGATTTCGTTGGCGACTTCGACACAAGAGAAGAGGCTGCAAAAATCGCCGAGAACGAATGTGACAAGGAGTTTGACAACTTTCAAACCGTGACCAACGGATTGTACCGTGAGGCCTGCGGTGTGTTCAACAACGACGACGGCAGTATCGCTGGCTATGCCCTCCATTCATCCCAGTGGGAAAACGAGGACTTTATGTTCCGTAGTGTAATCATTGAAAGAGAATTTAATTAATATGGAAAAGAAAAATTTTTACACAAATAACTTGCGCTTCGGCACGCATTACTATGATGCCGACATGAAACTGGCAACATTAATCGGAGTACCGCCCAAGGTTACCTATCAAATTCCCCTTATTGGGGATATAATCGCCCCTATGGGCTTCGAATCCGTGTATGACGAGTTCACCAGTGAATTATATTGTCAGCGAGACCTTGGCAATTTCCGTGTGCGTGTCTTTATGACTTATGACCGCATTGACATCATTGACTTGAGGACGCTTCATACGGTGGTAAGTATCAAGGGAAACAGTCTCAATGAACTGGAAAACGCGATTAACGCTGTCAGCAAGGCTGAAGATGGGCTTATATCCGAACTACTGGATGCCCCAGTGATTGAGGCTATCAATGCCTTCGGTAAGCAATACTGGGAATTCTACGCCGTGATGGAAGAGAAATACGCCGAGTTAGACAGCCATTTCAAGAAAGAGTAGATTTTTCATATTGTCTGTATAAGGACGGCTCACGAGTTGGGTCGTCCATTTTTTTGACAATATCCTTGCTCGTATGTATAACCAAAAATTGGACAGAATTTCCTTAAAAATAAATTGAAAATTAAGGGAAAAAATGGATTGAATTTGGTTCAATAATTGAACAAATTAAATACAGACAACCATGTGTAAAAACGGCAAAGAAATGAACCTTCGTGAATTTATCGAATGTAAGCACAAAGAATACATTGGTCTCCCTACCTATCGTTGGGATGAAGGTATTGTATGGGCTGTGCAGGAATATTTTGGCTCAAAGGGCGAGTTCAGCAAAGAGGATTGGGATTATATCAACGAAATGGATTTGCAGGAAGTCGCCGCCATGTGTGAGGAAAATTGTTGAGGAAAAAACTAACTTAATTTGGTTATATAAATGTAAACATTAAAACCAAACATCATGTTAAAAGAAAGCACTATCAAAAAAGTAGATTTTTTCCTGGCTCAACTCGCCAATTATATGAGAACACAATCTGGTGACATCCTTATTGACCACCATACCATTATGAGCCGTCTTGAAACCAGAGGTGAAATCGAGTTGTACCTTGCAAAGATGCACTTCGACACAGAAAAACGATTCGAGGACATCGTTAACGGAACTACCGAAGAGGGACGGCAGGAGGCACGTCGTCAAAAATGGGGTGAGTGGAACATCCTGTTGAAGGTGGACGATAAAACCCAAAATCTCGAAATCGTGGTCGAGAAAATGCGTGACGATGCACCCGATTATGAGTGGACTATCACCAATCTCTATATGCTTGACAAAGTAACATTAAAAACTAAATAAATTATGACACGAACAAAGAAATATTTTAATACAAAGAAAGAGGCTAACGCCGCCAGACAGGAACGGAACGACATTATGTTGCACGTCTGGAAAATGCCAAAAGGCACTCGTCACGCAGGTAAGTACGTTGTGTGCTCTGAAATCGAGTTTTTGAATACCTATTAATGGATTATTTTTTTGATGACTGAAATACGGTCGCCGTCCGCTGTGAAGCAGACGGCTTTTTTCGCCTATAACTCCCCTCGTATCTATAACCAAATTTTAATTGAATTTTCCTCAAATAATTTAAGGAAAAAATTAAGTTAATTTGGTTCTATATGTGTAACAATTAAAACAGAACAATATGATACATTTCATAGCATTTTTCCCCGTTGACAATTCACTCGAATACGTAGGAAGTGACTTTAAAGGCTTGACCGAGAAAGAAATCATCGACAAGTTGAGGGATTTGAAACGTAGTGGTGACCAAGTTAGGTTCTATAACCTCAGCAACTACAATTATTCCTGCCCATTCCTCAGTATCGCTGATTTAGTGGAAGACTACAACGCCGAGGAATTGGACGGAGGCTGGTTCTGTGCCAAATTCAAGTGGTTTGGTGATGAGGATGACCTTTGGAACTTTCTCCATGCCGAGCCTACTGCTCTCGGCCACATGAGAACTTACCTTAATTCTACAACCCAGACTGAAAATGGCACTATCTACCGCAAAGAGGATTGGGAGAATGCCGACCCAGACGAAATCATCTATATAGGTGAATATGGGCTGGATGACCTCACGAGAAAAGTTGAGGCAGGGGAAGCGATGACCGACAAGGAGTTGGTGGAAGAGGGGATTGCCTCTACAAAGAACTCCATACGAGCCGACATCAAGCGGTACTATCCAGAAGCCACCGATGAATGGATTGACAAACACGACCTTATCGCCGACATCATTCAATGCTGCTCGTGGGAATACGCCGCAACGATGATAGACCAAATGAATGATTGGGATATTTGGGATGACTATCCAGAGAAATGATTGCAGTAAGACTTTTTATAAAGCACCGCCTCTCGTGGGCGGTTTCCTTTTTGCTATAACTTCCCTCGTATATACAACCAAAATTTAACATAAATTTCCATAAAAATAAAATTTATTTTTTTGAGGAAAAAACTAAGTTAATTTGGTTCTATATGTGTAACAATTAAATTAAGACAATATGAAATCACCTATTGAAACCCTGCAAGACGCATTGAATTGGTGTGGCGGATATATCCTTATCCCCGAAGAATACCGTGAGGAATTTTTCCTTTCCGACGGTGGGGATGATGAGAAAACTACCAAGATTAAATCAATTATCCACGTCTGTGAGCATTTTGCCGACAACCCTGCGGATGATATGATGCGTGTAAAGTTGATTGACGCGGATGACCAAATGTGGGACGCTGAGGAATACCTTGACGAAAGCCATCTGAAAGATTTGGTAATAATCTGTGGAAAAATTGACAACAATTTGGTTAAATAAATGTAACAATTAAAACAGAACAATATGGAAACAAAGAATGGTATTGTATGCGTTAACTGCAATGTTAGCGTGGCAGGAACAGCCTATCATGGTGTAAACATCCACACCACACCCCGAAAACTCACAGACGCGCTTGGCAAACCCATTTGTGGCGGTGACAAAGTGAACTACGAGTGGGATATCAAGGTTGAACACGATGGCAGGGAAATTGTTGCCGCGGTCTACGATTGGAAAGAAGGCAACATCGGTCTAGACGATGAAATCTGTTTCAACATCGGAGGTACAAACGCAAGCGATGAGATAATCGTCAAGGGCTATATCGAAACCCTTTTAGACTGATTGCCATTGGACAGAAAAAGGTTGATTGCTGTAAGATTTCATATAAAGAACCGCCTCTCATGGGGCGGTTTCCCTTTTGCCATTGCTCCCCTCGTATTTATAACCAGATTTTAACATAAAATTCCATAAAAATAAAATTTATTTTTTTAAGGAAAAAATTAAGTTAATTTGGTTCTATAAATGTAAGAACAGATAAAATGTTAAAATTATGAATAAAAGTGTCATCTACGAAAAGGTAATTGAATATGCAAAGGCTAACAACATCAAGTTTGCCTTCGTCAAGAATGACGAAATCGACCCTGCAATGGACTTGAACGGCTACAATTTCCTTGATACCGATACTTTCGAGATACCCTGCACATTCGCCGTGGATAGGGCTGTCATCCTCTGCATCGATACTCCTGTGGATATGACCCCAGAGGACACTGGTGAGAGTTACCAAAAGTATTGGGACACTATCTGCGAACTGAAAACTATTCAGAAGCCCCAGTACGTTGCTCTCGACGGAGCCTACATCAAACTGATGTGCTGGTGCGACTGGATGGGTGAGGAAGACCACAAGCGTGATTTCATTGAGGCTTGCAAGGATGCAGTCGAACTGGTAATGGGTGAAACCAAATATGCAGGATGTCCTATTGACTTCCGTCTGTTCCTCTCCGAAGATGTAACTCCCTTTATCTTCTCGTACAAGGAGATTGATACTATGTGGGAGTATGTGAAAAACCTCGTGGACTGGGATATTGAAATCTACGCTAACTTCCCCGATGCGAATATGTCTGAAACCACAGACCACGGCATTGAGAGCCACAAGAATAGCAAACTGCGTATCATCAAAGGCTATTAAATTGTTAAATTACTCAAATGAGTATAAATTTCATCTAAATTTAAGGAAAAAATTAAGTTAATTTGGTTATAATATCGTAAGCATTAAAAATCCAAACAACATGGGATATACACATTATTATAAATTCGTTAAGAGCCCTAGGGCAATCGAAAATGGGGCAGAGAAATTTGCCAACGCCGTGAACGCCGCCAAAATCTGCATAGGCAGACTGCCCAAACGTATCTACTACACCGATACAATTTGGAATAAGGCAACACAAGCCTTTGACATCAAAAAGAGAAAATCCTACCACCTCTATCCTATGCGCGGTGGCAACGGCTACGGAGAGCCAGTTTTCATGCCAGATTTCATCTGCTTTAATGGCGATGGAAAACATGGTCAAGGCTATGAGCCGTTTGATATCGACTTCAATGGCGACTTCTGCACATTCTGCAAGACCGCAAGACAACCATATGACGTTGCCGTCTGTATCGCCCTGCTATGCTTCAAACACTACTTTGGGGATGACTTCCAATTTCGTTCCGATGGCGACATTGAGAAAGGGGAATGTGGGTGGAAACGTGCCAAACGCATCACCGAAGATTATTTCGCTGATGAATTCTTTGAAAATTTGAAACTTAAATAAAGAAAGGATAAGACTATGGCAAACAGAGTAAATAATTGGAAGCAACTGCTCGAACTCGCTAACAAAGACCTTAAAAAATATGGTGTGGAATTAAATGTCCTCCTTGTAGACGACACTGGCGATTATGACCTACACATCTTCTACCCCGACGGCACAACTGACATCTTCGCCCAAAACTATTATGAGGATGAGTTGGGAGAATTGGTGAACGACGCCTGGGCTCACGCTCGTGCCAAAGTAAAAGCGAAATAATGGTTTTTTGTTGTTAAACGTCGACCGCTGCTGATAACGTGGCGGTCTTTTTTACCATATTACTTCCCTCGTATCTATAACCAAACCATAGATAAAATTTCCTTAAAAATAAATTGAAATTTAATGGAAAAAATTAAGTTAATTTGGTTCTATATATGTAACAATTAAAGAAAGGAATAGATTATGAAAATCACAAAGAAAATTGCAAGCCGTATTGCCCTCTATGACGATGCAACCCCCACTGGCGGTAAAGCACATAGTGACGAACATCTGGACGAGTTCATGGAAAGTGTAATGGGTGAACTTCCCTATGGTTCTTCCCTCAAAAAAGTAAACGAGGCTCTGGTGGAATGTGGCATTATGCCTGTCACCGAACAGCAGGTCATCGACGCATCCAACCCTCTGAAACTCTGTGAGGAATTGGCTCTTGAAAAGATTGCCAAAATATCCAAAATGGATTGTTGGTTCGCTATCGACGGCATGGGTCGTGTCTATGACCGTGAGGGTGATATTAAAGGTAAAACCGATAAAACTCGCCGTGTCCTCATCAGCCAACTTATCGACGGCATGACACGAGACACTTGGGATGCACTCACCGACGATGAGAAATACAACGTAGTAAACGGTATCGCCAGATGCCTTGTTTTCTAATTTACTCAAATGAGTATAAAAACCACTATATTATGACCAGACACGAGAAAATTAACAAAATTTTTGAAGCAGCCAGAACTGGCAACTTCAGTGATGCAATCGACGACATCGACATCCTGTCCTATGCAGGAGAAAACGGCATTGTCAATGAAGACCGTTTTGATTGCATCGACACAACAACAATTCCCTGTTCAATCCGTTTCATCGGTGGAACTGGCTACGATAACTTCTCTGTACCCATCGACGGTTTAACCGACGAGTCCATACACACATTATACAAATGTATAAACAAGAAAAAATAATCTGAATTTTAAGGAAAATCTATCTGAATTTTGGTTATACTATTGTAACAATTAAAAAACAGACATTATGAAAAAGAACAACATTTTTGTAGCGACAATCGCTTATGACTTTGACGGCCAGGTATCATCCGACGGCGGTGCTTTCACCACCAATGACAAAGCAATGGATTGGCTGAAAAGAAAAGGTCAGGAGTTCATCACCGACCAACTCGAAGACGACGACGACCGCGTGGAAAACATCGAGGACAACAAGGTATACATCGCTGGCCGTTGCAACCTCTATACCTTTAACGGCGGTGTATTCGAAAGCCGTCTTGACGACCCAGAAGGCGTTATCATGGAAAAACTGCTTGCCAACCGCGAAATCATGAAAAAAATGATTGCCGACCGCGAAATTAACAACAAATATTAAGGAAAATCTATCTAAATTTTGGTTATAGTAGTGTAACAATCAAAAAACAGACAATATGAATAAACAAGATTTTATTAAAAATGCGGTTGAATGGCTCGATAAGTTTACTTCCGATTATGCTACATTCGACGATGACTATTGGGAGAACAAAAAGAGTTTCATCGATGATTTCAAACAAGCAATGGAAATTAACAACTAAAAAACAATTAAAATTATGGCAAACGAAACCACACAGAATGCATTGACCCTCGGTTTGGGTTTTCATCAGTTCGACGGAAATGTCAACGTTAAAGACGTAATTCACCAGATTGGTGCGGATTTCACCGTGCGTGAGGACAAACTTGTCCGTCTGCCTGCCCACCTGTTCGACCACATGATGGAAGGACAGCCCATCAGAATTGACCCCAAGTATGTCATCCAGACCCACAAAGCCACCGTACATGACGGTTTCGATGACACCATCGGCATCGTCGGCAACGACTACGGCACAATTCAGAATACCGCAGCATTTGACCTGCTCGATATGATGTGCAACGCCTCGGTGACTGACACCCCTCTGAAAATCGTGTCGGCTGGCATGGTGAACAACTACGACCCCTACATCCAAGCGGAACTGCCTGTCAACGCCCGTGTCAATGGCGATAGCAGTGAGACCAAGTTCTATGTGTTCGCCCACACATCCCACGATGGCACATCAGCCCTCCAGCTCCGTTTCAGCCCTGTGCGTGTCATCTGCCGAAACACCTACATGGCAAACGTGTCGAGCAAACTCGGTCTGAATTTCAAACACAGCCGTTACGCCGCACAGCGTGTCGACCTATCCCGAGAAGCAAACGTAACCAAAGTGCGTGAACGTGTCGCTCGTCTCAACCTGTTCACCCAGGAATACATCGACCAGATGAACTCCTACGCTCTCGCCAAAGTGACCGACAAGGACATCAACGAATACGTTCTCAACCTCTTCGTCGATGACGATAAGATGAAAGCCCTTGTGCGTGAAAACAACTACAACTTCGACATCGAAGAGGTTTCAACCCGCACCAAGAACGTCATCGAATCCTTCAAGAACGTCCTCAACAGCGACGATATGGGACAGGATTTCGCTCGCGGTAGCAAGTTGTGGCTGTTCAACGGAACTACTATGTTTACCTCCAATTTCGCCTCCTACGGCAACGCCAAGAAAGACAACGAGGCTACAATCGCCACCAAGCGTTTCAACTCGATGCTCAACGGCACAGCCAACAAACGAATCGAGAAAGCCTTCGCCCTGCTAGCAGCGTAGGCACATCGCAATGGGTATTTTAAATGTATAGAATATGCACCTCACACGTGTAAGATGTTGGAAAGTCCAGCCCCATTGAAACCAAGCCCTCGACGGAGGGCTTTTTTATTGTATATTACTTCCCTCGTATCTATAACCAGATATTGCCAGTTTTTTCTTTAAAAAAGTTGGGGAAAATTCAATTAAATTATGGTTATATATACGGAACTTATATTAAAGGTATGGCAGAAAAATTTTAACATAATTTTTAAGGAAAATTTAGATTAAGTTTGGTTTAATATATGTAATTAAAATAGAAAGATTATGGAAAACAAAGACAACAAGAAACACATGATTTTCAGCACCGACACAGACCAATATTCCTACGAAGACTACGAGGAGTGGTGTGATGAGTGTGACGTTGACTGCATCTATGAAGAGGGCAGCACAGAATTCTATGATTGGGTGCATGAGCAAATCAATCAAGATATTGAGTGTGAGCAAGAAAACATCCGATATAGCAAATATGCCAACCGTGACTATATGATAACTGGCACACTTGGGCTGTGGAACGGACATCCCACTATCCGACCAATGTATATCCACGGCCTCAACGAGGCTATTGGGAAATGCGTCAGCGGACGTGACATCTGGGATTACGATGTCTTCATCAATGACGACGAAGACTTCATCACAGTCCATGCAAAACACCATGACGGCACCAATGTGTTCGAGATACATCTTCTGACCCACGAGGGTGCCGAGGCTTGGGAGAAAGCATACAATGAGTACGAATATGGAGACGGTGACTTCCCTGAACTCAAAAACGAGTGGTTTGAAAAAATTGAGTTTAATAAAATTTTTTAAGGAAATTCCACATCAAGTTTGGTTATATAATAAATTAAAACACTCAAATGAGTATGGTTAAAGAAGAATTAAAAGTGGTGTTTAGGAAATTCAAGGACGGTGAGGTCATAGCCTTGTTTCCTACCCTTAAATATGACGATATGGGCAACATTTGGAGTTATGTGCATTTCGGTCAACACGGGGCTGCATCACCCTCCATTGTCGGCAAGACCAAACCTGCCACCAAAGCAGAATACAACGACCTCCTAATTGAATTGAGAGGTATTTACACCGAGAACAAACTTGTAATAAGAAAAAAATTAAATATCAAATAGACTATGATTAACCTTTTTGAAGCCCACATCGATTTCTGCAACAATCACGGAGTCTTCCACCGTTGCAAACTTAATGGTAAGGACTATTTCTTCACCGAAGAGCATATCAAAGCAGAAGATATGCCTGAAGGTCTCTACAAGGCTGACATACGTGCCAAATGGGGCACTGACGAGTGGGCAACTATTGAGCCTGTTGTCGTGGTAGACCATATTGCCACCATTATCAGTGATGAACCTATTGAGTTCAATAATCATTATTCTTGCAGTGATAACGCCGAAAGCGATTATATGGTCATTAACGAATGCATCCTTGATTGGGATGAAGAAAACCGATAAAAAATGAATTGGAAAATGAACCCAAGAACGGGGCACATGGAGCAGGTAGTGTCCCCTGCTAAAGAGATTGAAAAAGCCTTGATACCCGTGCGTGAAGAACCGAAATGGTTTGGAATGACAACGGTTAGGGATGGCGTGAAGATAATCAACAATAACCAATTCTACCTCGCCATCAGTTTCCAAAGCAAATGGCGACTCTTGGGAGTTATCAATAACATGGGTATAGTAAGAAAATACCTTAATGGCCCACTAGTCAATTTCCATAACGCATGGCTTAAAGGATTGCCAATCAATGAACCGAAAATTAACTAAAAAACATTATCAATATGAAAGCAACTGATACAATTAAAGAAGCCTTTGAGAATTACGAGACCAATGTCTTTAATATCGCCGATGAGGGTATCAACGACGGCTATGTGGATATTACCCACGTGGTGCTGGACGGAAACAACCTTCTGCTTTACAGCGCCAACCCAGACCTTCTGGACGATTTCCAGGATGACGACTATGAGCAGGTATATCTGGAGGACGACGATGACAGATGGCAGGAAATCAAATCAGCCATCATCAGACTGTAATTACTCATTTGAGTATTAAAAATTAAATTAAAATTAAATTATGATTAAGAGAGAAGACCTTAAAAAGGGCGACACCGTCCTGATTGTCCCCAACTATGATTACACCAGAGACGGTATTGTCGATACTGTGGAAGTAGTCAGTATTGGGCCGAAATACATTTCAGTAGCCACCAAATGGGTTGACGGAACTTATTTCCTACCAAAGAAATTCCACAACGATGAACGTATGTCCGAGAAGGATTACAGTTCAAAACGGCTTTTCCTTGGAACCGAAGAGGAGTACGAGGAGTTCAAGGCCCTGGAAAAGAAAGCCAGGGAACTGTATCGTGAAGTTGAGAGAAAGTTCGACAGAAACCTCCCATACGAGAAACTTCTGGCCATCAACACCATCATCGACGCCGACAGCCTGGACGACGCACTGGCAACAATGCACTGTGTCAGATTGCCAAAATAAAAAACCTATAATTACTCAAATGAGTAGTATATAAGGAAAAAATACGTTAAATCTGGTTATATAACCGAAATATTAATTCCAACCATATGAAGACATTCGAAATCACCGTCAACGGCAACACCGAAACCGTAAAGGCAAAGCACATAGTCGGAGGCAACTACCTCGTGTGCAAGCGCAAGACCTGCAACAACGCGGAGGTCAAATATATCGAAACCCTGTTCGGCGACAACGGAAACCATGCCTACCGCATCAAGAACTTCCATCCCACCAGCCCCTACTACAACCAGCAGGTGGAACAAACCGTCAAAATGGTTGAAAACGATATCGACGAATAAAATTCAATCAAATTTAATATGAAAGAATATACCATCAAATTCAACAATTGGTATCCAGACGGAATACTGGTCATCACATTCACCAACGACGGACAGTTCACCCGAAACAATATGACCAGTGCCGTCATCCCCCAGAACGACGAAATGTTCGAGGAAACCATAAAAACCTATCTGAAAGACAAAAACAATGAATTAATCAGCCAGTAAATGATTACAATCAAAGACCGAAGAATAACAGACAAAGACATAGACATCCTGAACACTGCGGTGCAAAAAGCTTTCGAGGAAGCCCGTATCACCGTTGCATCACCCTCCATTAAATGGACTGTCCAGATACTGGATTCAGACAATCTCACCATCCCTGTCATCACTGGACTAATGTACAACGGCGACAACACCAGCATCAGCCACTTCATCACAGTGAAAGCCTCCTGTATCGCCAATTCCAGGGATATCCAGCTCGAAGCCGTCACCATCGACGCACCAGGACTGGACTCCCCTCTGAACTACCAGCTCAGCCCTCTCCATGAAATGTACATCCTGGCTGCAGTCGAATCCAGTGAAGAACCTCGGCAAAAAAGAGAACCGCACAGTCAGCTTAGCGCTTGCTCGAAACTTATCCAGGAAATGTATAATGACGACCCAGACTATGACTACAACATGCCAGTGCCGAAGGTATTCTTCTCGAAGCTGGATTTTG
>Ga0326514_10001919_pt1 | contig 13333 bp, 20 predicted proteins | sample 3_2548_0518_D_FD_203653 | JGI IMG/M metagenome (GOLD analysis project Ga0326514, IMG submission 203653) | Bovine rumen microbial communities from UC Davis, California, United States - 3_2548_0518 | ecosystem: Host-associated > Mammals > Digestive system > Stomach > Rumen | place: USA...
TATAATAATTATAGAAATAATAAGGAGTAAGAGGATGAAAATAGTTAATAACACAAAAGAAGAACATATTACTATTAAAGATATTGATGCTGGAATAGTGTTTGAATATAATAAAGATTATTATGTTAAAACAGATGGGATAGAATACTATGGACAGGTATTCTGTGAAGATAAAGAAAATAAGACGGTTGATGCCCCGTGTTTTGTAGTTGAACTATCTAGTGGTCATTTAAAGGTTTTACCCGCAGAAACATTAATTAAAGTATGTAATGCGGAACTGCGTCTTAACGAAAAAATAATTCCTAAACATAATACAGCAGTACCTGAATTTGATACTACATATTCTTACTTTAAAGGAGATGTGTTTCATTATAATGGTGTTGTTTATAAAGTGGTTCAATCTATTCATTCAGGTGATGAACTTGTTGTGTATGACGCAAATTTTTGTCCAGAAGGAAATGTAATATTGGTTCATTAAAATGGGGTGATATAAATGGGTAAAATTTGGATAATGGGAGATATTCATGGTGATTTTAAACCAATCCGTGACTTCTCTTATTGGAATTTAAATAGACAAACTGAAGATGATGTAATGATTCTTTTAGGCGATGCAGGATTAAATTTTTTCTTTAACTATCGAGATGAAAAGTTTAAAGAAAAATTAGGCAAGTATCATATGACTTATTTTGTAATTCGCGGGAATCATGAAGAGCGTCCTAGTGTATGCGCAGAGCGAGATCCCGCCAACTGGCATAAAGAAAGATTCTTTGATGAAATGGTATGGGTAGAAAATAAATATCCTTACATTAAATATACTATGGATTACCCAGCATTTTATGTAATCAATGGGTATAAAACTCTCATTATCCCAGGTGCATACTCTGTGGATAAAATTCATAGACTTAAAAATGGGATGTCTTGGTTTGAAGGTGAACAACTTACAGAAAATGAAATGTTTATTGGTAAAAATTTGGTAAATATGTATGGTCAATTTGATTTAGTTTTATCTCATACCTGTCCTATAATATATCAACCTACCGACCTTTTTATTGGTGCGGTAGATCAATCTACTGTAGATAACACTATGGAAAGATATTTAGGTGAAATTGAAAAGAATTTAGCTCCTTATAAACTATGGATCTGGGGTCACTATCACCAGACTCGGGTGTACCCGCAGAATTACAAGGGGACTCCGCTTATGTTGTTTAATGATGCTATATTTGACTTAACTCATTTTCAAGAGGATGAAAATCCTTATAACAGTTTACATAAACTACATAAGGAGGTAATATTATGAAAAGATTTGATGCAGGAACTGTACTCCATCTTATGCTTTTGATTATATGGTTAGTATTAGGAGTAATTATATTAGTTGCAAAAGTTAAACCAACTTCATATATTTTCTTTTGCGTATGGGCGTGTTTAATCCTTTCATTAATAGATTACTTATTCGATCATAATAATCCATCAGGGTTTGCTTAATAGCAAGCCCTTTATTTTTATAAAAAAATTTATTATAATATATATAGAAAATAAAGAAAGAGGTGTGTACTTATGGGAACTGATATATATATGTATTTAGTAAAAGATGGAAAATATGTAAAAGAAGATATTTATAAAGAAAGAAATTCTGATTGGTTTAATAATCTTCAGGGTAATGGCTGGGATGAAGTTTATGACTATTTACCCGTAAATTATGGTCTTTCACCTCAAGCACCTGCAGACCTCTCTGAGAAACACCTTGAATCTCACGGTTATTATGGGTTTAGACATATCTCAGTAAAAGATTTTGAAGATTGGTTTCTAAAATATCTCCCAGACATTCATGCAGGATGGTTTACAACCCATGATAAATGGCTATATGAAAGAAAAAATATTATTAAAGAAGATAGTATAAAATGGTTCTTGGATAAAGATGATAATATTCATGATTATCATTTTGTAGAATATATAGATAAGAATGATCAAAGTTTATGGTTATTTGACTATTTAGTAAGTAATAATATCAAAGATGATGTTGATATAACTTATTATTTTGGATAAAGGAGATGATATAGTATGTTAAATAAAGATAATGTAAGAGAATTAGCATACTTAGTTTATGTTGATGCAATAGAGCCAATCGAAGGTAAGGATAGAGTAGAAGCGGCGGTTATCGGTGGTTGGAAGACTATGGTCAAGAAAGGTGCTTTTAACCCAGGTGACATAGGTATATACTTCGAGGTTGATTCTAAGCTTCCAGAGAAGCCTGAATATGAGTTTACTGAAAAGTACCATTATAAGATTAAGACACAGAAATTTAAGCAGTTCTATTCTCAAGGTTTACTTATGCATCCTAATGATATAGGATGGACTCTTGAGTCTGCACAGTTTGCAGGCGGGATGCTTTATGTAGTAGATGATAAGGGCGAAAATCATTTTGTAGAAGATGAAACTCGCTTCCTTACAAAGCAGCTTGAGGTTACATACGCGGTTGCAGATGATAATAGACGAAAAGGATCTGGCCCTGATAAATATGCGAAGATGGCTAAGCGTCATCCTAAGTTATTTAAAAAGAAGCCTGTTCGCTGGCTTATGCGACGTACTTGGGGTAAGAAGCTTATGTTCTTCTTTTTCGGCAAGGTTAAGGATAAAAGAGGCTGGCCTCAGTGGGTCGTAAAAACTGATGAGGAGAGGGTGCAAAACATGCCTTGGGTATTCTCAGATCCAGACTGGCATGATACTCTTTGGTTTGCTACTGAGAAGATAGATGGAACTAGCACAACCTTTACTATTAAGCGAGGTAGAGGTCGTAAAACCGAGTTTTACATTTGCTCTCGTAATGTATGCTTTGATACACCTGAGAAGGAGTCTAAGTGCTTTTATGAAACAAATGTTTACACAGAAATGGCTGAAAAGTACAATATTCGAGAGAAAATTGCTACAATGCTTAACGAGAATAAGGATCTTGAGTTTGTAACACTTCAGGGTGAAACTTATGGTGGAGCTATCCAGAAGCGTGATTACTCTACAAAAGAGCATAATTTTATGGCATTTAACCTTATATTTGGATATAAAGATGGTACTCGCAAAAGAATGAATCCTAGAGAAATGACAGATTTCCTTGAGCCTTTTGCTATTCCTTGTGTACCTATTGTATCTGCGGTATTTAAGATGCCAGATACTTGTGACGAATTACTTAAAATTGCAGAGGGTAACTCTATGATTGATGGATGCCCGCGGGAAGGACTTGTCTTTAGAGATAGAGATGGAGTGCGTTCTTTTAAAGCAGTAAGTAATCCATTCCTTGTAAAGTACCACGGCTTAGATTAATATAATATAAAGCAGAGTGTATGCTCTGCTTTATTTTTTTAAAAATTTTTGTTATAATATATATGTAATTAATAAAGAAAGGATGTGTTTATTATGACAGAATTTAAAAATGATGTTCACTACGGCATGAAGAAAGTTAAAGTAGGTTGTTATGCAACGGTATTATGTGAGAAGGAGATTTGGGTATCTGATCCTGATGACTTTGATTTAATTAATGCAGTCATGCAAAATACTTTAACAAATTTGTATAATTGCCGCAACATGGGACCGATTCTGTATGTAGAAGAGGTGTAGTATGGCAAAGATGACTTTTAGCGATATGTATTGCACACAATGCGGAAACAAAGGGATCCCGGTACAGAGGAATAATGGGCGGGAACGCGAATCTGGTCACCTAAAAAAGATGTTTTGTCTAAACTGTCAAAAGGAAGTAAATATGGTTGAAATTCGTGACTTCGGTTCAGGATATGGTTTAGATGATTTTCTTTTGGAATTTGAAGGGAAGAATTTTAATGAAGATGGACAAAGGATTTTACCTTATAAAGAGTTTAGACAAAAGGAGTTAAAGAATGAAAAGATTTGTTAAGATTGTTGAAAGATATTTAATGCTCGGTGCAGCAGTAGCCGCAGTAATAGTGGAAGCAAAGAAAACTTTTGATTTAATTTATGGAGAGTAAAAATGGCTGATTTGTACATGATGGTAGGATTACCTGGCTCTGGGAAAAGTACATATGCAAAAGAAGTTATGATGAATCTTATTCCCTCTTGCGCTTATGTATCAAGAGACGAGGTAAGATATGAAATGATTGACGATCAGAAGCATTACTTTGACCGTGAGAGCGATGTGTATAGAGAATATTGTAATAGAATCGAAATGCACTTACTCCGCGGGGAGAATGTAATTGCGGATGCAACTCATCTTAATATTGGTAGTAGAAAAAAGCTGATGAACACTTTAAAGACTAAACCTGACCATTATATTGCTATGGTAATGCAGACTCCTTTTGAGATTTGTATGGAAAGAAATAGTAAGCGGGAAGGTATTATTCATGTACCCGAGCAGACTATGTACAAAATGAAGCATAGCTATCATGTACCTAAGCAGACAGAAGGTTTTAGTCAGATTAATTTTATTAAAGTATGAAAGTAGCAATAATTGGCGGAAATGAGAAACATTTAAATATTGTTGATAAATATTTAATGGATTTGATTGAAACAAGCGGAAATTATTTGTTTACTGTTATTGGCGGGTATGTCGGTGAAACGGGCGGAGACCCGCCTTTAAGCCAACTTTGGGCTAGTTATAGAGGACTCCCCTTCTTCGCAAAGAAATATAAAGATGTGGGGAGTCTAATGGATGGTGTTTCCGCAGATGCAGATTATATTATTTTTTTAAATGATGGCAATCAAATCATTAAAAGATTTATTATGGTTTATAGACAACTAGGAAAACACGGGAGTGTAATAAATATATGACTATTGACGAAATTAGAAAAATTACTTATGATTCAAGGTTAAAATCTAAAGAATATAAGCATATAATGAATAAAATCATTAGAAATGCAAAAATGGGACGAAATTATTTTTCAATAAATTATGGCAAGGTTAGTTACCATATTATAGAAAAATTAAGACAAGAAGGCTATAAAGTTATAGAAGAAGATTGTTATGATGGCAAGATAGGACATTATAGAATAGAGTGGTAGGTGGTAACTAATGAACAAGACATATTTCACATCAGACCTTCACTTCATGCATGATCGCGCCTTCATCTACGAACCCCGTGGATTTAGCTCGATTTATGAAATGAATGAAGCAATAATTAAAAATTTTAATGAGGTAATGGACTGGAGTGATGACCTCTATATTCTTGGAGATTGCTTCCTTAATAACAATGAAGAAGGTATTAAGCTTATGAAGCGCCTTCCGGGTATGAAACACGTGATCTGGGGTAACCATGACACAGATGCCCGCAAGGAATTAATCGAGGATGCTGGTATCCATATACTAGGATTCGCGCATATGCAAAAATTTAATGGTCAATCATTTTATTTAAGCCACTATCCAACACTTACTTCTAATCTGGATGAAAATAAAAGTATCAAAGCGCGTACATTAGGTTTATTTGGTCACACTCATAGTAAAAATAAATTCTATGAAGGTCGTCCTTATATGTATAATGTTGCTCTTGATGCTCATAATTGCTATCCAGTTGAGATAAATACTATTTTGGCAGATATTAAAAAGGAAATAGATAATTGCTTTAAAGCAGTATAAAGGAGAAAAAATGCAAGCAAGAATAACTAAGATTAGTTTTGATGAAGAGACAGGACTAACCGAAGCAGTATTAAGTACGCCCTACGGCACATTTGTAGGATATGCACAGTATAATAAAGATAAAGAGAAATTCAAACCTTCTGTATTCGTTGGTGATAACCTTGCGGAAGCGCGTGCCTACATCGCCGCATATAATGAAGCACTTCAGCGCAAGAGAGAGCAGAAAAAAGGCATTAAGCGTCTTATGTACTCTTGTGGCGATAGTAAGGAAGCTTATAAATATGCAAATAAAGTTATGAAGAGTATTGAAATGGAGATTTCAGACCTTATCAAAGAAAGACAAATTTATAAGGATAAAATTGAGCATACGCTAAACGCTAAAGGTATTCATGATCGAAGTTTATCAACAGACAAAAAAGCAAAAGAAGATTACATGAGAAGAATCAGAGAAGGTATTGCTGCTCTTGGGCAACTTAATTCAAAAACTAAATAATAATTTCCATATATAATATACCAAATAGATTGGAGAGATTAATGGAATGAATTTTTATGACACTTGCGCGTTGCTCAATAATTACTCTACTATCTTTAAGCAGCTTCCCGCAGAAAAGTTTGCGGTAAGTAATATTTCTTTTCAAGAATTGGAGGATATTAAAACCTCAAAGTTTAAAGATGAGGAATTGAAATTTAAAACGCGAAAAGTAATTCAATTACTGAATTTCTATTTTGGTTCTTATGTAATAGTAAATTATGAAAAAGGTTGGGATCAACTTATTGATTCCAACCCTGTTTTGTTGGAAAATAATGATTCTCGCATTGTTATATCCGCATTTCAGTATATGGACAAAGAACCTGGTTTAACTTTTATAACAGATGATTTAAATTGCAATAATATTGCAAGAAGTTTAGGTATTCCAACTAATATTCTTTCAAAAGAGATAAATACTAAATATACTGGATATAAAGTTATTAATTGTTTATCTGATGAAGAAGTTGCAGAAACTTATAATCAAATCTACGGATTTGAAACTTTTGGTCTATTACCAAATCAATACTTAGTAATTAAACAAAATGATGAAATTATTGATAGTTATGTTTATAGAGATAAAAAATTTAATCATATTAATTTCATTACTTTAAAATCAAAGATGTTTGGAGAGGTTAAACCTATTGATAAATATCAACAATTAGCTATTGATAGTTTAGAGCATAACCAAATAACTATGATACGCGGAAATGCCGGTACAGGTAAGTCTTGGCTAAGTCTAAGTTTCCTTTTCTCTAAATTTGAGAGAGGAGATCTAGATAAAATCATCATTTTCTGTAATACTGTAGCAACTGATGGCTCAGCTAAACTTGGTTTTTATCCAGGTTCCCGCCTAGAAAAATTACTTGACTCACAGATAGGAAATTTCTTAGTATCAAAATTAGGTGACCGCAGTCAAGTAGAACGCATGATTAATGAAGGTACTTTATTACTTCTTCCAATGTCTGATATTCGTGGTTTCGATACAACAGGAATGAAAGCTGGTGTATATATTACAGAAGCTCAAAATCTTAATGTAAACCTAATGAAACTTGCTTTACAAAGAATTGGTGAAGATTGTATCTGTATTCTTGAGGGTGACTCAGAAACTCAAGTAGATCTGCCACTTTATGCAGGTTCTAATAATGGTATGCGAAGAGTATCGGAAATCTTTAAAGGTCAAGACTTTTATGGAGAAGTAACGTTACCTATCATACATCGTTCAAAGATAGCAGAAATTGCTGAAAGAATGTAAAAGGAAAAGAGGTTATAAAACATGAATAAAAAGAAAACAAGCACTTCAAAGAAACTTATAGCATTTCTTTTTATAAACTGTACTATAATTGAATTATTTACTTTATTCATTATAATATATAGTTTTCCATTTGCTGAAAAAATTGGAATACTACCTGACTTTAGTCCACTTACAACATTGATTACTACTGTTGTATCAGAAACTATTGGATTTGGTATTTATAGCGCAAAAGCTATGAAAGAGAATACCGCAGGCGGTATTACATATGATATGGCAATGAATAATAAAGATTCACAGGAGGCACAAGAATGAATATAGCATTTATTGTTTTTGTAGGAATTTTATTTGCAATTATTGGAGTATTTCTTGGCGTCGGTATTCAGTCACTTCCAACAAAAGATAAACTTGAATATCTCAAAAAATGGCTCGTTTATATGGTTACTGAGGCTGAACAGATATATGGCGAGAAAACTGGACCTATTAAATTCGGCTGGGTATTTGAACAGTTTAGGCGGGTATTCCCTAAACTGAGTAAAAAAATTGATTTTGAAACATTTAGCACTTATGTAGATGATGCAGTTAAAGTAATGGATGGTTTAGTTGCAAAATACGATGTCGTAAAAGACTTTATTTATCAAGAGGATAGATAAAATGGATATTAATATGTTATAATAAATTAGTCCCGATTATTTTTTAATAATCGGGACTTTTTCTGTTTTATATTGACATTTATAAAAAATTTCTCTATAATTTATATAGTAATGAATAAAAAGGAGTTAAATAATGGAATTTAAAACATATACAAGAGAATATTATACAGACGGAAGTTGCCTAGGCAATCCTGGTTCTGGGGGATATGGAGTAGCATTATTTAGTAATGGTAAATTTGATTATAAGTTTTATGGCAAAAATGATTCCACTACAAACAATAGAATGGAATTAACCGCAATTATAGAAGCTTTAAAAGATATTAAAAGATTTTTTAAGAACGAAAACTGTATTATTTATACAGATTCTGCTTACTGTTGTAATATGTTAAATGCTTGGATTTATAAGTGGGCAGAGCGGGAATGGGTTAATGAAAAAGATGAACCTATTAAAAATCTTGATTTAGTTAAAGAAGCCTTTGAACTTATTAGAAGATTACCAAATGTTGATATAGTAAAAGTAAAAGGTCATGATACAGATATTCGGAACGAACTTGTTGATGCTATTGCTACAAACAACATTAAAAAGTATTATGAAATTTTTACGTCTGAAAAATTTGAGAAGTTTTTCTAATTTTGCAATAACTAGGGGAGCAGATTTGCTTCCCTCTTGTTTTTTCTGAAAATTTTTGATATAATATATGTATAATAAAAAAATCGAAGGAGATTTTGTAAAATGGATGAAAAGAGATATCCCGTTCTATATTATGACATGAATAATGTAGATAAAGAAACTTTGTTAAAGTTATCTGATCAATTAGGTAAATATTTTGACCGAGAGAATGTACCATTTATTCTTCTTCCAAAAGACATTATGGAATTAAAGTGGCTTCCTAAGGAAGAAGCATTAAATCTTCTTAATAAGATTGTGGAAGAGGTGAAGTCATGGGAGTAGATAGTCAAACAAATACTAATTATACAGCAGAAACTGTAAAAACTCTTGAAGGACTTACTCCTTTTAGACAGTCGCCTGGTATGTATATTGGTTCAACAGATACCAACGGACTGTTTCATATTGTAAAAGAAATAGTTAATAATAGTGTCGATGAAAAACTAAATGGTAATTGTGATAAAATTATTATTACTTTACTTAAAGATGGCGGAATTAGTATTGAAGATAATGGTAGAGGCTTCCCGCATGGTATGCAGGATGAAAAATTTTCTGTCTTAGGTGCTTGCTTTGGTAAAGAGCACACCGGTGGTAAGTTTTTAAATGATGGAGAATCTGGTTATAATTCATCTGGTGGTATGCACGGTATTGGATGTAAATGTGCTGCTGCACTTGGTATTAAAACAATAGCATACTCTTATAGAGATGGTATTGAAGAGATGGTTGAGTTTTCACAAGGTGAAATGTTAAAACAGGTTACAGATGGAAAATGTGCAAAAGATAAACATGGTACTCTTGTAATTTGGTATCCAGATAAAGAGATTTTTAAGGAAACTCAAGAATTTGATAGGAGTAGAGTTGAAAGAGAACTCTGTCAAGAATATAGTTTTCTTAATAGCGGGCTTACTTTTGTTTTAAGAGATGAAAAAGACGGTTATGAAAAAACTTATTATTCAGAAAATGGTATTAGAGATTATCTTGATTTTTTAAATGGTGGAAAAGACTACATATTAAATCCTATATGTCTTTCTGCTGAAGAAGGTTCTTTTAGTATTGAAGTTGGTATAGCATATAATACAAATTATTCACCAACAATTAAACTTTATACAAATAGCGTACCGCAGTTTAAAGGTACTCATTTAACTGGATTTAAGACTGCTTGGACCTCTGCAATAAATAAATTTGCAAGAGAAAATAAGTGGTTAAAAGATAAAGATGAAAACCTTACAGGTGATGATCTTGCAGAAGGACAGATATTAATTATTAACTTTAAAATGATTAATCCTATCTTTGAAGGTCAGGTTAAAGGTAATCTTACTTCTGCGGAAGGTAGAACTTATACTAATAAATTAATTTCTAATTGTATCTATGATTATTTAAATGCATCAAAGGCAGAGATACGTGAAGTAGTGCAGAAAGGTCTTAATGCACGCAAAGCACGCGATGCAGCTAAAAAAGCTAGAGAAGCTGCCCGCGGAGTTAATAGTAAAGAAAAGAAAAAGCAACTTCTTAATCTTCCTACTAAGTTAGTAGATTGCTGGAGTAAAGACAGAAGCAAATGTGAATTGTTTATTGCAGAGGGTGATTCTGCGGCAAGTGGTTTAGTTGAAGGAAGAGATGCAGAGATTCATGCAGTATTTCCAATTAGAGGTAAGATTATCTCCGCATATAAGAATAAATCTGAAAAGATTTTTGCTAATGCAGAGGTTCTTAATCTTATCAAGGCTATTGGACTTGAACTTGATCCTAAGACACAGAAGCTTATTTATGATACAAAGAAGTTAAGATATGGTAAGATTTTACTTGCCGCAGATGCAGATCCTGATGGAGCAAGTATTAGAAACCTATTAATTGAAATGTTCTGGTGGTTATGTCCAGAACTAGTATTAAATGGACATATTTATACAACAATGCCACCCTTATTTAGAATTACTACAAATAAGAATCATTACATTTATCTTAAAGATGCAGCTGCTCTTGAAGAATATAAAGCTAAGCATCAGGGTGAGAAGTTCGCGGTTAATCGTAACAAGGGTCTTGGTGAACAGGACAGTGATGAGTTAGCTGAAGCACTCCTTAACCCAGATACCCGCAATGTTCTTCAGATTGTAGTAGAAGATAAAAATAAAGCAGCAAATTTGATTGAAATATTATTAGGAACATCAGTTCCACCAAGAAGAGAGTATTTATTAGCACATGAAGAGGAGGCAAATGTAAATGAGTAATATTGACTTAACCCAAGAGTTATCACAGAACTTTCTGGATTTCTCCCATGAGGCTAACTGTCAGAGAGCATTTGCCGATGCTCGAGATGGTTTAAAGCCTGGTCAAAGAGCATGCTTATGGGAGATGTTTACAAAAGGCTATTCAAGTAATAAGCCACATGTAAAGTCTGCTAAAATCTCTGGTGGAACAATCGCTACATGGTGGCCGCATGGAGATACCGCAATCTATAACACATTCGCAAGAATGTCACAGGCATGGATTAATAACATCCCTGAGGTAGATTGGCATGGCGCAAATGGTTCTGTTCAAATTAGTGGAGAGCCTGCGGCAAGCAGATACACTGAAGCAAGACTTGCTAAGATTACAGAAGAAGGTTTACTTCAGAATATTAAGAAACATAATGTCCCTATGAAGCTTAACTTCTCGGAAGATGAGGAATGGCCTGAGGTGCTTCCCGCCTTGATTCCCCGCCTGATGATTAATGGTTGTCAAGGTATTGGTAGTACAATCGCAAATGTGTGGCTCCCGCATAGCTTAAATGACTTAGCAGAAGTAATTAATAACTATCTTGCAACAGGTAAGTTAGATTATTCAACTCTTGCTCCAAGCTTCCCCACTGGTGGTATAATTATAAACAAAAATGATGTTTATAAGATGTATGAAACTGGTAAAGGTAAAGCGGTTGTCCGTGGAAAAGCAGAAATTAAAGATAATTGTATCTTAATCACAGAGATTCCTTATCAGGTTTATGTTGAACCACTTATTGAACAAATTAAAGAACTTGTACAAAAGGATGAATTGAAAGGTATTTCAAACATTCTTAACAAGAGTGATAAAAAGAAGCTTCTTATTGAGATTGAGTGTGATAGCAATCCTGGTTCAGTCCTTGGCAATCTGTATAAAAAGACAGATTTGGAGAAGAGTTATTCTGCAAATCAATTTGCTCTTGTTGGAAAGACACCAAAGTTACTTACTCTTAAAGAATATCTTGATATTTATATTCAACATAATTATGATTGTATTAAGAGAGAGTTTGAATATGATTTAAATAAAGCAAAAGCAAGATTAGAAATTGTCGTTGGCTTAATTAAGGCTCTTGAAGATATTGATAATATTATTGCATTAATTAAAGCAAGTGAGAGTTCTGCAGATGCAGTTCAGAATTTAATTGCAAAGTATGAGCTTACAGAGCGGCAAGCAAAAGCTATCGTTGATATGAAACTTGGGCGGTTGGCACATCTTGAAAAAGTTGAATTAAATAAAGAAAAAGAGGATTTAACTTCAACTATTGCAACTTGTGAAGAGGTAATTGGCAGTCAAGATAAGCAAAAAGAGATTTACTTAACAAGATTTAATGCTTTTGTTAAGAAATATAATAATCCCCGCAAAACAGAACTTGCACAGATTGAAGTTCCTAAAGAAGAAAAGGAAATTGCTTATGTTGAGCCTGAAGATGTAGTTGTAATTGTAACTCAGTCAGGTGATGTAAAGAGAGTACCTAAGAGTTCATTTAAGGTACAAAAGAGAAATGGTAAGGGAATAAAAACACAAGATGATGCAATTTTATCATCTATCTCTACTAACACTATTGATACTTTACTTATCTTTACATCTGCGGGAAGAATGTTTAGATTGCTTGTTGATAATGTACCAGAAGGAACTAACGCTTCTAAGGGCGTTAACCTTGCAACATTATTGAAGTTTGATATGAATGAAAAAGTAATGTATGTTACTTCTCAGTTCAGAGAGACTGATGCAAAGTATGTTGTATTCTTCACGAAGAATGGTCTGGTTAAAAAGACTAAACTTGAAGAGTTTAAAAGTACAAAGAAGTCAACTGGTATCCAGGCAATTAAGTTTAAGGAAGGCGATTCACTTGCAAACGTAACTCTCCTTAATGAAGAAGAAGTCATTGTATTAACTTCTAAAGGTATGAGCATTAGATTTAGTACAAAGGATATTGCTCCTATTGGTAGAGTTGCTGCGGGTGTTAGATCTATTAAGCTTAAAGATGGTGATGAAGTAATTGCGGGATTGCCGATCTCAAAGAATAATGACCTAGCTGTATTCTGTACGAATGGACTCGGTAAGAGAGTTAATATTTCTGATTTGCCAGTTCAGAATAGAGGCGGAGTAGGCGTAACAATAACTGAAGGTTCACTTGCTGGTGCATGTATGGTTGATGATACTGATAACATATTTGTTATTGGTGTGCCTAATTCAATTTGCATCCCCGCAAAGGACATCAGTAAGTTAGGTAGAGCAGCTCAAGGTGTTTCTATTGTAAATGGAAGTAAAATAAAGAGAGTTGTAAAGTTATGATAAAATGCGTATATAAAATAATTCAATCTACAGATAAAGGTTCAGATATTATACATCTTTGTTATAAAGAAAATTGTTGGGTTTATGCTTCATGGGGC
>Ga0326514_10001921_pt1 | contig 13331 bp, 14 predicted proteins | sample 3_2548_0518_D_FD_203653 | JGI IMG/M metagenome (GOLD analysis project Ga0326514, IMG submission 203653) | Bovine rumen microbial communities from UC Davis, California, United States - 3_2548_0518 | ecosystem: Host-associated > Mammals > Digestive system > Stomach > Rumen | place: USA...
TTCTGGACCAAGGACAGAGCAACTTCATGGAAAGAGCATGCTCCACACTGCCAAAGAACAAGACCATTGCCGTGTATTGCAGGAGCGGCAGACGCTCAGCCAATGCCGCCATGAAGCTGGCTGCCGAAGGCTACAAGTGCGTAAACCTCGCAGGAGGCATCACCGCGTGGAAGGAAGCAAGCCTCCCTGTTGCCACCGACACATACGAAACCGACCTTTTTCTGACCAAGAGCGGCAAGCTTGTGAGGATACATGCCCTCGTGCATGCCAGCATAAGAATGGAATATGACGGAAAGCAGATAATGATAGACCCTGTAGGAAAGCTCGGGGAGAGAACCATCGACTATGCCGGCATGCCCAAGGCTGACTATATCTTGGTAACCCACGAACACTTTGACCACTTCGACAAAGACGCAATAAGAACCCTGCACGGCAACAGCACAAGACTAATAACCAACAAGAGGTGTGCCGAGATGTATGGAGCGGGCGACGTGATGGCAAACGGCAACGTGATGACCCTTGCCGACGACATTTCCGTGGAAGCCGTGCCGGCATACAACACCACCGAAGCACACTTGCAGTTCCATCCCAAAGGCAGGGACAACGGATATATTCTCACCATCGACGGACTGAGGATATATGTAGCCGGCGACACCGAAGACATTCCCGAGATGGCAGCCATAAAAGACATTGACATAGCATTCCTGCCCTGCAACCAACCCTTCACCATGACGCCGGAGCAACTCGTGAAGGCCGCAAGGATGGTGAAGCCAAAGGTGCTGTTTCCCTATCATTACGGACAGACCGACGTGAGCACGCTTCCCTCGCTGCTCAAAGAAGAAAACATTGAAGTAAGAATAAGACACTACGAATAGACATGGACAACAGCAAAGAGATATTCCCGTTGGTTGACGAGGAAGGAAAGGTCACAGGAAGAGCCACGCGCGGCGAGTGCCACAACGGTTCCATGCTGCTGCATCCCGTGGTCCACCTGCATGTGTTCAACTCAAGAGGAGAGATTTACCTTCAGCGCCGCCCCGATTGGAAAGACATACAGCCCGGAAAGTGGGACACCGCCGTGGGAGGACACATAGACTACGGCGAGACACCCGAAGAAGCATTGCGCCGCGAGGTGCGCGAAGAGCTGGGAATAACCCACTTCAAGCCCGTGTTCATTGGAAGATATGTGTTTGAAAGTCCAAGGGAGCGCGAGCTGGTGTATGTGCATAGCACCACCTACGACGGAGAGATTCACCCCTCTGCCGAAGAACTCGACGGCGGTAGGTTCTGGACGGTGCAGGAGATAGCCGATGCCATGGGCAAAGACATCCTCACTCCCAACTTCGAGAGCGAATACATGAAATGCTTCGGGAAATAAGCGCTGCGGCATGATGGCACACACATGCCATGCCCATGTGCTTCTTACAGGCTGAAAACGCTCAGTATCTTTTCTTGCCGTTCCTTACAAACATCCTGTCTTCCAAAGTCTGCATCTCCTTCTTCTCCACCTCGTCTTCCCATTTTTCGGGAGCAATCTCCTCAATCGAGATGTTTATTGCTTCAGGAGCACAACCCCAGTTGTCAACAAACGCTTTGTTGATAGCCTCCACAACCTTTTCCTTTGTCGCCTGATCTTTCGGATAGGCTTTTATTCTTATATACGGCATAAGCTTTTATGTTTAGTATTCACACTTCCTAACCAATTTTCAGAAGACAAAGATAACGCTTTTCATTCATATTTTTGTAATTTTGCCGAGATTATTACCCTTCAATGGGTTACAGTTCACATAATTACAGAAAAACAATCACAAACAACAATGAGAGTAAAGATACAAACCACACTCGGCGACATCGTAGTACGCCTCTATGACGAGACACCAATCCACCGCGACAACTTCGTAAAACTGGCAAAGGAAGGCTATTACGACGGCACACTCTTCCACCGCGTCATCAAGGATTTCATGATTCAGGGCGGCGACCCCGACTCCAAGGGAGCTCCAGCCGGCAAGATGCTGGGCATGGGAGACCCCGGCTACACCCTTGAGGCGGAAATCAACGACAGCCTCCTGCACAAACGCGGCGCACTGGCTGCCGCACGTCAGGGCGACGAGGTCAACCCCGAGCGTCGCAGCAGCGGTTCCCAGTTCTACATCGTGTGGGGACAGGTGTATAACGAGGGACAGTTGCGCCAGTTCTCCAAGCAGCTGAGGATGCAGAAAGTACAGGCAGCATTCAACGAGCTTGCCGCTGCTCACCGTGAGGAAATCATGCAGATGCGTCGCGACAGGAACCGGGCGGCACTGCAGGAACTCCAAGACCGTCTGGCAGCCGAGGCTGAAAGCACGGTTGGCAAGAGCGGACTCACCGACGAGCAGCTGAAGGTTTATTCCACCATAGGAGGCACACCCCATCTCGACGGACAATACACCGTGTTTGGTGAGGTTGAGCAAGGTCTTGACGTTGTGGAGATGATACAGAACACCGCCACCGGGCGAGCCGACCGTCCCGTTGACGACATAGAAATGAGAATGGAAATAGTGGAATGACATGTTGGAAACAGGACTGACACACACCAGTGAGCTCACGGTTGACGAAACCCGTACAGCCGTAAGCATGGGTTCGGGCGACATGCCCGTGCTCGCCACCCCTGCCATGCTGGCATTGATGGAGAATGCAGCGATGCTTGCCGTTGCCAACCACCTTCCTGAAGGCTTCACAACCGTAGGAGGACATATCTCATCGTCACATCTCAAGCCCTCGAAAGTCGGCGACAAGGTCACCGCCACAGCCACTGTCACCAAGATTGACGGCAAGAAGATTGAGTTCAGGCTGTCGGCTCACAGCGGCGAAGTCCTCCTTGGCGAAGGCACCCACCTCCGCTTCATCGTTGAAAGAGAGCGGTTCATGTCGAAGCTTGCGTGAAACGTGGAGGCACATCCACTCTGAGCAACTTCTCCAGTTGAATTACTCACATATAAATAAGGTGAAATACGTCACTTTCTACCATATACCAAACGTATGGTATGCAGAATGCCACCCGCATGGTATTGGCGCATTGGCAGAGTTGCCGTAACTTTGCACCATCAAAAGTAAGTAATTCAGAAGACAACAACGAAGAAAAACCAAAAGGAAATAATTATGGCAAAGATTGCAAAACAGCTCACCGAGCTCATCGGTAACACCCCACTGTTGGAACTCAACAAGTATTCAAAGGCCAAAGGCTTGCAAACACCCGTCATCGCGAAGGTGGAGTTCTTCAACCCCGGAGGCAGCGTGAAAGACCGCATAGCCCTCGCCATGATTGAAGATGCCGAACAAAAAGGCATACTCAAGCCCGGAGCAACCATCATCGAGCCCACCTCGGGCAACACCGGTGTGGGACTGGCACTCGTGTCAGCCGTCAAAGGCTATCATCTCATCCTCACCATGCCCGAGACCATGAGCATTGAACGCAGAAACCTCGTCAAGGCCTACGGTGCCGAGGTGCGTCTCACTCCCGGCAAGGACGGCATGCCCGGTGCCATACGCGCTGCCGAGGCACTGCGCGAAGAAATTCCCGGCTCGGTAATACTCCAGCAGTTTGAGAATGCTGCCAACCCCGCCAAGCACTATGCCACCACCGGTCCAGAGGTATGGGCTCAGACCGACGGCAAGGTAGACATCTTCATTGGCGGCGTGGGCACCGGCGGCACCATCAGCGGCACAGGCAAGTATCTCAAGGAGCAGAACCCCAACGTGAAAGTCATTGCCGTGGAGCCCAAGTCAAGCCCCGTGCTCAACGGAGGACAGAGCGGTCCCCACAAGATACAAGGCATAGGAGCCGGCTTCATCCCCAAGACCTACGACTCGCAGATCATCGACGAGGTGTTTGACGTGGACAACGACGATGCCATCCGCACCGGTCGCGAGATAGCCCAGCAGGAAGGACTGCTCGTGGGCATATCTGCCGGAGCAGCACTCTTTGCTGCCATAGAGGTTGCCAAGCGTCCGGAGAACGCCGGAAAGACCATCGTGGTGCTCCTTCCCGACACCGGCGAGCGCTATCTCTCCACCGTGCTCTACGCCTTCGACGAGTATCCCCTTTAGACTTTACTCCAACCACATAAGAACCAGAGTGCAGCCTCATGCCGGCAAACGGTGGAGGTTGCACTCTTTTGTTCATTCAGGAAGCTCAGGGAAGCAGGAAAAACATGAAAAACAGCAACATAAGCAAAAGAAAAGCACCAAAAACTTGTTGCTTTTCCCGAAAAGTCGTAACTTTGCAGCCGCTTTTGGTGTAACCGCTGGCAGTGGAAGAGTCATTGGCCATGTTGCACCGGGCAATCAACAATTAACAATTTAAATTACAATGGATTTAATTAAAGTTGCTGAAGAAGCATTTGCCACTGGCAAGCAGTTTCCGGAGTTCCGTGCCGGCGACACAGTGACAGTTGCTTACAAAATCATCGAGGGTAACAAAGAGCGTATCCAGCTCTTCCGCGGTGTAGTTATCAAAATCAACGGTCATGGCGACAAGAAGCGTTTCACTGTACGCAAGATGTCGGGAACCGTTGGTGTGGAGCGTATCTTCCCCATCGAGTCGCCTAACATCGATTCCATCGAGGTTAACAAGCACGGTAAGGTGCGTCGTGCCAAGCTCTACTATCTGCGCAAGCTCACTGGTAAGGCTGCACGCATCAAGGAGAGACGTTCTCCTGTGGCTAAAGACTAAAGAGTCAATTCCACGAAAAAGAATAAAAAGAGGCATTGGTCAGCCCGACCGATGCCTCTTTTTTTTATTACACGGAAGCGTTCTGAGCAACTGCGGCTGCGCCGTCAGTAGTTCATCCGTGCGTCGCTGTCGCCATGAAGGGCAGCAATCAGGTCTTCCCATTTCTGAAATCCCGCAAAGAGAGCTATGCGGTCAAGGGTCTCCTGACTTGGTTTCTCCTTGCCGGAGAGATAGCCCCACAGCCGTTTCAGCGACTTTGAAGATAGGTTCACATGATGTTTTTCCAGCGATTTCGACATTTTCTCGAAATCATGGTGCATTTCTTTCCTTACGTCGATTTTCTCTATAAGGCTTCTAAGCTTGTAATTCATCCTCTCAAATTTTCTTTTCCTTCTCTTTTACGCTATGCTTTCATTGTCATGTCAGCCGCCGACTCCCTTTCCCCGTTCCCCGTGGAAGATGCCCGGCTGCCGTTGTTGTGGCAAAAATACTAAAATAAATCCATCCCAACAACCAATTGCATGAAAATCACCCACATGCTTCGTCTTTTTCATAGCTTTTCACTACCTTTGCAAACAATTAGTAAGACCCAACGCACAGCTACGGCATGGCGTTGTTTCATGAATTCAGACAACTAAAGAACAACATGAAAGAATTAGCATTAAAGTACGGATGCAACCCCAACCAGAAGCCTTCACGCATCTACATGACAGAAGGCGAGCTGCCATTGGAAGTCATCAACGGCAAGCCAGGCTACATCAACTTCCTCGACGCACTCAACTCATGGCAGTTGGTGAAGGAGCTCAAGCAAGCCACCGGACTGCCCGCAGCAGCATCGTTCAAGCATGTGAGTCCCGCCGGTGCCGCCGTGGGACTGCCATTGAGCGACACCCTGAAGAAAATCTATTTCGTCGACGACGTGAACATTGAGCTCTCGCCGCTGGCATGCGCCTATGCCCGCGCCCGCGGTGCCGACCGCATGTGCTCCTACGGCGACTTCGTTGCGCTGTCCGACGTCTGCGACGCTGCCACCGCCACACTCATCAAGCGCGAGGTGAGCGACGGAGTGATTGCTCCCGGATATACCGACGAAGCCATAAGCATACTCAAGGACAAGCGCAAAGGCACATACAACGTTATAAAGATAGACCCCGACTACCAGCCAGAGCCCATTGAGCGCAAGCAGGTGTTTGGAATAACCTTCGAGCAGGGACGCAACGAGATACGACTCGACGACCCCGCACTCCTCGAGAACATCCCCACAAAGAACAAGACCTTCACAGCCGAGGCGCGCCGCGACCTCGTCATAGCACTCATCACACTGAAATACACACAGTCGAACTCCGTATGCTATGTGAAAGACGGACAAGCCATCGGCATCGGTGCCGGACAGCAGAGCCGCATACACTGCACCCGTCTGGCAGGACAGAAAGCCGACATCTGGTGGCTGCGCCAGTGCCCCAAGGTGATGAACCTCCCGTTCAAGCCCGGCATACGACGCGCCGACCGCGACAACACCATCGACGTGTATATCAGCGACGAATACGACGACGTATTGCGCGACGGCACATGGCAGCAGTTCTTCACAGAGAAACCCGAAGTGCTCACCACCGAGGAGAAAAAAGCCTGGATAGCCCGTAACACCAACGTGGCACTCGGCAGCGATGCCTTCTTCCCCTTCGGCGACAACATTGAGCGCGCCCACAAGAGCGGAGTGAAATACATAGCACAAGCCGGCGGCAGCATACGCGACGACCATGTCATCATGACATGCGACAAATACGACATTGCCATGGCATTTACCGGAGTGCGCCTGTTCCACCATTGATACGCCGCACTTAACCGGAACCTGTCGAGGCAACGGCGCATGAAGCTTACACTGAGCCATGCCGGGAACGAAAGTCCGGCATGAAGCAGTTCTGCAATGCCGACAGCAATTACCAGCGAACGTTGAATTTACATTATAATCAAGCACGACACTATTGCATGGGAGATGATTTTCAGAACATATTGGAAAATGGCATAAGCTTCAAGCGAGCCGGCACTCCAAAGGTCGACAGCGGCAAGGTGAAGACCAAAGCCAAGAAGAAAAAGTACATCACCGGAGCCCATGGCTCGGGATCGGCACGCCAGAAAGCCAAATACAGGGAACAGAGAGCCAACCGACACAAAGGCTGATAAGCACCCATCGGAAAGAAGGCAACAACAAACATAAAAAGGCTGCAAGCGAGAAATTGCTTGCAGCCTTTTCTGTTACCTTTTCAGCCCCCAAGAAGCGCAAAAAATGCCGTGAAACATTTTGTAAATAAATGTAAACAAAAGTAAACAACCAATACTTTTCTTTAACATTTAACCCACAAAAAAGCTCAAAAAATCGCCATTGTAACTCACTGACTATCAAACGGTTGAAAGGGGCGTTTCAAAAGAGCCTCTTTTAGCGTGCAAAAGAGCCTCTTTTGGAAGGTAAAAGAGCCTCTTTCGCGGCGCGAAAGTGGCTCTTTCGTTTTCTCACTGTGCGGAGATTATTTTCCGTTCACATTTGTTAACTGTTTCACGGAATTGAATTTTCACTCAAAAAGGGTGTTTCCGTTGTGTGGGTATTGCAAATCCCACATCACCAGAAATTGTCATTTCATCATTATTCCAGTGAAAATCCTGCCGCTGTCTATCCCCAAGCGACGGGCAGAGAAGAAGCGGTCCACATTGTCGTAGGTGCAGATGCCGGCCATGTGGATGTTTTCCGGTGCCACACCCATGTTTCTGAGCTGCATGCCGTTGCATTCAGGCAGGTCAAGGTGCCATTTCCAGCCACGCGACTCCACGCTCTCGTCCACGGGAAAAGCCCTGGATATGTACTGCATGTTGAAGCCTGCATCACGGAAAGCGTCATACACCTCGTCGCCTACCTCAAAGCGGTGGAGCGAGATGCCAGGTCCCACCACCGCCTTGCAGTCGGCGGCACGGGTGCCATAGCATTCCGCCATGGTGCCAAGAGTGGCTTCGACTATGCGTGCCACGGTGCCGCGCCACCCGGCATGAACTGCTGCAACCACATGGTTTGCGGTGTCGAAGATGAGTATGGGAATACAGTCGGCTGTAGATACGCCTATGCACACTCCGCTGAGATCGGTCACAAGGGCATCGATGCCTTCGAGCCTGGCAGCGCGGGCATCGTAGCCGAGCTGCATGAAGTCATCGTCAATGCACAGCACGCTGGCTGAGTGGGTCTGATGGGGAAACACCAGCTGCCGTCGGCTGATGGCGAGGTGGCGGCACAGCCTCGCTGTGTTCTCGGCAATGGCGTCGGCGCTGTCGCCGCAATAGTTGTTTATGTTGAAGGAGGCATAGCTGCCCTCTCCCACTCCCCCCTGGCGCATGGTGCTGAACGCCGTCACCATGGGCGAGAGGTCATAGCTGTGAAGCTGGGGATGGGTCATTCTGTCAGGGTTCATCGTCTTCAAGGTCGTCAACATCAAGGAACTCCATGTCCTCCATGTCAAGGTCGTCGTCGTCGAGTATCTCAATGTTCTCACCCTCGTCCTCCATCTCCTTGCTGAGATATGAGAGGTCTTTGTCGCGGTGCACGAGAGTGTCTTCCGAGGTTATGTCCTGCAGCTTGTTGCTCTCGCTGTTGAGCTCCTCCCAGAGCACATCCTTGAGTTCGTCGAGTCCGTAGCCTGTGACGGCAGAGATGAACACCACCGGCAGGTCGGTGGGCAGCGTCTCCCGCAGCATGCTTATGAGCTCGTCGTCGAGCAGGTCGCACTTGGTCACAGCCAGCACCCTGTGCTTGGAGAGCATCTCAGGGTTGAAGCTGCGCAGCTCGTTGAGGAGTATCTCGTATTCGCGCTTGATGTCGTCAGTGTCGCCCGGCACCATGAAGAGCAGCAGCGAGTTGCGCTCAATGTGCCGGAGGAAGCGCAGCCCGAGTCCCCTGCCCTCACTTGCACCCTCGATGATGCCCGGGATGTCGGCCATGACAAACGACTTGTTGTCTCTGTAGCCCACGATGCCGAGGCTGGGTTCCATGGTGGTGAAGGGATAGTTGGCAATCTTCGGACGGGCATTGGAGAGCGACGACACGAGAGTAGACTTTCCGGCATTGGGGAAGCCCACGAGACCTACGTCGGCAAGGAGTTTGAGCTCCATGATTACCGTCATCTCCTGCATGGGTTCGCCGGGCTGTGCATAGCGTGGTGCCTGATTGGTGGCAGACCGGAACTGGAAGTTGCCGAGTCCGCCCCTGCCACCCTTGAGCAGCAGCACCACCTGTCCGTCGTGGGTCACGTCGCACACATACCTGCCGGTTTCGGCATCATATACCACGGTGCCGCATGGCACGTCAATGTAGATGTCCTTGCCGTCGGTGCCGTGGCATTTGTCCTTACCTCCGTTGCCACCGTGCTCTGCAAACACATGGCGCTGGTATTTCAGGTGCAGCAGCGTCCAGTAGTTATGGTTTCCGCGCAGGTAGATGTTTCCGCCGCGTCCGCCGTCGCCACCGTCTGGTCCGCCGTTGGGATTGTATTTGACGTGTCTGAGGTGCATGGAGCCTTTGCCTCCCTTTCCCGAGCGACACACAATCTTCACATAGTCAACAAAATTTGATTCTGCCATGGTTTGTCAATGGTTTTCGTATACAAAAGAACCCACGCACCGCCGTCTTCCCTTGGAAGCTGACAGAGAGTGGGTTGATTGTCTGTTGTTGTATTTCTTGATATGATTATTATGTTCTACTGCATCTGCGACGACACTCCTTACAGGCTGTCAATCACACTTGCCACACGACTGAAGATCTCGTCGATGGTGCCCATGCCGTCGACATGGTGACGCAGTCCCTCTGCCTCATACCAGTCGATGAGCGGTGAGGTCTGGCTGTGATACACTGCGAGGCGCTTCTTGATGGTCTCCTCGTTGTCGTCGCTGCGTCCGCTTTGCTGACCGCGCAGCAGCAGTCGCTTGGTGAGTTCCTCTTCGGGCACGAAAAGCTCAATCATGGCAGCCACCTCATGACCGCGCTCAGCGAGCATGGCCTTCAGGGCTTCGGCTTGAGGAATGGTGCGGGGGAAACCGTCGAAGATTACTCCGTTGTGGTCGCTGCCAAAGGTGTCATAGACCTTTGCAAGCATGTCTATTATCAGGCTGTCGGGCACGAGCTGTCCCTGGTCGATATACTTCTTGGCAGTCTGTCCAAGCTCTGTGTTGTTCTTCATCTCACTGCGCAGCACATCGCCTGTGGAGATGTGGCCGAGTGAATACTTCTCAATCATCTTGTCGCTCTGCGTGCCTTTGCCAGCACCCGGAGCACCGAAAATTACAATATTCTTCATAATCTGATATTATTCCACTAATGTGTAAATGTCGCGTAACTGTCTGCCCTGCTGGTCGTAGTCAAGACCGTAGCCAAGGATGAACTCATTGGGCACCTCCATGGCTACATACTCAATGTCGAGGTCTACCTTCAGCTTGTCGGGCTTGAGAAGCAGGGTGCATATGTGCACTGACTCCGGCTGACGGGTGCCGAGGGTCTCAACCATCTGCTTCATGGTCAGTCCGGTGTCTACGATGTCTTCCACAATCACCACCGTCCTGCCGGCAAGGTTCTCGTTGATGCCTATCACCTCTTTCACCTTCCCGGTGGAAGTGGTGCCCTCATAGGAAGCAAGCTTCACGAAGCTTATCTCGCAGGGAATGGTAATCATGCGCAACAGGTCGGCAGCAAAGACGAATGCTCCGTTGAGAACCGCCAGAAACAGCGGGTTCTTGCCTGCCATGTCGACATTGATACGGTCTGCCACCGCCTTCACCCTGCGGAGTATCTCCTCCTCGGGTATGAAAGTCTCAAATGTCTTGTCCTTAATCGTCACTCTTCCCATAGGCTCCTTGCTTAAATTTGCTGCAAAATTACTAAAAAAACAGCATTTGTGCGCACATTATACATAAAAACTGGCTCGACAGGATGCCAAACTCCTAAGTTTTTATTACTTTTGCGCTTGATATGAAGATATTCACAAGCACACAGATACGCGAACTTGACAGGTATACAATGGAGCATGAACCCATACGCTCCATTGACCTCATGGAACGGGCGGCAAAAGCCATAACCCGTGCCGTGACAGAGCAGTGGAGCAGCCGCACACCCGTGGTGGTGTTTGCCGGACCAGGCAACAACGGCGGCGACGCACTCGCCGTGGCACGTCTCATGGCAGAGCAAGGCTATCAGGTTAGAGCCTATTTGTTCAACATCAGCAACCATCTCTCGGAAGACTGCACCTCCAACCGCAAGCGCGCTGCCGACTGCAAGCAGCTGCGACAGTTTGTTGAGGTGACCACCGAGTTTGACCCTCCCGAGCTTGACAGCGAGACACTGGTCATTGACGGACTCTTCGGCTCGGGCATCACCAAGCCCCTCGCCGGCGGCTTCGCATCGCTTGTGAAATATATCAACCAGTCACCGGCAAAGGTGGTAAGCATTGACATACCGTCGGGACTGATGCCCGAAGACAACTCGTTCAACATCAGTGCCAACATCATACGCGCCGACCAGACCCTCACCCTCCAGCAGAAGAAGCTCGCATTCATGTTTGCCGACAACCAACAGTTCATTGGTGAGCTGAGGGTGCTTGACATACGACTCAGCCAGGAATACATACGCAAGACCGAAGCCCAGTATTCCATTCTCGAGGAAAACGACGTGAGGGCCCTCATCAAGGGTCGCGACGACTTCGCCCACAAAGGCTCCATGGGCAACGCTCTTGTCATTGCCGGCAGCTATGGCATGTCGGGAGCTGCCATCCTCACCACAAAGGCATGTCTGAGAGCCGGTGCCGGCAAGGTGACCATCCATACTCCGCGGCGCAACTACGCCGTGATGCAGATGGCTGTGCCCGAGGCCGTGATGCAGATAGACCATGAGGAGACCTACTTCTCTGAAGCCGTGGATGCCGAAGAGATGGATGCCATAGGCATTGGTCCCGGACTGGGACAACACGAGACCACAGCCATAGCCCTCATCACACAGCTGAGACGCTCACAGTGCCCCATCGTGGTGGATGCCGACGGACTGAACATGCTTGCCAACCACCGTGCGTGGCTGCAGCAGTTGCCCAAAGGCATCATCATGACACCCCACCCCAAGGAGTTTGAACGCCTGGCGGGCACAGCCTGCAACGGCGACTATGAACGACTGAAGAAAGCCTGCGAGATGGCATTGAGCCTCAAGGTGTATATTCTTCTGAAAGGTCACTACTCGGCATTGTGCCTTCCTTCCGGCAAAGTGGTGTTCAACAGCACCGGAAACAGCGGAATGGCTACCGCTGGCAGCGGCGACGTGCTCACCGGCATCATCACCGGACTGCTTGCCCGTGGCTATCATGCCGCCGATGCCGCCATCGTGGGAATGTATCTGCACGGACTCGCCGGCGACCTTGCCGCCAAAGACATTGGCAAGGAGAGCCTCATTGCCGGCGACATAATAAAATATCTGCCAAAGGCATTCCTGAGAATGACAACCTGAGGTAAGACCTACGGAAAAAAGAAACCCCTCTTGGAAACCGTTCTGAGTTTCTCAAGAGGGGTTTTGCTATTCAAACCTTATTGTCCGAGTATTGCCGCTCACGGCATGGAACTCCAGCACTATGGGTTGGGTGAGGAGGTCGTGTATGGGCACCTTCAGGTTGCTCTTGCCGTTAAACCGGAACACGGTGAGCAACTTGCCGCTGCTGTCGCGTATGTCCACACGGTCGAGAGGCTCCGATGCCTCAACCCACATGTCGTTGTCGTCGTCGAAGTCGGCATTTATGCTCATCTGAGTAACCTTTACCGTTGTAACGCTTGAAGCTTCCTCCTGACGACTCTGCCGCGGCATGTATTCCTCCATGCGCTCAAGGTATCGCTCGGCATAGTGAGTGCCGAGGGTGCGATAGCCATCGGCTGAGAAGCTCACATGGTCGGAGCTGCCTTCACAACCCTCCGACGACACCACATACACGTTATGCGCCACATAGGGCAGATGGGCAATATGGTCGTTGACGGCAGCACACGTTCCACCCTGCTCGCTCCTGAGCACCTCACCCACGAACATCGGCGTGGCGAGCACCTCAAGACCGAGGTCGGCACACAGGTCGTGGTACACCTTCACCACCTTCTGTTCCCATTCCTCACTGTAGCCGTCGGTCTCGCCCTGATGGAAGAGTATTCCCTTGACCACTCCCTTGTTCTTTGCACGCCGGGCAAGCCTCACAAGGTATTCATAGGGCTGACCGCCGTATTCCTGCAGCTGGTCAAGCTGGTTGTTGTCGGTGCACAATGACGATAGCGGCTGGGGTGCATCCTTGTCGAAGAAGTCTATAGGGGCATTGTCAATTGCTGCACACACCAGTCCTATCCTCACGTTGTCGGGTATTCTCTGGAGCATCACGCGCCCGAAACTCTCAAGCATGCCGAGCCCGGCATCGGCTCTGCAGATGGGAGTCTTGGCTTTGTCCCATGTATATACCTTGTCGCCGTGAAACGTGGTTGTCTCCGAGAGTTTCACAAATCTCTCCGACGCTTCGCCGTCGTTGCTGTCGTAGGGTGCCATGCCAGCCATGTTGGCTTGCCCGAGGCAGAGAAATATCCA
>Ga0326514_10001922_pt1 | contig 13329 bp, 16 predicted proteins | sample 3_2548_0518_D_FD_203653 | JGI IMG/M metagenome (GOLD analysis project Ga0326514, IMG submission 203653) | Bovine rumen microbial communities from UC Davis, California, United States - 3_2548_0518 | ecosystem: Host-associated > Mammals > Digestive system > Stomach > Rumen | place: USA...
ATAATATTTAACCAAAACTCGAACATTTATTCGCCCGGCTCGATCACGCCTGCCCCTGCTTCGAGATCACGCCTGCCCTGCTTCGAGATCACACCCACCGTCATACTATGCACTATAATATCATACATCAACGATGTAATAATGCACAGTTGAAATGTTGACAACTATGTTGAAAAATATTATAATAATTACAGAGGTGATAACATGAACGATATAATAACACTTATCATCAACAACGGCTCAGCCGTCGCATTACTCGCATATTTTATCTACAAAGATAACAAGTTTACACAGACTATCACTACCGCTCTAACCTCTATCAATGAATCACTCGAAATCATAAAAGAATCTATAAAAGAGGTGAGAAAAAAGTGATAACATCTATCCCTTATGAATCAAATGAGCAGTTGACAAAGCACATCAACGCTCGTGAGATACGTTGTAAATGTGGTAAGATGCACGCAACCCTGTACGATACAGAAACACTCGACAAAATCGAGAAATTAATTAGTGCTGTCGCTGATTACCACAATACAACGTCTGAAAACACACACATCTTTATATCAAGTGGTTATCGCTGTAAAAATCATGATGTTGCTGTCGGCGGCTCTGGAAACGGCACGCACACTGCCGGTTATGCCCTTGATTTTGAAATGGTAGCAGCATCAAAAGTCGTTGACCCACGTGTAATTGCCGCCCTTGCAAAAGATATCGGATTCAGCGGTATCGGAAGAATCAATGAACATTATATACATATTGATAATGCACCCATATCAATGCATGGCGGTAAAAAGTGGTTAGGCGACGAAACAAAACCCGGCGGCACTTCCGGCAGCGTCATAACAGACAGCGGCTCATATTGGGAATACTACGGTATAAAGCCGCCTGCCGCAAAACCAAAAACACTTGATATGCAGATAACACTCGACGGCGTAACATATGCCGGCACACTCACAGAAAAGAGGTAATGTAAAATGAAAATTAATCAGATAGCTGACGTACTCAACTCAGCATTTTTCCCTGAAGCTACAGGTACGGGTGAAGAAGAAATCATCAAGGACGACCTTAGCAACGTTGTATCAGTCGGTACGCGTGTAACATCAGCAAGTACGTTCGGCAACATGATGAACGGATATCTTAAAACGATCTATGACAAAGTCGGTGAAACTATCTACACCGACGAGGGCTACACGTCAGGAAGTTTTGACCTCAGTGTCACCGATGCTGAATACGGCAGCATACTCGAAAAAGTAAGAGTAGAAGCACCCGAATTTGATGAAAACAAAATGTGGACATTTACAGAGGGCGGTGGAAGCACTCATGAAGAAATGTTCGGATATCATCCGCTTGACGTTACCGCAAAATATTTCAACAGCCGCACGACCTTCCGCACAAAACCCTACACTATCACGGAAACACAGTTTAGGAGTGCTTTTACATCTCGTGAAGCCGTTATCCGCTTTATAGCTGCAATTGAGCAGCGTGTCCTTAGTAAGCGTAATCTTGCAATAAACATTCTCAATCACAAGGCAGTCACCGCACTTATCGCAGAAAAGCTCAAAACCGGCAATAACGTGTATGACCTGCTCGCCGAATATCAGACCGAAACAGGCGATAATACAGTTACTGTGAACAACTGGAGAACAAGTGAACGTTTCCTTGTATTTGCGAATACCTTTATACGCACTATAGCAGACCTCATGAACGAGCCGACCGCACTCTATAACGAGGAAGACTACATCTCACAGACAACTGACGGTCAGCGTCGTTTTTACCTCATATCCGACTTTTCGCGTGCCCTTGAATCGTGGGTATACCGCACAAGTTACAATGAGGAATACAACAAGCTGACCGGCTACAATACAATAGCTTACTGGCAGAGCGTCGGCAATAGCAAAACGTCGGCAAACTTTGCAGCAAGATCATCAATCAATGCAATACCGCCTTCTGAGGGCGAAGCACCCACAAGCGGAGAGGACACAAGACAGGTTATCAACCGTGATAACATCGTCGGCGTTATCTTTAACAAGTGGGCTGCCGTTGTCAACGCAGAACGCATTGAAACAGGTGTACAGCCGAACAACTTTGACAAGTGGTCGAACTATGTGCATATGTTTGGTGCAGGTTACTTTGTCGACACCGGTGAAAACGCTGTTGTTTTCGTTATCGGTAACGGCAGCGACGGCGAATAATAAAATGAATCACGTGAAGCACTTTTCGCAGGTGTTTCACGTGAAACATTATACAGAGGTGATTTAATGGATAATCTTTACAAATTAGGCCTATACAAGTACCTTAAAGGCAAGCGTAAAACATGGGCGTTAAATGATATGTACGCCCATATCATAGCACTTACAGCGGCAAATCAGTTTGAGTATAACACGCCCGACTACAACAAATATCAGTATGAAACGTCAATCATGACCGGCGTTGCAGCTTTTTACAGATGTCCTGTTAAAAACAGTGTCAATTATAACAAGTGGTGCTGTACTCCTACATATCCTGCTGCCGTGCCGGATAATATGCACGTTGCAAGCAAGATCACGACACACGGCAGTGACTACGCTCTAGAGCTTACACCCGGCGTTGACTGTGAGCTGATATATAATAACTCTGCACTGTACCCTGAATACATCATAGGCCGTTTTGCAGATATGTTTGCAGAGTGTGACAAATCAACAGACTCTCTTGTCAGGTGGTCACGCATGACACCTATCCCAATAGTCAATGATGATGCTGACATTGCAAAATATACAGCCGTAATGCAGCGTATCATTGACGGCGAGGAAATCAACGCCATATCAGATAATAGCCGCCTTATCCGTGACGGACATAACAGCATAGATGATAACCTTTTAAGGCTCACTGACGAGAGTGCTATTGAAAAGATGCACTTTTTCAGTGAATATCATGATATGCTCATCAAGCGTATATGTACATACGGCGGTATACCGTTTTCGCAGTCCGCAAAATCTGCTCAAAGTCTTGAGGACGAGTTGCACGATATGGACGTGTTTAGCACGTTTTATATCATCGACCGGTACAACAACAGACAGGAAGGCTTTAAACGTTGCGAAAGTCTCATGAAGAAAAACGGCGTTGAATTTAGTTTTAATTTTGATTACTCGAAATATCAGAAACTCATACTCGACCGAATCAAGGCAGAGGAAAAGCAGCCGGAAGCAGAACTTGAACAGACTGAAACAGAAACGGAAAAAGCCGACGAAACGGCCGACGAAAAAGAAGAAGTAAAGGACGGTGACAACAATGACAATATATAATGTAGGCACTGAGGTCGACAGGATAATGACATTATCACCAGACTTTTTTGGACTTGCCGCCGACGGTGTAACGCTTGCAAGCTCTGCCGATGTTGCATCAGTCCTCAAAAACTACACCGCATACTATACTGTACGCCCTATCATGTTATCATGGCCGATATTTACGACGCTGTATAAAGACAGCCTTGTAAAAATGCTCAACGCCTTTAATGCTGAGTATGCACCGCTCGACAACTACAACATGAGCGAGACTATAACAGAGACAGACAACAACGGCGACACTGTACAGTCAAGGACAGTTGACGCAGATCACAACAGCATCACGGCGACAGAGTCACACAACAGACAGACAACAGCCACGGCCGCCGCTGATATGCCGACAGTACGCAACTATACAACAACTGACGACGATGCAAGCACCGGCCGGCTTGCAAGCTACACAACAACGAGCGGCGGCACTGTAAACACTGATACAACGGTAACGCCCACAACATCAAAAACAGTTGATGATATGCACACAACTGTTACAACATCGCACACACCTACAACAGTTGACGGTGTGACCGCTGACAACATACACAAGTCAATAACATCTCGTACCGGTAACATAGGTGTTACAACATCTCAGGAGATGCTACAGGCTGAGCTTGATGTCCGCAAACAGTCGGTTATTGACAGCTTTATACAGATATTTATATCAAAATACTGTTTTTACGGTGGTGAATTATATGCAGGCGACATTTTATAGAACGACAGACGACGTTAAGACAGTCAACAAAACACTCAGACAGACAGACACGGCAACGCTGCGGCCAACACATAACATGGACGTACTGCGGCCGGTGTTTGTGGTCGATAAAGACGGCCTTGATCTCACATCAAACTATGTATACATTGCAGAATATCAGCGGTACTACTTCGCAAAGCTCTCTGTATCTCCGGCTAAAAAAATCATTGTAGAGTGTACCGTTGACGCTCTTATGACATACGCCACTGGGATAAGATCATGCACGGCGTGCGTTATCCGGTCGGAAAGTATAGGCAAACCGACAGACGTTATTGACGCGTCGCTGCCGATACATCAAAGTCAAGTGACAACAACGGCTATTGACTTAGGTAATCCGATTTTTACAACATCACCCTCACACGGCTATTTCCTGACCGTGCAGGGAACATAAAGGGGAGTGTTACACATGGCAGATATACACGTATCAGATATACAGAGCTTTAAAACTGCTCTGGAGACAGCCGACGCAAAAGTTATACTTGACAATGACCTTGACTTTAACAGTACAACGATATCAAGCAATTTTGCAAGTGTGCGAGCTACAGAGATTGACGGTCAAGGGCACACGATATATAATATTCAGAGTGCATCATCGTCAAGTGTTTTTGTAGCCTATGTTACATCACTTATTACATGGCATAACATCAACTTTTATAACTTTTTGCTTTTGGGTAGTGGGTATTTGATAACCGGTTATAATGACTATAATCGCAACGTTTTAATATCAGAGTGCAAATTTCAAGGTAAGGCAAAAAATCTTTTTAAGCAACTCAACAGCGAATCATCTGTTGAGGGTGGCAACGGTTGCGTCAGGTCAGCTTTAAACATCAATTCGGATTGTCATTTTCAGGCACCAAACTATTCACTGTGTTATTTTATTTTTGCAGAGTCGTCAAATACATGGAATGCGAGCGATATACTGTTGATATACGACTGTTATCTATCAGGACACGCACGCATACCGGCAACGACGATTTTATCATCATCGTCACAGCGTAATGTGATAAACATATATAACGACGCTGACACAACACCCACGTTACAAGGCAGTTATATATTGTACAACTCTGACAGAGCAACTTTTTCCGGCGGTATACCCTTGACAGATGCACAGCTCAAAGATCGAGACGCTGTAGCTGCAACAGGTTTCCCGATTTTATAAGGCGGTGATGTTATGTCATGGTTTATAATATCGTTTATCAATGACGGATATCCTTTTAATAGTGCTTTTCCAGACTCGATCGTGTCAGGGTGGACAAATTCCGACGGCGTGTCACTTCCGGCGGCGTTGTGGCGTATCTCTCCGACAGTCAACGACGGTTATCCATATACATGGTGGCATATCGCCGTTGATAATGGGTATATCAATAGCGACGATGTTGTTATTGGTAGTGATGCTGCATATGATTACGGCGGCGGAGGTGGTGACAGTGACCCTAACACCTACACCGATACAATGCCGACAGGTCAAGCACCTCCGGTTAAGAGTTGTAACAAATACTATGCCCTTGATGCTGATAACGTGTCTAAACTGTATGAAGCATTGCTGAAGACTTTATCAAGCGTGCCGACCGGAGAAATGGAAGACTACTTGCTTTCACATTTTGCCACAAGTTCACCCATTGACCTTTTAAATAATTTAAAGTGGTTACCATTTGATATAACACGTTCTTTCGACACGTCAACAGCACCGACAACGGTTTTTGTCGGTGGGCTGCCGTTGTCTGATAATCAAGGTAACAATGTTGTTGGATATAAAGCACGGTCTGCAACAGAGTTTTCATTTACCTATACAATAGGCACATTCAATTTATATCGTCATTTTGGCGATTTCAGGGACTTTGAACCATATACCGGCGTAGATGTGTATATACCATTTTGCACACCGATCAGCGTTAAGCCGTCTATGTGCATGGGGCATGATATAGTTGTGCAGATATCTATTGACATTATCACCGGAAATATAACCGGGCGTTTACGCCTTGACAGTGTTATGGGTATTATAATAGCTACAACGAGCGGCAATTGTGCTATTGATCTACCAATCAGCGGCGTTGATACAGCGACATATAACAATGCGATGTATCAGGCGGTACAAAATGCAAAATCTGCTGACAGAGGTTTAGCGGCGGCATACATCGGAGCGGTGACCGGCGGTGCATCGTCAATCGCAGGCACGGCAGGTGCAACGGACAAAAAACCATTATCACCGGCTGCGGCTGTAACAGGTGTTGATACTGCTGTATCGTCAACGTTTGGCACGGTCAACGCATGGCAAAACAAAATCAATGCAGATTATCAGTTATCACACGTACCTGTACCATATCACAACATATCAGCCGTAAACAGTGCATTGGCAATGCTCCAGCCGTTACACACTTATGTCATCATATCACGCCCGGTTATGTTACCGGGATACAATGAGAGATACGGACATACAACCGGATACGCGACTATTTATAACGGTACGCTTGACGGTTTGTCAGGTCTGACCGTGTGTGCGTCGGTTGATCTCTCCGGCATACCGGCGACGGCGGAAGAAAAAGAAATGATATCGGCGGCGTTAAAAACCGGAGTATATTTATAACAAAAAATCACGTGAAGCACCTTTTACAGTGTTTCACGTGAAACTTTTTGTATCAATGGTATTCTCCGGTGTGTAACATATCCGGAATTATATCATTAAAGCGGCGTGGACATATCGGCACATATTCCGACGGACAATAAATGCACGGTAAAACTTCCGTGTTTTCGGTCATTGCCTTAAAGCAGTATTTTACGAAACTTTCGTGCATTGCTTCAACGCACATCACAGCTATGTCAACTATTGTTTTCATTGTTATCACCTCACTTACTGATATACATTCTTAACCCGGTCACAGCCGGGGAACGAGCGGAGAAAATCACGGAAATACTCGCCGATCTCGCACGAGCTGAAGAACGTCATACGTGTTATGATACATTTTAAGTAGTGCCTGAAAACGCCGGTCTGAGGGAAGTAGTTGAATACCGCTGTATCAAAAATCTGTGTCTTATGTAGCATTGTGCAAAAGTGCGGCGTGTCGTCTGACATATAGCGGCATACATACAAAAATATGTGTTTACCGTCTATCATGCGTAACTCTGCGGATAGTGCAACTTTTGCCGGGGATATGATCTTGATACGTGTTATCAGACGGCTGCACTGTAGATCATTTGAACGTATATGCGGATAATTGCCAACAGTCCATGTACCCTTGTATATCATCTTGATATGGTCGTTATCAAATCGGCTGTAGTAGCTGTCTCCGGCCTGCTGCATATGGAGAGTATCAGCACAGTATTCCATTACAAATGTAGGTATTTTGTCTTTGTTGCGTATAACGGTTATCTCGCCCTGCGTTAAGCTGTAGAGATCAACGCCAAACTCTGACATTATAATACTATGCCTTGTAAATGTGTTACCAACAAGTATTGTCGGACAAAAGTAGTCTGTGCGGTTACGTATACAGTTATCATGATATGTCATAAGGTCGAGATACTCGTCCGGCAGCTCGTTCTCTTTTCTGCTCATCACCTCATCATAAAAGATTAAACTACATTCTCCCTCGTCGGCACCGGTAAAAGCTGACAGAGAGTTGAGAGCCGAGCAGATCATAAAAGGTTCCGGGCATTTGTCAACCCTCACGCCGTCCTCAGTGCGTATCAAATAAAATTTGTTCTGATAGTACATGAAATCATTGTACTTACCGCCGGTCAGGTTTATGAGGTTCTGCCGCTGAGCCTTACACAAAGAACTTATTGCTTTTGGCTTGATTGACACGTCATATCTTCTCAGGTAACGCAAACAGCGGCGTGTTTTTACAAACTCTTTGAGAGCATATAGTATAATGCTGTATGTTTTGCCGTTACCCTTACCGCCGACGCAACCGAGCCACGGGCAATTTATTTTGCGTGCGTACTCTATCAGCGGTGTTATATCATAGTATTCTTTCATATCAGTCAATGTTATCACCTCTCCGGAAAGACTTGTATGTCATGTGTGCAAGGCGTGACAGACGGCGTGTGCAGATATCGCACACCGGCTTGTTATTGCCGTGCAGCTTGATGACTTTGTGCAACGTAAAGCGGCCGTTGAGATCTGCACCGCATACGCAACAATTTTTTATGATCTTGTATATTTTGCCTGTGTCAACCGTCTGAGCCTGCACGCCGTATATAGCGTTTAACGCTCTTTTGATTTTGTCCTTATCCATTAAATAACATCTCCTATCGTCTCACGGATTATTTTTGTTATAACTCTGTCTCCCTGTGGGTATGCTTTTTCTATCTGCATAGCGTGATAGAGTTCACTAAATGTTTTCCCGATAAACATTGTAAAGCATATCGGATATAGTGCGTGATATGTTCCTATTTCGACTATTTCCGTATTGCCTAAGTAGTCGGTAACTCGCACAGGCTTGCTGCCTACATCAACAACACCTATCAAGTTGTGATCGTCGTCATATATTTTTTGTAAGCGGTCGTGATATGCTGAGCCGAGTTTTTTTGACACGACATTGTCGAGCGTCATATTATTACAAAATAATGCAAAGGGGTCAAGGTTGTTTTTGCTGACGTATTCCACAAAAGCAGATTTTACCATGCCTGCAACGACCGGCTTAATTTTGCCGTCGGCTGTCTCTTTTATGTACCTTTTAGCGCCTAAACATTTAAAGCGTTTTGTAGGCGGATCAATATCCCATGTACCCAACGTGATATAATCAATATCACCTTTAAACATACCATTATTAACGGCACGTTTCCGGGCGTTGTAACTCTCTAACTCTGCTTCAAATGCTTTTACACGCTCAGCGTCAACTATGTTTGTATCGGTCATATAGTACAAGCTGTCTGTATCATATTGTACTATCAGATCAGGGTATTTTGCTATAAAGTGTATCAGCAAGGCACGTGCGTAACTTGTTGTCCAATAACCAATATACGGTGACAACCATATATGCTGCCGCATCTCGTTATATGGCTTGATGTTGTCTTTGTTTGGTGCTATATCTCCGAGTACAACGTTATATGTGTACATCTCGTCATAGAGTCTCGTGCACGCCATTCCATAGTAACTATTTACCGCTTGCTTGGCTTCAACGTACTCGATAGTCTCACTTTTTCCGGCACGTTTCAAGGCGTTTTTCCGTTTATAGTCAGACATCATCGTGTCAAGCAAAAATTTCGGCGCTTTGCATTTTTTTGTAAAGTACCAAAATCTGTGCACGGTCGGCTGTCCTATGATATCGTATATTTTGCAAAATGCCGCAAAGTCGATATTGTTAAAGCACACCCGGATATTTTTGCCGTAGGTGATTTTGCCGTTATTTATAATAAGGTTATACGCCGTGTCCGGGTTGATGATCTTGTGTTTACTCAGCGTTGCGTGAGTTGTTTTTGTCTTTATTGCCGGGAACGTCATTTCATAAATACGAAATTTATCCTTACAAGCTGCAATATTTTCCGGTGACGGCACGCACTCGACAAGCTCACCACCCGGAAACATATTATGCACCATTTGTGCGGGATAGTCTGACGTTATATCTGCACAAGTTACGCCGTGTAACTCTTTGCCGCAGTAAAATGCGTTACTTCCGGATAAGCCGCCATTATACATATATTGACGGAATAACAAATACACGTCAGCCGTTGCAGGCATTAACGGTTCATTTATTTTATACTGCCATACTATATTTTTTATAGCCTTTTTGCAACGCTGCCGCAAAACAGACGTTTTTGTGAGCGGCATATTAAACCCTGTATCAACGTACATTTTAAATGCGACGTGTGACAACTCGTCGAGGATAACTACATCATTTTTACAGTATTGATACTCTTCCGGCGTGAGCGGCGTTGACAGTGTACGTGTCAGCTTGTATTTAAGGTCGTCTTTGAGCTTTTGAGTCCGGGTGTACTTGCTTGCTATGTCAGCGAGAGAGTAGCCAAAAAGACCGATACACTCTCTAAAGTCAATGCACTCTGCGACCTCTATTTTTAAGGGGTCACGCTCTGTTTTTGCAAAGAGATCAGATATACCGACCTCAGCAAGCTGCATTTTAAAAAAAGCCCATTCATGGCCGAGATTTGCAACCCATAAAATCAAGTGCGGCCGCTCTTTGTCATTCCAGTGTGTTTTGATTTCGTCGGCCAGTACCTGCAAGAAGTACACAAGTAAGTTGATATCTCTGAAATATAGATACGTACCGTTTATGCTTATCTGTATGTGATACACGAAAGCGTATAGCGGCCGGTCGTCACATCTGAGGATGGTTGTTGACTCTGTATCATAGCCGCCGCCGCATCTCAAATAATACTCAGCATTTTTTGTCTTGCGTTTTTTGTTACAGCACACTGATACATTTGATAGTATAGTGTGCAGCACGCTCCGGCAGTTGATAACGTCTATCTGTGTATCAGTCATTTGTATCACCTCACTTTAAAATATCAGCGTCAACACTTACGCCGGAAACGTCCCCTGCCGGCTCTGCTTTTTCAGATGCTCGTTTTTTCTTTGCGCGCTCGATACGTTCAAGTAGAGGTATAACGGCACGTTTAACCTCTTCCATATACTCACTATCATAGTACCGGGCGTTGATCTCGCTGTAGTATGATTTTATCATGATCTTTTCCGGCTCTGTTATATCCTCTGATTCCATGATAGTAGTGTACCAGTCACTGAGGTTGTTTGATAACTCGTAGTTTTCCCTTGCTCGCTGTCTGATGTATTCACGTGTTTTCGGCAGCAACTTTGGCGGCTTTTTCTCGTCAGGTTCAGGCGGCTTGTCAGGCTCGTTCAAATATTTTTGAGCTTGTACAAGTGCTGTACCGGCTTGACGCTGTGCTGCTCTCAGTGCTTCAAGATCTGTTTTCAGTGCTTCAAATGCTGACTGTGATGCTTTGCCACGTGAGAGCAACAGCGGTGCGTCGGGTGTGTCACCGGGGTAGTCGTTTCCCTGCCGGGCGTATAGATCAAGTGCAGCTTCCGGCAGTATGTCACGGTACTGTTGCAAGGCGGCCATATACTCAGTGCTTTGACCGCCGAACGTGTTAAACATATCTGTCATGTACTCGTTTACTGTTCGCAGTAAGTTATCAACACTGCTCATTGTTTCACCACCTTACCACAAAATCCCCTTTATAAAATTATCAGCGTATTCCGGCGATATCATAGACCGTTTTGCAGTACGGTTACCGCCTTTCAAGTGTTGTATGCGTTCCGGTGCGTAGAACTTTTGTATCTTCATTATCCGCTCGTTAAAGCTGCAAAAAAAGAAAAAGTAATATGTTGGCTTGTAAAAATAGTCGCCGTATTTGTTGCGGCTATGTGACACGGTCGGCATGCCTAAATACTGTTTTATCGTCTGTGATGCAGGGTTTTCGATTATAAGCGGTATCTTATAAGATATGCACCGGCGTATCAAAGTATATAACATGGTTTTGTAGTGATCTCTTTTCAAGCGGCGTTTGAGTATATAGCGCTCTTTATCGGATTTTGACATCTTCCGGAAAATTGCAGAATCTCCACGGAAAATCATATCGTTGTTACTGCTAAAGTATGTACACGGAAAAAACGCTATGAAACGTGTTGTTTTATCGTGCAGCGTGTCAGAATCAAACGGAAATGACCTATCTTGCAACGCCTGGAAGATGTCAATAACGTGGTCGGTCTTTCCAAAATCGTTGCGTATATCGACACATTCAGCGGCGAAACCGGCACGCCTGAACGCATCACGGAAAGTTCCCGACTGTTCAAACAAACAGTAAATCATTGTTTCACCTCTTCATAGTGTTTCACGTGGAACACTGTTAATGCTCCACGTGATTGTAATTGTTTCAGAATGGTTCGATGTCACCGTCTTCCAGGGCGGTGAAACTGTACTCGTTTTTGTAGCTTGTGACCTTTGCATAAACGTCGATGTTGTCGCCGTCTTCAGGGAAATCATAGTCGAGCGGAAAAGCAACCCTGAAAAGTGTGTAGTAGTCGCCGTTGTTGTAGCACTCTATTTTAGCATAGGCGTACTTTTTGCCTACATACACCTCTTTGAGAGTGCCGGTGATGTGAATGACAGCTGAATGCTCATAGTCGTTCTGACGTGTGCGTGTATTCTGTTTGGTTGTGTTCTTCTGTCTGTTTGTGTTTGTTCTCTGTGCCATAGTTTCCTACTTTCTTGATACGTTTTCGGCACGTATCAGCCAAAATTTAGTTATATGATAATCACACCGGCGGCGGAGATTTCAGCGACTATTTTCTTGATAGTTCGCAGTGTTATCTTTTCGCCGTTTCGGGTGTAATATCCTTTTGAATAGACATTGTTACAGCTGCACGTTACATTGTACTCAACGGTGTATTTGTCACCGCCGTATTCAAATGTCGTTTCGGGTATGCTGTACAGCTTTTCATATGATCTCCTACCGGTTGCATTTTTCGGGCTGCTGAAAAAGTAAGCATTTTTGAACTTTTCAGCTGTTGCGATTATTGCAGAACAGATTGACAGGACTTCACGTGCATTTGTTTCAGGGATTACAGCCGGCTCAACTGTTTCAGGCTGTTCAACTGTTTCAGGCTGTTCAACTGCGTTGACTTTTTCAGCAGCTTCAACAGCTTCAATCATTTCATCAATAGCGGCTTTTGCCTCGTCTATTGTTGCGTATGATTTTGGGCTGTAATGACCTGTCCAATCAACGCATATGAAGCGTATCTTGTCATTGCCGGTTATAAGACAGTTTTTGTAACGTACTTCAACGCTGACAGGCGGTGTAAAAACGTCTGAGGTGTGCTTGCCGCTTGCAGCACGTCTGACTTCAACATCAGCAGACATCATGAAGTCAAGGTGTGACTTTATCATATCACCTTTAATTGTAAACGTGCGTGTAACGCCTGTTTCATATGTTACAGTGTATTTGTCGGTGTACATACCATTCTTAACCGGACGATTCATTCTAACGATAGTAGCTGTCTTTTTCATAGTATTTCTCACTTTCTCTGATACAAGAGCCGGTATCAGTCAGCATTGTTAACAGCGTGTTATTTTTTTTTTTTTTGGGATATTTCCCTACTATTATTATAACATAGGTCAATGGAAATGTAAATATATAATATAATCTTGATACAATAGTGCATAGTATGACGGTGGGTGTGATCTCGAAGCAGGGGCAGGCGTGATCTCGAAGCAGGGGCAGGCGTGATCGAGCCGGGCGAATAAATGTTCGAGTTTTGGTTAAATATTATTATCATAGTTT
>Ga0326514_10001923_pt1 | contig 13323 bp, 10 predicted proteins | sample 3_2548_0518_D_FD_203653 | JGI IMG/M metagenome (GOLD analysis project Ga0326514, IMG submission 203653) | Bovine rumen microbial communities from UC Davis, California, United States - 3_2548_0518 | ecosystem: Host-associated > Mammals > Digestive system > Stomach > Rumen | place: USA...
ACCTGTTGTTGCGTCTACTTCTTCGTATCCTTCATAGTGATCTGTGATACGGCTCTTGAACTCTTCGTTCCATACTTCGATGTTGAGGACTTTGCCTTCATCGCCTGCTGCTTCAGTTGTTGCAGCTGTGCTCTCTGTTGCAGCTGCGCTCTCTGTTGCTGCAGCTTCTGCTGTGCTCTCTGTTGCTGCCGGTTCTGCTGTGCCTGTTGTTGCGGTTGAAGAAGATCCGCCGCATGCGCCAAGGCCCATTACCATGGCTGCTGCTAATACTGTAGCAAGAACTTTTCTTTTCATTTTGTTCCCTCCTGAAAAATACTTATAAAATAAGTTACTTTATTGTTCCAACGGAACCGCCTTCGAATAATGTTCCGCCGATAACCGTGTTGTTTTTGATTGCCGTTCTCGGTCTCTCGATCAATTCGATGACCTTGTCTGCGGCTGTCTGTCCGATTTCCAACATATTCTGCTGATATGTTGTGATCTTCGGACTTACCACTCTGGCAATCGGTACTCCGTCATATCCTGTGACCGACACATCCTCCGGGACCGAAAGTCCCATATCCCGAATCGCATTGATTCCGCCGATACAGCAGTAATCGTCGGGATACATGATGCAGGTCGGCCGGTCCTCAAGTGCGAGGAGTTCCAGCGTCGTGTCGTAAGCTGCTTCATCATCGAGGTAAGGAATCTCTCTGATGTAGGCTTCCGGGGGATCGATTCCCTTCTCTTCCATCGCCCGGAAGAATCCGACCATTCTCTCACTTGTCGTTGAAGAAGGTCTTCCGTGAATGTAGGCGACTTTCCTGTGGCCTTTGGAGAGGACATGCTGCGTAAGTCTTGTCATACCCTCCACATTATTGGAAGAGATTGTTGCGCAGTCGTCCATCACATGATCGATCGTTACTACCGGCAGCCTTGATCTTACAAGTTCCAGAACTTCCGGCTGATTAAAATCCACACATGCTACGACCACACCGTCAACATTCCGGTAAACACAGTGTTCCAGGAATGTCATTTTATTGCGTTTCGACTTGATTCCGATGAATGTAAGGTCGTACCCTCTCTCTTCGGTTCTTATCTTAAGTCCCTCAAGGACCTGTGAGAAGTAGGGATGCGTCAATCCGCTGTTGTGTGCATCTGCGAAGAGTACTCCGATATCCATCGTGGATCTCGTCTTAAGTGCTCTGGCTGCCTGGTTCGGGAAGTACCCGAGCTCTCTGGCCTTGCTCTTGATCTGCTCCCTTCGCGCTTCACTCACGTCGCTGTGATTGTTCAAAGCCTTACTGACTGTAGCTACGGAAACCCCACAGACCTGAGCGATATCTTTCAATGATGTCATCGCTTTCACCTCCCGGGTGTCCGTTTCGATACTCATTCACGTCCGAAATCGTTTTCGTAACTCAATCTTAACTCATTTTTTGCGAATGTCAAGCTACATTTTGCAGTTTAAGGAAAATTTGTTATATTTTGTCGGTTTTCAGTATGCCTTTTGTGCATTTTACACGAATACTTAAAAAGCGAAAACGAAATTGTTTTCGTATCATTCCTTAAATTTACGAAAATATGCCTTGCATTTTTCGCAAACATACTCTATATTGGATTTATACAGTATGATATTTTCTCTTAATCGTTTACGTTCTGTTTACACAAAGGAGCCAAACATGAAATACGGTCATTTCGACGATCAGAAAAAAGAGTATGTAATCACAACCCCAAAGACACCGCTTCCCTGGATCAATTATCTCGGCTGTGAAGAATTCTTCACACTGATTTCCAATACCGGCGGCGGATACGCTTTTTATAAAGACGCCAAGCTTCTCCGCCTCACACGTTATCGCTACAACAACACGCCGCTCGATTCGAACGGACATTACTTCTATATTAAGGATGGCGATACGATCTGGAATCCCGGCTGGCAGCCGACCAGAACACCGCTCGACAGCTATTCCTGCAGACACGGCATGGGCTACACTGTCATCTCCGGCGAGAAGAATCAGGTCGCTGCGGAAGTCACGGCATTTGTACCGATGGGCGATACAGCGGAGATCTTCCATGTAAAGGTCAGAAACAATGCGAATGCGGCAAAGGAGCTGAAGCTGTTTTCATTTGTAGAATTCTGTCTCTGGAACGCCATGGACGACATGACGAACTTCCAGCGCAACTTCAGCACAGGCGAAGTTGAGATCGACGGATCTACCATTTATCACAAGACAGAGTACCGTGAGCGCCGCAACCACTATGCAATCTTCCATGTGAACGCTCCGGTCGATGCATATGACACAGCAAGGGACAGCTTCCTCGGTATTTACGGTGCACCGGATGCTCCGGAAGCCATTCAGGCAGGAAATCTTACGAACTCCAAGGCGAGCGGCTGGGCTCCGATCGGCGCACACCAGATCAATATGAACCTGGCACCGGGCGAGGAGAAATCATATGTATTCATCCTCGGTTATGTAGAGAATCCGAAAGACAACAAGTGGGAATCCCAGGGCATCGTCCGCAAGGATCCGGCCCGCGAACTCATTTCCCGCTATTCCACAGACGAGCAGGTCGAGGCAAAGCTCGCAGCGCTCAAAGAGTACTGGAACGGACTTCTCGGCAAGTTCCAGACCAATACGCCGGAAGACAAGTTCAACCGCATGGTCAACACATGGCATCAGTATCAGTGCATGGTCACATTCAACATGTCCCGCTCCGCTTCCTACTATGAGTCAGGTATCGGCCGCGGCATGGGCTTCCGTGATTCCAGCCAGGACCTTTTCGGTTTCGTACATCTGATTCCGGACCGCGCAAGACAGAGACTGCTCGATATCGCAGCCACACAGTTCCCGGACGGCTCCGCTTATCATCAGTATCAGCCGCTCACAAAGCGCGGCAACATGGAAGTCGGAAGCGGCTTCAACGATGATCCGATGTGGCTGGTAGCAGGCGTTTCCGCTTATATCCGCGAGACAGGCGATTTCAGCATCCTCGATGAGATGACGCCGTTCGACAACGATGAGAGCCTTGCAGCTCCGCTGCTTGAGCATCTGAATCGTTCCTTCAACTATATAGTGACCCATAAAGGACCGCACGGTCTGCCGCTCATCGGCCGCGCAGACTGGAATGACTGCCTGAACCTCAACTGCTTCTCGGATGAGCCGGGCGAATCCTTCCAGACAACAGGCCCGTCCGAAGGACCGGTCGCAGAGTCTGTATTCATCGCCGGCATGTTCGTCAAGTACGGCAAGGAATATATTGACATCCTGCGCCATATCGGACAGGCAGATAAGGCTGACGCCGCAGCGAAAGAAGTCAAAGCCATGGAGCATGCCGTCCTCACAGACGGCTGGGACGGCGAGTGGTTCCTGCGCGCATACGACGCATTTTCCGAGAAGGTCGGCTCCCACGAGTGCGAAGACGGAAAGATCTTCATCGAGCCGCAGGGCTTCTGCGTCATGGCAGGCATCGGCAAGGAGACCGGAGAAGCACAGAAAGCTCTCGACAGTGTCGAGAGAGAGCTCGAGTCCGAGTACGGTATCATGATCCTGCAGCCGGCATATAAGGAATATCATCTCAACCTCGGTGAGGTTTCCTCCTATCCGCCGGGATACAAGGAAAATGCAGGTATCTTCTGCCACAACAATCCGTGGGTTTCCATCGCCGAGACAGAGATGGGACACGGCAATCGCGCATACAATCTGTACAAGAAGATCACACCTTCCTTCCTCGAGGACAAGATGGATATCCATCGCACAGAGCCGTACGCATACTGCCAGATGGTTGCAGGCCGCGACGCAGCTCACTTCGGAGAGGGCAAGAACAGCTGGCTGACAGGAACGGCTTCCTGGACATTTGTGAATGCATCTCAGTACATCCTCGGCATCTATCCGGATTTCGACGGACTTCGCGTACGTCCGTGCATCCCGGCAGAGTGGGACGGCTTCACAGTCAGCCGCGCATATCGCGATGCGATTTACAACATCACCGTCAAGAATCCGAGCCATCTTGAGACCGGCGATATGAAGGTCCTGGTAGACGGCAAGGAGATCTCCGGCAACGTGATCCCGCCGCAGCCGGCAGGAAGCGTGGTCGAGGTCGAGGTGACAATCGCCTGAACAGAGAAGGCTCCGTGAGGTGCTCTCCATGATGAGGCGATGCAGCATCATCCATAATTAAATCAGTCAATATCATCCTTTTTCATAGTTTTCCCTTACCTTTAACCTGAAGAGACGACCGCAAAGCGGTCGTCTCTTCGAATTTTAGGTTTATTATGCGGAATTTACGGAAGTAAGAGCATGTTTGGCGCACACTTCCGTAATCTCTCGACTCTTATCTTTGAATCCTCTCTCGATTTACGGAAGTAAATGCATGTTTAACCGGTACTTCCGTAATTCCCAGGCTCTCACCCTTGAATCAATCAAAAAAGGAAGCAGGAGCAACCGCCCCCGCTTCCGTAATTTCAATCCGTCGCGTTTCGGATCTATGAAAAGGCTCCGACATCAAGCCGTCTCCGCTATCTCCACCTTGCCGGTCCGGTTCACAATGACCTTCGCCGGGCACTTGGCAGCACACTTACCGCAGTGTGTACACGTCTCGTAATCGATGTGAGCAACATTGTTCTCCACCGAGATGGATCCCGTCTCGCACTGTCTTGTGCAGAGCCTGCAGCCGATACAACCCGCTTCGCACTGCTGCTTGACAATCTTGCCGCTCTCATGGCTGTTGCAGGCAACGCCATACGTTGATTTGTCAGGAATAATCTCGATCAGATGCTGTGGGCATGTCGCAACGCACTTGCCGCAGGCAACACATTTTGTTCTGTCGACGACCGCAATACCGTTCACTACATGAATCGCATCGAAATCGCAGACCGTCATACATTCGCCAAAACCGAGGCAGCCGGCCTGGCAGGCCTTCGAAGCCTTGCCCGGAATCGCTGCCGCTGCGGAGCATGTCTGTATACCGACATAAACGGATTTCTCTTTGGCTTTGTCGCAGGTGCCGGAACATCTGACAAATGCGACATGTTTCTCGGCAGCGCCTGCCTCAACGCCCATGATTTCGGAAATCTGTGCGGCAACGGGAGCGCCGCCGACCGGACATTTGTTTACAGGTGCTTCGCCCTTCGCGATCGCGGCGGCAAGGCCGTCACAACCGGGATATCCGCAGGCACCGCAGTTATTGCCGGGGAGGCATGCGCGGACTTCGGCTTCCTTGGGATCGATTTCGACCGCGAACTTATTACCTGCAAATACAAGCATAACGCCGACAAGAAGACCAACCACCGCAAGCAGGATGATCGTAATAATCAATAATGTACTTCCACTCATATTCTGACCTCCTTATCCTAATGTACTGAAACCATAGAAGGCCATTCCCATAAGTGTCGCACAGAAGAGAACAAGCGGAGCACCTTTGACGGGCTTCGGGATATCATTTCCTTCCAGACTCTCACGAATGCCGGCAAGCAGCACGATCGCGATCGTGTAGCCGACGCCGGTACCGAAACCGGAGACAACACTCTGAATGAAATTGTAGCCGTCAGACACGTTGTTAAGTGCAACGCCGAGAACCGCACAGTTCGTTGTGATGAGCGGAAGGTAAATACCGAGGGCTGTGTAAAGCGCCGGCATCGTCTTCTTCAGGAACATCTCAACGACCTGAACGAGAGCTGCGATGACAATGATAAAAACGATTGTCTGCAGGTAGTCCAGACCTAACGGGTCAAGGACAAATGTATAAAGCAGATTCGCCACCGCAGACGCAATTGTGATAACGAAGATAACCGCTCCGCCCAGTCCGGCAGAATTTTTAATCTGGCTGGAAACGCCGAGGAAGGAGCAGATGCCGAGGAACTGACTGAGGACAACATTGTTGACCAGGGCAGCTCCGATAATGATCATGATAAGAGATGTCTGTCCACTCATGCTTTAGCCTCCTTCTTGTCACAGGTGTCTGCAACACCACATGCAGCGCAGCCGCCGTCACAGCCTTCTTCGACCTTCTTATTGGCCTGTGTCTTGATATTCATGGCGTTCATTGCCATAACAATGAATCCAAGAACGAGGAATGCTCCCGGTGCCTTGACCAGCAGCGAAACAGGCGGATAGAAAGACGGCATGACCTGAAAACCGCAAACTGTACCGTTTCCGAATAATTCGCGGAAGAACGCGATCGCTACGATACCGACCGTGAAACCAAGGCCCATACCGATACCGTCCATTGCGGACAGGAGCGGTGCGTTCTTGGATGCGTACGCTTCCGCACGGCCGAGAATGATACAGTTAACAACGATCAGCGGAATATATACGCCCAGTGAAGCGTTGAGTTCAACGAAGTAAGCCTTCATGACCAGCTCTACAATCGTTACAAATGAAGCAACAATTACGATAAATGCCGGTAGACGAACTTCATCGGGAATGATATTTCTGACCAGAGAAATAACAATATTGGAGATTACGAGAACCGCGATGGTACAGGCTCCCATACCGAGGGCATTCGTAACAGATGTCGTAACCGCCAGAGCAGGACACATGCCCAGCATCATGATAAAGACGGGATTCTCTTTTACGATGCCGTTATAAATACGTTCCATGTTTTTATTCACGACTTATCCCTCCTTATCCAGTCACCACATAATTGTGGAAGAAATCTAAAGCAGCATTCACTGCGTTAACGACAGCACCGGATGTGATGGAAGCGCCGGAGACAGAATCGATCTCTTCGTCGGTCGTTGAACCGCCCGCCTTGTTGAGCTTGAACGCCTCCACATTCTTATCCTTGAACTGCGCTTTCCAGGAATCTTCGTTGGCAAGCATACCCATACCGGCTGTCTCGGTAATCGTTGTGAAGGAAATTCCCGTGACTGTACCGTCAGGAAGAATACCGACAGACATTGCGATCTCGCCGTCATAGCCTTCCATGGAAGATACACTGATTGCATATCCGCTTGCATTTCCGGAAGAATCCTTGCCGACTACAGCTTCGTTAATATAGACACGTCCGAATGCGCCGTCACCGTAACCGGTCTCGGCGAACTGTTCTACCTGCGCCGTAAGCGCATCATCCGATGTGATTTCCATACCCGGAAGGACCGTCTCGTAAGCCGCAAGAGCTGCCTGTCTCTCATTCTCAGCGATCGTATCGGCCGTCATCATATTGACGCACGCAAGACCGCCGCCGGCGACAAGTGTGATAGCCATAAGAATAATGGCAGATTTCGGAATCATCGACTTTCTCTTAGGCGCGTTAAGTGCCTCGACACTCGGGATGACACTGCTGCCTTTCTTTCCGACGCCGAACGGCTGCGGAACCGGCATCCGGTCAATGAGAGGCGTCGCGAGATTGGCAATGATTATGGCAAATGTCGTCGTATCCGCCATACTTCCCTGTGTACGGAAGACTGCGGACAGGAAACCATAGAGACATCCGAAGATAAGCTGGCCTGACCAGGTCATCGGTTTTGTGACCGGGTCCGTAGCCATGAAAAATGCTCCGAGAGCAAATCCGCCTCCGCAGAGCTGTGCAGCCAGATAATATGGATCAAAGCCGCGCCCGCTCATTGCGATGAGGAAAATTACGAAGCTTATTGTACTTGCGACCGGGATTTCCCAGCTGATCGTATCCGTCACAAGCAGCCAGATACCGCCGATCACGATGCACAGAATACTGATTCCGATGTGACCGGTCGCAAGACCGATGAACATCTTTCCGAGATCGACCGCCTCGCCGCTATTGAGAGAGGCAAGAGGCGTAACACTGCTGACCGCATCATAACTGTAGTCTGTCATGACCTTACCGAAGGAAATCAGCAGGAAAGCTCGTCCGGCAAGAGCCGGGTTCATGAAGTTCTGTCCGAGCCCGCCGAAGAAACACTTCGCGACCAGAATACCGAACGCAGAACCGAGAATCGGAACGTAAAGCGGACACTGCGACGGAAGGCAGAGTGCCAGGAGAAGACCTGTGACAACTGCGGAACCGTCCCACAAAGTGTTCGGCCTCTTTGCGATGAGGTCAAACAAATACTCCGTCAGCATCGCAGATGCAATACTCGCAATAATCACAAGCGCCGCATGCAATCCGAAATGCCAGATACCGAACACAGTGACCGGAACAAGACCGATCACAACATTCATCATAACGCCGCCGGTCGTCAACGGATTTCTCAGATGCGGTGAGGACGAGACATGCTTAAAGGTACTTGTTTCTGTACTCATTTGCTTCCCTCCTTCTTGCTCTGATTGATTCGGTTAAGCGCCATTGCCAGCGGCTTGCCCTGTTTGAAGAGCTGCGTAAGCGGACGCTTTGCCGGACATGCGAAGTTACACGTTCCGCACTGGATACAGTCGAGACCGTGGACATCGATGAATCTCTGCAGATTATTCTTCTCGATTGCCTCCGCCATCATCTGCGGGTAGAGGCCGAGAGGACATACGCGGATGCATTTTCCGCATCTGATACAATTGGTAAGCTTGCCCTGAGCAATCTCGACTTCATCCTCGAGGTAACAGGTCAGAGCATTGTTGCGCTTTTCAAGCGGGATATCCGTATTCGGGATTGCCATACCCATCATGGGACCGCCAAGAAGAACTTTCTTGGTACCCGGCTTAAGCCCGCCTTCATCCGGAATAATTTCTGATGCCAGCGTACCGAATTTGACAATGTAATTGGCCGGCTGCGCTGCACCGTCTCCGGTAACAGTGAGACCTCTCTCATAGAGCGGTGTGTTCAGTGCGACTGCCTTGTAGATTGCTGCCAGTGTGGCGACGTTGTCAACGATGCAGCCAAGGCTTGCCGGCAGAGATGCCGACTCCATGTACTGACCCGTAACGGCGTGTACGAGATTTCGCTCACCGCCCTGCGGATACTTGACCTTGAGCTCGAGCACCGAGAATCTGTTGTCACCGGCAATTGCCTTCTTCATGGAGGCGATTGCTGCCGGCTTGTTGGTCTCGATGGCGATGACCGCTTTCGCTGTCGGGAAAAGCTGAAGAACGATCTTCATTCCCTCGACAATCTCTTCCGGATGCTCCTGCATAAGCCTGTCATCGCATGTGATGCCCGGCTCGCATTCCGCTCCGTTCGCAACGATCCATCTGATTTCCTCCGGTTTCTGCGGCATCATCTTAACATAGGTCGGGAAGCCTGCACCGCCGAGACCGACGACGCCTGCATCTTTGATCTTTTCGATGATTTCCTTTGCTGACAGCTTTGTGTAGTCCGTCTTTTCACCCACACCTTCCGCCAGAGTGTACTCATTGTCATTGATGATGACAATAGATTCCACCATGACGCCGGCATTATTCAGCCGAGGCTCAACTGCCTTGACCTTGCCGGAAACGGAGGAATGGATGTTGGAGGAGATAAAGCCGTCCGCTCTGGCAATGAGCTGACCTACCTTGACCAGATCATTGCGCTTTACGACAGGTATGGCCGGTTTACCTACATGCTGGCTTACCGGGAATACCAGTTCTCCCGACGGGAGAAACTCTTTTAGGGGTTTATCTGCAGAGAGCTCTTTATAGCCCTTCGGATGTACCCCTCCCCTGAAGTTGTAAATACCCATACTCTTTCCTTTCTATCTGCATAGTTCCGGGTTTCCCCAATCTTTGAGCACTTAGTTACTCTTTTTCTTTCCGCTTTTCATTAGTTTCCTTAATAAAGATTATAGTTTTCTGTAAGAATATTTGTCAAGGAAGGCAACGCGAAACAAGCCCTCGTGAGGGCTTGTTTCACAAAAAATGCAAGTATCGAAATATCGATATGCATTTATCTTTTTCGTGTTTTATTCCATATGTCCGTCTCTGTACATCGAGAACTTGTCCATCGGATATTTCTCCAGATTCTCGAGAATCTTACGTCCGTCAGCCTGCTTGAACAGCACGTTGCGTGCTTTTACGACCGTTGCCTCAGCCTCGAATTTGGACGGTCCGCCGACACATCCGCCCGGACATATCATGCCTTCGATAAAGTCTTCCTTCAGTCTTCCGGCTTTCAGAGTGAGAAGAGCCTTTTTGCACTCGGCACCGCCCGCACATGAAAGAAGCTGAATGTCGGAGGTATCCTCGCCACGCTCCTTCATGACTTCCAATACCGCTGCCGCTACACCGCCGCTGCTGGCGAACTTCTTGCCCCACAGAGAGGATTCCTGATACTCTTCCTCTACCGGCTCGAACTCAATGCCCTTGGCGTGAATCAGGGCAAGCATTTCTCCGAATGTCACGGCATAATTCGGTCTGTCCGCGATGAACTCATTGAGTGTCTCACCCTTCTTGGCAATGCATGGACCGATAAATACAGTGACAGTCTCCGGGTCCACAGCCTTCAGGTAGCGTGAAACAGCAACCATCGGGGAGACCGTGGAGGACATATTTTCCTGATACAGCTTCGGGAACTCATGGCGGATCATACTGATAAAGGCCGGGCAGCATGATGTTGTCATCTTGCGGCCTTCCTTCTTGGCTTCCGCCCACTCGGCAGCCTCATAAGCGGCTGTCATATCACCGCCGAGACCTACTTCGACGACTTCCGCAAAGCCGGCTTTCATCAGGGCCTGTCTCACAGACGCCATTGTAATGTCCTTGCCGAACTGACCCTCCGTAGCCGGAGCACACATAGCGACAACTTTCTTTCCCGCCTTGATATCGTTAATGATCGGAACGATGAATTTCTTGGAACTCAGAGCGCCGAACGGACAATTCGAGATGCAATGTCCGCAGTGAATACATTTGTTCTCATCGATCTGGCAGAAACCGTACTCATCGTAGGAGATAGCATTTACCGGACATGCCTTCTTGCAGGGCCGTTCCAGATGTACGATGGCACCGAACGGACATGCCTGTGCGCATTTTCCGCACTCACGGCATTTTTCCGGATCGATCTTCATGCGGAGTTCTCCCTTTGTAATAGCGCCGAACTTGCACGCTCTGAAGCATTCCTTGCCGAGACAGAACCGGCAGTTATCCGTGACAGAATATGTTGATGTCGGGCAGTCGTCGCAGGCAGGCTTTATGACCTGCACAACATTTTTTGTCTCATTGTTGACATCAGCGTTTAAGCCGCTGGAGAGACGGATTCTTGCTCTTACGATCTCCCTCTCTTTGTAAACACAGCAGCGATATTCCGGCTTCGGGCCCGGGCTGATCTTATACACGATTTTCTCTTTGTTTTCCGCATCTAACTTATCTTCCCAGGCGAGCTTACACACTTCATAGTCCACGCTGCTCTTCAGATTAATGATCCCGCCGTCGTATGTTCCCATATTTCATTCCTCCTTACGAAAATCATTACAAATCAGCTCTTTCAGCACCGTCTAAAGCACTATAGTTCTGAAAATTTTCCACTCGAGCAAGCTCGATATCAAAATAATGCTTTCGGCACTTTAATCAAATTATTATATACTAATTATAATAATATTCGAGGCAGTTAAGAAATGCTAACCTCTTTAAAAGAGGTCAGTTTGCGCGTTTATTATACTTCGGGCAAAAGACAATCGACGATTTGCAGTGTTTCCGTAACTATTTGTATAGGGCATTTTGACGGTCCGCCTCCGGGAATATTTCTCATAGTCCGTCTCTCCGGATACATTCTCTCGCGTAGTCCCCGACATCCGACCACACGATTTGCTGCAGATACCGGTCGCGGTTATCGGGCATATTTACGATATTCATTTGCAAATGTCTGATTCGCCCGGCGATGCGCTCAGCACCCGACATTTTCAGAAAAGCTTCAAATGCCGCCATCTTCGCATTGGAACTCCCGCCCGGCAGTACAGGCATATATATCAGATCACACTCCGTGAGAAGATCCTCAAGATGTCCGAGCCCGCTCCCTACATCGAGTATGATCACCTCGTAGCTGGAGCGTGCAATCATCTCCCTGAGCAGCTCATGCCACTCTTCGGGTGTCACGCCGCGAAGCTCCTGCCCGGAAACGCAGGGAGGAATGTAATCCAGCGCAGAAAGGTGCTGCGTGATCGCAGTCATCCTGCTCATCAGATCACTCTCGCCCTGACGCATCATGTATAGCAGATCCGAGATATTGTGCTCGAATGTCTCGTGAAGCATCTGCCCGAGTCCGGAAAATTCTTCCAGATTGAGGTAAATGACCGCCTTTTCGGCGGCCAGGATCTGTCCCAAAGCGAGTGCAAATGTAGTCTTATAACATCTCGCCACCGGCGAATACACTCCGATCACTTTACAGACCGGTTTAAGAACCCGCTCATCGGAAGCGGCCGGATTCTTTTTCTCCCCGTAGAGCGACATCACTTCGCGCACAATATCCCGCGCGGAGCGGTATTTATAAACGTTCGGATATCTTCCGGTATTTCTCATTTCATGATCCTGCTGCAGGATTATGATGATGCCCACGGGCCATTCGGCCATGTCGTCGCGAAGAAGCTCCTCGGAAAGCAGCAGGATTTCGATAGGCTGACTCTTCATGAAATCCGTAAGTTCGGAAATCCCGGAAAAAATGTGGATATCCATGGGTATGTTGCCGTGCTCACGGATATAGTCGGCGAACCTCGAGACGTACTCTTTCTCGGGGTCACATATGGCAAGAGTTTTGTATTTCATAAAAGCCTCCAAGTATAACGTTCGTGCATTACCTCAGTTAACAGACAGAATCCCCCGTGCGTGCTGTATCCCTTATATGTGTAGTTTAAGTTTCAGGCAAAAGCCCTCCATGCGTGCTGTATCCCTTATATCTGCAGTTCAAGTTTCAGGCAGAAGTCTCCCATGCGTGCTGTATCCCTTATATGTGCAGTTTAAGTTTCAGGCAGAAGCCTTCCTTGCGTGCCGTATCCATTATATGTGCAGTTTAAGTTTCAGGCAGAAATTCCCCGTGAGATACTGCCTCACACAAAGATATGGGCATATTTCCCAACAACCAGCACTGCAGCCGCAAATACAGGTACCGCGAACGGAAAATTCTCCGACCTTCTCCCCGGTTTCCGATACGGTACGATCTTCCCGCTTCTGCTCGTATCTCTCACGTAACGCAGAAGATAAAGAAGACGCTCCTTTACACCGGTCACAAATATCATTTTGCAGACTGAGACGATTCCACCCACGACGAATGACCAAAGACAGAGATCCAGTACCTCCGGAAATCCGACCATGCCGCCGAGCACCATAAGCAGCTTGATGTCCCCCGCACCCATCATGCGGAATCGGAAGAGGGGCACAAGAAGCAGGGCGGGAATTGACGCGCCGGCAAGAAAATGCAGGATCCCCATAGCGCCGGCACTCGCGATCTGCGAGGCGAGACCGGAAAGGGCTGCGGTCACAATCAAAGTGTTTGGGATTCGTCCGGTCCGAAGGTCGGTCAGCATTGCCGTGC
>Ga0326514_10001925_pt1 | contig 13319 bp, 7 predicted proteins | sample 3_2548_0518_D_FD_203653 | JGI IMG/M metagenome (GOLD analysis project Ga0326514, IMG submission 203653) | Bovine rumen microbial communities from UC Davis, California, United States - 3_2548_0518 | ecosystem: Host-associated > Mammals > Digestive system > Stomach > Rumen | place: USA: California...
ATGGTTTATTATCTATACCATTACTGAGAATTGTTTTGATTTTATCTAGGCAATTTAATTTGGAATCTCCACTAGTTTCAATACCGCGCAGTTTAGGCATAACTTTTTGGACTAGAGCGTCTTCAAAGGCTATTTTCATCTGGTTCTTAAGATATGCTTTGGTCTGTGCACTGTTTGCTTCCAATTTGTTATTTGCTTCAATGATAGTAGGATAGTTATTTATATAGTATTCAATTGACTGCCAAACGCGGTGACCTATAGCCCTTCCTACGCATGCGAGCGAATCATTAATTTCCTCAACAATACGTTTAAACGGAGCGATTGTTTCTACTGGGATCTTTAATTCATTCTGGCACCATATGCTCCATACTTTAGGAGACAGTAAATTTGAAGTCACTTCAGGTAGTTTTCTTAAATTTTTTCTACTTACAAGTTCTTTTGGTCTAGGGAAGAATATTACATTACCGCGGTCCAAAACTTTATCAGAAAGCGACTTCGTTGTTTCATCCTGATTCATGGTTCCAACCCAGATTACATTTCTTGTAAGTTCCAATTGGTATGGTGTGATCCCTGCTCCAAGCTTAACATCAATTGCAGGGAGATTGTCGTATTTACCACGGCGTGACTCGAGTTTGCTGAGAAAATCAGCAAAATATAGTTCAACATGTGCAAGATTCATTTCATCGAGAAGAATAAGATTCATCGCATTCTTTAAACCGTTAGGATATTCATCGGATTTATCCATGGTAGCCTGGGCGAGAAATCTTAAAATAGGTTGGGCATCGAATCTGTTATCAATTGAATTAAAGTATCCTAGCATTGATTCCTGACTGTCCCAGTTGGGTTGTACCGGAACGGAAAGAAATTTCATTAGTCCGAAAGTTGAATAAAACCTTGGAAGTTCAGATTTTCCGGTACCGCTTACGCCTGCAAGAACTGTCAAAGGGGACCATTCTGAAGTTTTAAGGCAAGTATGAAAAGCATATACCAGTCGTTTAGGGAATGAAATACCATAATCATTCGACTGTTTGATGATATTATCAAGATACTTGAGTTCCCAGTCCATCGCATTGTCATCTTCTATGAAATCAATCTTTGGAAGTATAAAATACGGATTGGTAACATCCTTAATTCGCTCTTCTCTGTTTTTAGTTGTTCCATATAATGAAGTTAACCTCTCATTTTCAGTTAATAGCAGTTTATTGGAATTTTCAAATGCCTGACGCTCGCGATCCAAAACAACATTTATCTTTTCAAGTTCATGAATTTTATATGTAAGTTCCGCATCATTTTTCTTGCTTTGAAGAATATTGTTTTCTGACTCAAGCTCGCTGATGCGGTTGTTAAGCATTGCTATCTGGTTTTTAAATGCTTCAATATCCTTATTCTGTTGTCTGTCCTGCCAACTGTTCAGATTTGTTCGATACTGATTGATCTCATTTTTCATTGTATTCAATGTATCTAGAACAATTTTAGGATCTTTCCCGCCAAGTTGATTTTTTAAATCAGCATAGATGGATTCAGTATCAGCGTATGTTCTAAGCTCGGAACGTAGCCTCTCTATCTCATCTTTATTTTGTTTTTCAGTTTCATTGAATGAAACTAACCGAGACTGAACTCTATTTTGAACTTCATCTTCAATTTTACTTTCTCGCTGCTTGATGAAATCTTCCTTGACAGAAAGGTTTTTATTTTCGCAATCAAGCTTAATTTGATCACTGGTTACCTTTGAAAGTTTTTGATTATATTCGGTTTCAAGATTCTGTTTATATTTTTCAAGTTCAGCCTCCTTGGCTGTAATTTTGTCAAGACGATCTTTTATGTTTTTTTCTGCACTTGAAATTCTTTCATTAATAGTTTTATTAATCTCTGTCTCCAGATTATCCAGTCTTTTATTTCGTTCCGTGGCAATGTACTGTTCAAGTTCAGAGAGTTTTTTTGACTTCTCATCTGACAAATCCATTTCAAACTTGTTTTTTCTTATTTGCAGTTCATTGGCCAGTTCCTGCTCTTTAGTTTGGATTTCAAATTCACGGTCAGATAGAATTCGTTTTTGCTCTGATAATTCTGTACGGAGTTCAACAATTTTCTGCATTTCTATTTCTAAATTATTACGTACTTTTTCAAGATCTTCCTTTGCAGGTTTAAAAAATTCTTCAAAGTGAGAAGGAAATCCAGCGATAGCTTCACATTTTTGTTTTTCAAGTTCTTCTTTTATTGAATTTAGCTGAGCTCTTTCCTTTTCTAATTCTCTTCGTTCTTTTATCAAGCTGTCTTTCATTGTTTGTTTGTCATTTGTATCAACAGAATTATCTTTGCTCATAATAAATTCTCCACAAAATACTTGAATATAAACAGAAATTTTTTATGAAAATCATAAATTTTTAAATTTTTCAAAGATTCAACATTTATGCTGTGCCCTCTTTTTTCAATTACATCTTCAATAAAATCGAAAAAGTTGATTTTGTACATATCACATAATTCCAAAAAACTAGATAGCATATCTGATTTGAATTCTTGACTACATCTATTATTATCAAGGACATACAATAATGCCCAGAAATCAGCCTGCAAGGAAAAACCTTGTCTATTCAAAGCATTATATATACCCTTAGTGTTTGCACTGGCAATATTTGCGGGTATTGGAAACGGAAAATCTTTTGATTTGAATCGATCAATTTCTTCTATAGTCACTTTTGTACTAGTGTTCGCATCTACATAACTTAGAAATAAATCTTCCATAATCTTATAAACAAACAGAATGTAATTAGACTTATCGTTGTTCCTGTACATTGTTTGGATAGTTAAAAGAATTTCAAGAAATTTTGAGTCTAGGTTTGTCAAAAATACTCTGTTCAATTGTTTTAATAATTCTGAATAAGAAATCTTTCGAGGACTTAAAGAATCACTTGATTGACTGACAATATTGATATTACATTTTTGAAATTCACTTTTCATTTCGCGAAATAAAGTGAACATTATATTTGATACTTTTTCAAGATAATTTTTACATTCATCTTCATTCACTAATACTTCATTTAATCCGTGATCCAATGAATTTCTTAGATTGTTTAAGTTTTTAAACATTGAAAGATTACTATCGTCAATTATATCCCTGAATGGATGAAATTCTGCAATATCAGCTTGAATTAGACACAAAAACAGTAATGTTTTTAAATCATGCTGTTTAGCAAGGTTCTTAATAAAAAACGGGTTACTTCGGAATAAACAATGGAATTCTTCTCTTATATTGAACTTTTTAACTAATAATCTAGCTTTAGATTCAATATCCATGAGATCGTAATTTGTTAAAAAATCCGGTTCATGGAAATTCATATATAGCGAATACAGACCGTTTTCCAGCACAGAATATAGATAATTGACATACGAGGTAATATCATTGAGGTATTTTTCATTGGAACTGGCATCAGATATTTTGAAGTTCATACTTTCAATTTTAGCCTTCGCACAAAGCAGATTATTAAACCAAAGAGGCCGATTCTTCAGGTTGATAAGCATTGAACGCTTTGAGTCTTTGACAATTGGAGCTGTATTATCAACTGGTGTCATTTCATAGTTTTGAAATAAACTTTTCACATCTTGTATGAATAGTTCTGATACTTTCTTTTTAACATCAGGATCGTCATTCAGAACTCGCTTTATCAAGGTTCCCAGTTTGTAGATTACACCACTTTCGAAAAAATCATTTACAGTAACCTCAAAATTGTTTTCATTATATGTTGAATTTAGGCGAACGTAGACAAGCTTACAGCTCTTTACCAACTGAAAATCGCCGTTTTTAATTCGAAATAACAAATTCTGATATTTGGGATCTTGCTTTCTTAAATCAGAGTTCTTATCATAGATGAATTTTGCACAATTCCTAATTTTGTATTTAATTTCATTCGTATCGTCTTGGGCAGATATTTCACTATAAGGATGAATTATAAATGCTTTGAGTTGCTCTTTTCTTTCACTATCAATGGCATAGCTTATAATTTTACCGTGATTACTAAGAACTTCTTTATTTCTTCCTACATCAGTTTTTTTTATGAAGTTATGTACTATTCCTCCCTTACACTCAACAGCATCTTGGTAAAAATACAAAGGTTCATAATTATCGCTTTCTTCAGATTCTAAATGTTGATTACGTAAACTATCATCTTTATTTTTCAGTCTGGTTGCTATAAATTCCACGAGATCTTGTGATAGTCCCATTGCTGTTGCAGTTGCTTCAATATCTTTATTTTTTATTTTCAGCATTTTATTTACAAAATATTCTAAAATATTTTCATTTGCAGGAACATATTTCTGTCTTACGTATATTTCATGGCGGTAAAAAGGCCAAAGTAAGTTAACAGATTCATCTGTACAATTTTTACAATAATCATAAATCTCGATATTTTGCGTTAAAGAAGCCATTTTTTACCCTAAATATCTATTTTTAACTATCATATTATATAATAATGAATTATTAACATTTATAAGTCCATTTTTGACCAGAATTGTCGCCTTTTTCACAAAGTTTATAAAAGTTATATAAAGCAGGACAGTAATCCGAACAGACTCTAGACTTAGCAAAGGAAGAATCTCCAACAACTCCAAGAAATTTTTTTTGACGACTCATACTTACGCAAAGTCGATTTTCTTTGGTTAAAAATCCCAGAATTTTGGAATAATTTGAATTTTCTAGTTCCTTATCAGAAAATGAGCGAACAAGAGACAGCAGAACTATGTCAAATTCCATACCCTGAAACGCATCAACAGTGCCTATTCTTAAACGTTCACTTCCATCTTTGTTAAATCTAAATTCATGTTTTATTTCATATGTGTCTGTTCCGTATTTCAATTCTGCAATATTGTGTTCAGCCAGACACTTCATAATTTCTTCTACCTGTGCACGGTAAAACGTTATTATTCCGAATGTTAAGCTTTTAGAATTTTCATCATTGAGCCAAAGGGCAATACAACGGGCACAAATTCTTGCTTCTGCCTCTCTGTATTTTGAACCTTGTTTGGTTTTCATTGCTGATTCGGGTGAGTATCTAACATCAAACCAGGTACAGTATCTATTGGAAATATTATGCAGATTCTGTTTAAAATAATCTGCAGGTAATGGCGAAGAGTATTTTTCAGAAATATCATGCCTTTCATAAAAGTTTTTACTACAAAATTCACCTAGTGTAGGATGTGTTCTATATTGTGCGTTTAATGTAACGGTTCTTTGAATTCCATCAATTTTTTCAAGCTCCTTAAGTCTTAAAAACAGATATTCAAACATACTTACTTCATATAACTTTTTATCAGTGGCATAGTTTGTGCTATCACCGTCCATAGCTGATATTACATCGTTGTCTATCATATGAGGTAACTGACGATGGTCGCCGACAAGAATAATTCTGTTTTTACCCATAGCCATTGGAATTAATAAATCGGTTGGATTGGCACGTGCTGCCTCATCGATAATGACGGTATCATATTCAGGTAGTTTTACATTACTATTTTCATCTGATAAATCTAGCTTTAAGGAAACAATACTATTGGAAAGTGACTGCTGGGTTGTTGCTGCATATACAACCTGATATTCTTTAACGGCATCAACTACTCGCTCGCCATAGTTTTCAAGAGTTGAAATGAATTCAGAAAGAACAGAAGCTTCTTCGTTATCTTTGTTCCGCATTGATGATTTCTTCAGAGTATTTTTCATCTCTTCAGAGATATCAATAATCTCTCGTTTGGGCGTGTATTTTGTATAAAGATTCTTTTCTATAAAGAAATATTGAAGCTTTGATTTGATTTTTTTCAATTCTTTCAGGTAAATCTTTATATCTTCACATGGATGTCCGTCTTTCTCAAAATTTAAACTAGCCAACTGAAGAATATTTCTATCATCCGCAGTTAGCACATCTGGATAGTTATCATCAAGAAAGCTCAGCAATTTCCCGCAAACATAATCGCCGTCATCATTAAAACCGGCACTAGTAGTACGAATAGAATTAATTAAACTTAGTAAAACAGGATCGTATACAGAATTACTAAATCTGAAATCTTTGAGTAATTTACTAGCTTTGTTTTTAAGTTGAGAATCAGATAAAACATCAGGATTATTTGATGTAATAATCGTTTCCAAAAGAATTTTTTCAAGTTCTTTACTTGGAGTAATCTGATATTCATTGCATAAGTCGGTCCAGGTATTGAGTTCCTCACTTACTTGTAAGTTGGTGTTGTTGGAACGAATTTTATTTATAACAGATGCAGCCCAGTTCTGAATATTATTGTAGGCTAATGTCTCTTCATACGATGATCCTAATTTTTTGCCGAACTTGACAGCCGGTAAAGAATTTACACTCAATCGCTTAATTATGTTTTCTACAGCGTCGTGCTGAAAACCCGATACAAGAATATTACCAGTTATTTTCTTGTTTTTGTCTTTCGAATATAACTCGTTTAGGCATTCAATCAAAGCTGTAATAACCGTAGTTTTTCCTGTACCTGGAGGTCCTTGGATCAATGCAATGTCTGGTGTATTTAAAGCGATTTCTACTGCTTTTTTCTGCACATCAGTCGGAGGGTTTCTGCTGAATATTTTCTTTACAATTCTATCTGATAAAGCTCCTACTTTTGTGTGATTAATATTTTTATTATACTGGTCAATAACGGTATCAGTATTTTTTTCAAGGATAGCCCTAAGCAAAGGGTTGGCAGAATTAAAATTTTTAATAGTATCCAGGATCAGTTTCCTTCTCAGATACATTTTGCTGTTGCCGGCAGATGACAATGCAATATAGTAGCTTTTTTCAATAACTGCTTCCGATGAACAACTTTCTTTTATTTTCAATACCAAATTGTCTATAAGACCTAAATCATAGTTGTATTTGACCCTGAGTTTGTTTTTTGTACTGTTACTTTTATCTATCGAGAGAACAAATTTTTTCTCTGTTGTTGATTTACCGAAAAGTTCATTAATGATTTGTTTGGAGTTATTTATATTTGAATTATACAACTCCGACGTATAATTAGTTAAAATTCCTTCGAAATTTTCTACAGTGATTTCTTTGTTGTAATCAAATAATTGCGGCTTGGTATTAATTATTTCTATCATATCTCCGTCTTCAAGCAACTCAAGATTAATAGAACGATCAAAATAAAAATCCAGTGATTCATTATTCTGGTAAACAGAATTTATTTTATAGCAACCGAATTGTTCGATTTTTTTTAATGTCAGGAGCATTTCAAACTTGCCGTACTGCTCCCATGAAGTCAAGTATGAATCGTTGTTATCTAACAGGTGAAGCAATTCATTCAGATATTCTTTCTGTGAGACTGATTCGCTGGCAAAAGACAGATTTCCACAAATTAAAAGGTAGCGTTGTTCTTTTTTGTTTTGCTTTGAACAAGATGATGCTTTTAAATATTTTTGATTTTCATCTGATTTTAAGCATGTTTTTTCTAACCGAATATTTATTCCGTCGGAACTGACTAAATATAATATTTCTTCTACCAAGTTCTTCTGATCATTCTGCTGACTGCTGATGCCGGTGTTTGATTTTGCAAACTGCTGTAAAAAATCGGGTACAGGAACACAATCATCATTCCTAGATATTGATGTATCAATATTATTCTGAGTTGAGTTTAGATTATTATTGTTCGGTGTTTCGTTTGCATTTTGTTCGTTATCACCAGGGTCGCTAGTATTTTGTTTTGTAGTATAAGTTTTTTCAAAATTATCATATTTTGAGTTGAGGGTATTGAAAGATTCTGACTGAGATCTAGTTATTAAATAATAGTCATTTCCGCTTATTTTAAACTGAAAATGACGTGAGATATTATCTAGATCAGTTTTTTTCTGCTTCTTTTTTCCAAATTTAGATAAAAAATTATCCGTGCAATATATTTTAGAATCCAGTTTATGTTCTGTAATAAAAGGATAGATTGTCAAAACCAGCTTTTTCGGTTTATTTTTATCCATTTCGTCTGTTACTTTAATTTCTGCAACCATAGCATTGTATCTAGAAACGTAAGTTGCCAATGTTTGAGCATGTTCACTGCTTATTAGTTGTAGTTGATATAATTTATGGTTATATTCGATACAATAGCTGTTATTAATGAAAATAAAGTTATAATACTCCCCGTTTGTTTCTGGTAAAGAATCTTTGGAAATTACTTTAAAGATTACATCTTCCAATGTATCTTTGATGTGTAAATCAGAGAGATTCATGCTTATTTCCTTATTTCTATATTAACTAAACGGGCGTATCCGTAGTTATTTATTGTTAATATTGAAAAATTATCACTCATTTTCAAATCTTCCATATTGACTATGCAGGAGTTGGGACTAACATTCTGAATCTTACCTTGGTCGTCTTTTCTAATGATATATACTTTGGCGTCTTCTACATAAGGCTGTTTTGATATTTTAAAAAAATCCCTATCTTTTGCTTTTTTTATTTCTAAATAATTACTATCAAAATTTCTGTTGTCAAAAGGTTGAAATACTCTACATGGTATTTTTATGTCGATGTCACTACCGATGTCAAATTCTCTTACATAAAACCATTCAGGAATATGTGATTTGCCCCTTGCCGTTAATCTGTATGATTTAAAATAAAAATAAAACTGATTATCAGATTTTTTGTCACAGCACCTGCATACATAGGGAGACTCAATGTTATCTGGATTAATTGGTAAAGTAAAATTGCAGAACTGGCATTTAATTGTTAAATCATGTTCCTGGATCAATGCTCTGACAAAATGATATATGGAAGGCCTGGCCGCAGGATAAATGCGTCCCTTGCAGAATGTTTTTTCCAAAAGCATATGTACTGATTTAGTAAAAATAATGTCTCTTGGAAGGCCCTGGTTTTTCAAAGTTTCTTCGTTGGATCGATCATCTGGATCATCAATCCAGGGGAGTTGTCCGCTATATGCAAGAGAGTCATCAACATCAAAAAAATCGTCACTGTCAGAATTGTCTTGATTTAAAGCTTTACCTTCGAATGGGTGGGCTAAACTGATTACCAGTGACAGCAAAACCGAGAAAGCAAAACAGTCACTCTGAGGTCTTATACCGTCTTGTTGCTGTACTAGTTCGGGTGCGCCAAACCCGGGTGTATAGACTATAGAAGGGCTTTTTTTATCATAGTCGATATTGTCGGCATCTATAAACCAGATTACACATTTATCGTCTTTATCTGGAATAAAAAAAATATTTTTATCAGAAATATCACCGTAAACAAGCCCCATACCATGAAGTCGTGACAAAGTTGAAGCTGCTTTGCCAAGAGCAAAAGAACGAAGTCTGAGAGTACCTGCATTATTATAATCATTAAGATCTTTAATACCTGTATTAGTAAATTTTTCAAATGACTTAGCTGTGTTAAGAAGTTTCATCACATAACCGGCTTTATCTTTGAGTACAGAAAGAGGAATTGATACATTTACATCGAACGGAACTTGTTTCTGCAAAAGATCTTTAATATTATCTTTATAGACACTAATATCCTTTTCATTCTCTATTTCATTTCCCTTTTGCAAAGCCAATTTCAAAGCTATGTTTGGTTCTTCTGTACGATAAACTACACCCTGACCTCCTCTGCCAAGTTCACTTCCTGGTTTCAAAATATCTACCTGATGAATATTTCCATATTCATCTTCATAACTTTTTATACTTGAGTTAATTTGATTAATATCGGTCATACACAATCCCTTATGTGATACAGACACGCAATAGTCTTATCATCTGTATGCATTGGAACAGGCCATTCTTCAGCTAGCAGTTTATATAATTTCTTATTCCTTATGCGTGATGAGTAACGGGAATATTCTTTGACAAATCCCTCAGAGAAATCCGGGTATAATTCTGGTTTTATATCATCAGAAATACCATCGGTTGCGAGGGATATATATTCAAGATCTACATTCTGAATTTCTCTTATTTCCCATTCTCCATAATCAAATTTACAGTGCATCGCATTCGAAATATTGGAAAAGGAGTCAGATTTGTCATCAGATAAAATTACAGTGCTACCATTGATTTTTGAACATATGCAACCGTCCCCTAATCGGGCAAAAAGGATTTTATCTTTAGTTACTACACATAACAGAACGGTTGCGCAACAATCTCCTGGTAGGTTGTCTTTTAAATCAAACTTCCACTGAGCATGAAAGAGATTGAATAAATGTTCAAAATTTATATATTTATCATCATCAGACCGTGACTGTGTATAAATGAACTCTCGCATTATTTTGACTGCTGATCTACAGACTTGTGCAGAACCGATGTCAGATAGTCTTCGACTGCCAACTCCATCGGACACTGCCATAATTATCCCATCTTTATAATGTCTGATGATATAAGAGTCCTGATTCGGGGTATTTGTTTTTATGTGTCCCGGTCCCCTAACACTTATCCCGAACGTCAAATATTCCTTCATGATAAAAGCTCCTTTATGTTTTGAACTCCAATTTTTGTGGAGTCTAATAATCCTTCCATAGCAGCTGCTGCGTAATCTACAGCTAAAAGGACATTGTCACATTCAAAGCTTTGAATTCCTAACTGTGAACTTATATCTCTGTTGGCATCTAAACCTAATGTAATTACGAAAATATGAAGAAATTTTGAATTATTAATGATAGTATGCTTCAGTTTTGTTATCTGTTCATGGTTATATATGGCATCCGTAAACAGAAGGCAGGAAATATTACTAGCCGGTTGCTCGCTGATTTTATGTTCTAAAAACTCAGCAAGTAAGCATAGATTGGTCTTTCCCTTGAATTTTACATCCGGATCATTATTTTCATCAAATTGTATTTCATTTAATTCATCACCTAAAGAATAATAGAAAAATTTCTTATCAGGCAACTGTGAAATGGTTCGTATCATATTCCGACATAGCCTACCTTTACCCATTTCTGATAAACTTGCACTGGTGTCAAATACTGCAAATATTTCTTCAGACATAAAATTAACCGTTATTACTATCAGTTCTCCAATGATGTTTTGTAACAACCGACTTCGCGTCGGAGAATGAATAATTATTTATTATCGTTTTATATGTGTACGTTCAATTCCAAAAAAACTGACTTGAACATGATTGTTCTAAATGTTTTGAATCAATATTTTACGTCAGAACCTTTAAATAATTTTTGATACACTACTCTTCATCATCTGTTTTTTTGATGATAACAGTTGTTGCTGCTACTCTATTTCCATTTGCTGAACCGTTGGATTGAACATTTTTTTCTGGACATACGATTGTATTTGCAGGTCCAAAAGGTGGGAGATTAACTGTATCTTCAGGATTTTCTGAATTTGTTCTAGAAGTAATAGACATCCTTGCAAATTTAAAGAACTTGTTTATTTCACTTGCATCATTGGCAAAATAGATATCATTTCCAGAGCCTCTTAGAAAGCTTCTCATCACAACTACCGCTTGATCTGATTGATCTCCAATCAGCATAGACATTCGCTGACACTTGGAACTCCTTCCGGTATCTATAAAATTATTCATTGAACTTTGCCACCCGGAATTCGGATATCCGTCACTTACAAGAATAATAGCTGGGCGATAGGCTCTTGACGGTACTATATCTCTGTTTTCAATAATTTCTTTTGTTTTAATTAAAGCATCAGTAAGATTTGTTCCTCCACCAGCTGTAACAGCTTGCCACGAAATCTGTTCAACATCCTGCAGTTTAACAGTTACATTAGCGTCATTGGAAAAAGTGACAGCACATAATTGTAGACGAACACCATTTGTTGAAGTACTCTTAAAAGATGCAATCATTTCTTCTACTGCATTATTCAGCTGATTGATTTTATCTCCACTCATACTTCCGCTTACATCAAGCAACAGAAACACGGGAAGAGGTTTTGCTCCATTTGCAAAATTATTGATAATAAAAGCCATATGTATTTCCTTAATAAATAAACAAAAGATAATCCAACGCATTCGACCGTTGGTTACGACTTTTGTTTTATTCTAAAACAATAATAAGTATCAAAATGAGAAGATAATCAAATAATCCGGAATTATTATGGTTATTAGGTAATAATTTAAGTTTGCTATTTAATAATTAATTTAAAAAGACAAAAATTAACTTGTTGTTATTTGTTGAGTTTATTAGGGCAGGAAACTTTGAATTACAGCCCTATTATAAAATATATGTATTTTGCTTCCGATAACAAGGCTGTCGTGAAAATAATAAATTTTAAGTTATGGTTTATTGAATTCATACTTCATATCATAAATCTTGTTTTGGATTTCTCTTTCACTTAGATTTGAATCAACATCAAGCAGAGTTGTCTTAACTATGTTGGCCATTTGCGTTTTTTCTGTATCAACGAGATCATTTTTAAGATAGGAAACAAATCTGTCAGTGTTTTTTAGATCTTGTAATGCAAAATTTTTTATCAAGTGGTCTACAAAATCATGTTCTAACTTTAATTTGCCGATAGTCATTAAAAATTCACCCGTGATATTTACTCCTAGTTTTTGATTTAACGAATCAGACACCAGAGAAAGGCCTGTCGCCATATTTACCAGTTTATCCTCAATTGAAGTTTTTTCATGTTTTTCTTTATCGAGTTCAACATCATTGGTCAAATAATTTAGATATTCTTCTGCAGTTTCTCCCTCCATTTGAGGCCTGGTTCCATCCTGCCTTATTTTTGCCCCAATTTCCTCCATATCCACTTCTTTTTGAAAAACTTCTTTAAAAATTTCACCAATAACCTTGACAGCATGAGCAACTATCTGAACAGCAATCGATATTTCTCTTATCACAGGAATGCATTTACCTATTCCTGATAATATTGATCCTGCTGTGTTTGATAAAAAACTACCTACAGTAGATAAGGCTCCTGAAACAAAACTACCCACAGTAGAAATGGCATCTGAAACAAAACTAAATAAACCCATGCTATTTTCTCCTGAAATTAAATTTATCGTTGTAATCTGACAATTCAAAATTTCCGTTAACAATATCAGATAATAAAGTATCTACTAAATTCTTTTGTAAAGGATCAAAAAACTCATCAAGTATATGTTCAGAAATTTTTTCAATGCAGATATAATTTTGCAGTTCTGAGATGATTTTTTGAAGACTGAGAATTTTATTCTTAGCTGATTGTTTAAATACAGCGTGAAATTCTTTATCAAGTTCTGAAAGTAACGGTGTAACCTTTTCCATCAAATATTTAAACTCAACGGTTCCCGGCTTGTCTTTTAAGTATTTAAGTACCGGGATCCAACCTTTTTTATAATTACTGCAGTAATACGAAATCGCTTTGTTTTTAATTATTAGATCCTGCTCTTTAC
>Ga0326514_10001931_pt1 | contig 13288 bp, 12 predicted proteins | sample 3_2548_0518_D_FD_203653 | JGI IMG/M metagenome (GOLD analysis project Ga0326514, IMG submission 203653) | Bovine rumen microbial communities from UC Davis, California, United States - 3_2548_0518 | ecosystem: Host-associated > Mammals > Digestive system > Stomach > Rumen | place: USA...
ACCACGCCGCCGATAGCCGTGCCGTGGCTTTCGCCAAAGGTTGTCAGCGTGAAGAGGTGTCCGAAGGTGTTACTCATGGCAATGACCGCAGCCTCCTTCGCTGCAACCTCCGTCACCGCAGTCGCCGTCGCCGCAATGGCCGCCGCAACCGCCGCATCCGCCGGTCAGCCGCTTGATGAGCATGTTGACTTCTTCTTCGGTAGCGGGACGGTTCTCAATGATCTCGCCTGTAAAGTTCAGCGTCTTGCCTGCCATGGGATGATTGGTGTCAACAGTGACGCTCTGGTCATCGACAGCCGTCACACGGGCCGGGAAATAGTGTTCCTCGGCATCCTTCAGCGTGATGATGGCACCGGGATAGATATTCTGGGCATCAAACTTGTCATCGACGACAAACAGATCACGGGAAAGGCTGTGGACACCTGCAGGCTCATATTCGCCAAATGCCTCCTCGGGCGTCAAGGTAAAGTCAAACTCAGTACCTTTCTCCATACCGATGACGCGGTTCTCAAGGGCTTCGAGCGATACGCCGAAGCCGCTGATGAACTGGAATGGTTTCTCACGAATGGTCTGCTCCTCGAGCGTGCGTTCGCCGTCTTTTACCGAGTACAGCTGGTAGTGGACGGCCAGAAACTGATGTGCCATAATCTTCTATTCCTTTGTTTAATATGTTTAATTTGAGGTGCAAAGGTACGAATAAGTGAGCAAATACCCAAAAAAAAGAATAAATTCTTTGGTTCGGCTACTGTTTTTTTGTAACTTTGCACCCCAATAGAGAAAGTATGTTATGAATCAGGAGAATCAGAGGAAGAATCCGTTTTTTGAGCCTTATAATACGCCGCATGATACGGCACCGTTCGACCGTATCCGCTTAGAAGACTTCGAGGAAGCCTTCATGGAGGGCATACGCCGTGATGATGAGCAGATAGAGAAGATAATCAACAATCCCGAGAAGCCGACATTCGACAATACCATCATCAACGTGGATGACGAGAAGGACAACTACTACGACCTTTTGTCGCGCACATCGACAGTCTTCTTCAACCTGCTTTCAGCAGAGACGAATGACGAGATGGACGCCCTGGCCCAAAAGCTGAGTCCCATCCTGACGAAACATGCCAACGACATCCGGCTGAACGAGCGGCTTTTCGAACGAATCAAATACGTCCATCGCCACCACCGCAAGCTGACACCGGAGGAGAAAATGCTGCTCGACAACTGCTACGACGGTTTTGTGCGTAGCGGTGCTTTGCTCGATGCAGAGGGAAAGGCGCACCTGCGTCAGCTGACGGAGGAAGCCTCGATACTGGGACTTCAGTTCTCACAGAACCTGCTGAAGGAGAACAAGGCCTATACGCTGCACATCACCGATGAAGCCCAGTTGGACGGACTGCCCGAGACAGCCCGTGAAGCAGCGGCGATGGCCGCCAAGGAGCGCCAGTTGGAAGGTTGGGTCTTTACCTTGGACTATCCTTCGTACTCACCTTTTATGACTTATTCGACCCAGCGCGAACTGCGCCGACAGATGTATATGGCCCACAATACGGAGTGCATACACGACAACACGGAGAACAATCTTGAAATCTGCAAGCGGCTTATCAACCTGCGCCGTGAGATTGCCCAGCTCCTGGGCTTCAAGACTTACGCCGACTATGTACTGAGCCGTCGTATGGCCGGTAATGTCCGCGGCGTATATAGACTGCTGAACGAGCTGATAGATGCCTATAAGCCGACGGCTGTCAAGGAGCGCGAGGAACTGAAGAAAATGGCTCTGAAGACCGAGGGCAAGGACTTCAAGATGGAGCCTTGGGACCAGAGTTTCTATTCACACAAGCTGCAGATGAAGAAGTTCAACATCGATGCCGAGATGCTGCGTCCTTATTTCCAGTTAGACAAGGTCATCAGCGGTGTGTTCGGATTGGCAACCAGGTTGTATGGCATCACATTCAAGGAGAATCCGCAGATTCCCGTTTACCATCCTGACGTTAAAGCCTACGAGGTGTTCGACAAGGACGGCTCCTATCTGGCCGTCTTCTATGCCGACTTCTATCCGCGGAAAGGGAAACAGGGTGGAGCATGGATGACAGAATTCCAGGGACAGTGGATGGAGCGCCAGGACGTGAAAAAGCCCTTCGGACCTGACAACTGTACGAATGTGCGTCCCCATGTCTCAGTGGTAATGAACTTGACCAAACCAACAAAGGACAAGCCTGCTTTGCTGACGCTGGGCGAGGTGGAAACATTCCTCCATGAGTTTGGCCACTCCCTGCACGGTATGTTTGCCAACACCCGCTTTGAGAGTCTATCGGGTACCAATGTGTGGTGGGATTTCGTTGAGCTGCCCTCTCAGTTCATGGAGAACTATGCGGTAGAAAAGGATTTCCTGCGCACCTTCGCCTTCCATTATCAGACGGGTGAGCCGCTGCCAGACGAGCTGATTGACCGTATTGTAAGGAGCCGCAACTTCATGGCTGCCACGGCCTGCCTGCGCCAGGTGTCGTTAGGTCTGTTGGATATGGCCTACTATACCAAGAAAGACGAATTTACCGATGATATCATCGCTTTCGAGAAACAGGCATGGAAGAAGGCCATCCTCGGCAAACAGCGTACAGACACCTGCATGACCGTGCAGTTCTCGCACATCATGGCCGGTGGCTATGCTGCAGGCTACTATAGTTACAAGTGGGCCGAGGTGCTCGATGCCGATGCCTTCAGCGTGTTCAAGCGACATGGCATCTTTAACCAGCAGACGGCACAGTCGTTCCGCGACAACATCCTGTCGCGCGGCGGCACAGAGAACCCGATGACACTATATAAAAGGTTTAAGGGTGGGGAACCCACTATAGACGCATTACTGAAGAGAAACGGCATAAAGCCCACCCAAGCCCTCCCAAAGGGAGGGGTGTCTAAATAGATATACTACTCAGATATGACAATAGACAATCAACAAAATCAGGAAACCAAACATCCCTCCCTTGGGGAGGGCTTGGGTGGGCCTTCCAAGCAAGCAAAGCTGGACGAGCGCTATCTGCGCATGGCGCGGATATGGGCCGAGAACTCCTACTGCCAGCGACGGCAGGTGGGAGCGCTGGTTGTCAAGGACAAGATGATTATCAGCGACGGTTACAATGGTACGCCTACGGGGTTCGAGAATGTCTGTGAGGACGAGAACAACGTATCGAAACCCTACGTGCTGCATGCCGAGGCTAACGCCATCACGAAGCTGGCACGTTCGAACAACAACTCAGACGGGGCCACCATCTATATTACGGCCTCGCCCTGTATAGAATGTGCCAAACTGATTATCCAGGCAGGTATCAAACGTGTGGTCTATGGCGAGAAGTACCGTCTGACCGACGGCATCGACCTGTTGAAGCGTGCCGGTATAGAGATTGTATATTTAGGTGAATAGAAGAATATGAGAAGAAACAAGTCAAATCGCTTCATGCCTTTATGGCTGGCCTTGAGTGTGGTGGTGGGCATCTTCATCGGCACGTTCTTTGCCAACCGTTTCTCGGGCAATCGGCTGAGTATCATCAACTCAGGCAGCAACAAGCTGAACGACCTGTTGCATATCGTTGATGACCAGTACGTGGACACGGTCAACGTGAACGACCTGGTAGAGAAGGCCATGCCTACTATCCTGTCCGAGCTTGACCCTCACAGCGTCTATATCTCGCAGAAAGACGTGCAGCAGGCTAACGACGACCTAAAAGGCTCGTTCTTTGGCGTGGGCATTGAGTTCACCATCCGCAAGGACACCATCCATATCCAGAATGTCATCACCAACGGTCCTTCCGAGCGTGCCGGACTTCTGGCTGGTGACAAGATTGTGGAGATTGACGGCGAGACATTTGTCGGCAAGCAAGTGACCAACGAGGAGGCCATGCACCGCCTGAAAGGTGACAAGGACACAAAGGTCGTGGTGGGCATCCGGCGCGGCAAGGAGAAACAGCTGCGCCATTACACGATTATTCGCGGTGAGATACCCATGAAGAGTGTCACAGCAACCTATATGCTTGATGCGAAGACCGGTTATATCAAGATCAAGAACTTTGGTGACAAAACCTATCCCGAGCTGCTTATTGCACTGGCCCGCCTGGGTCAAGAGGGCTTTGAGAACCTGGTTATCGACCTGCGTGGCAACACCGGCGGCTATCTCGGCTCTGCCGTACAGATGGCAAACGAGTTCCTGCCCCGCGGACAGCTCATCGTCTATACTGAAGGCCGCCGCTCACAGCGTCAGGAATATCACAGTGACGGCCGAGGCTCTTACCAGCATATTCCCCTTGTAGTGCTCATTGACGAAGGCTCGGCCTCGGCCAGTGAGATTTTCGCCGGTGCCATCCAAGACAACGACCGCGGTACCATTATCGGGCGCCGTTCGTTCGGCAAGGGACTTGTCCAGCAACCTATCTCACTGCACGATGGTTCGATGATACGCCTGACCATTGCCCGTTACTATTCACCGTCGGGCCGTTGCATCCAGAAACCTTATATCAGCGGTACCGACCGCAATTATGAAGAAGACCTCGTCAACCGCTATCAGCATGGTGAGTTCTTTTCGGGCGACAGCATCAAGCACGAAGGGCCAGAGTACCACACCCGTAACGGCCGTGTCGTCTATGGCGGTGGCGGTATCACGCCAGACATTTTTGTGGGCGAGGACACCCTGGGCATGACCTCCTACTATAAAGAGGCATCCATGTCGGGACTCATCCTGCAGTTCGCTTACGAGTATGTTGATGAGTACCGATCACAGCTATCTGCATACAAGACGAAGAAGGACCTGCTGGCCTATCTGAAGAAGCTGAACACCGTTGAGCTGTTTGCCCAGTACGGTGAGAAGAACGGCCTGAAGCGTCGCAACCTGATGATACAGAAGAGCCGTTCGCTGCTCGAGCGTTACATCAATAGCCGTCTCATCTATAATGTCCTTGACGAGCAGGCTTGGACAGAGTTCCTGAACGATGACGATCCTGCCATTAGTGAAACCCTCCGCGTGTTCCATGCCGGTGAGTCGTTTCCCAAAGGCAAAAAATAAGAAAAGAAAAACTCAGCAAAAGCGTATGTCGGCAATCACCTGGTTGCCGACATAATTATTTAATAAGGTGACGAACTCCTGGCGGCGCATGGACAAATCGGCACGCAGGGCTGGGGAGGAGAGGTGTACGTAGAGCGTCTGGTTGACGATATAGGCATTGAGTGTGCAACGACCGATAGCTTCGCCCGCAACCTCGGGCCATGCCTCGACAAGCCGCTTCTGTAGGAGTGGCATCTCCAGGCCCTGCTGGCGTAAGTTGCGCATGATGAGGTCCTTCAGCTGTTGTACGTCTCTTCTAAACAATTTCCCCGTCCTCCACGTTAAAGATTTTATAGTCATGTGACGATGCAGCGAGTATCTGGTCCAGGTGCTCGCGGTTGGTGTCGGTGATGAATATCTGGCCGAAATCGTCACCAGAGACCAGCCCTACAATCTGTACCACCCGTTGAGCATCCAATTTGTCGAATATATCGTCTAACAAAAGAATAGGGGGCGCGCCGGCTCCCGAGCGTTTAAGCAGCTCGAACTGAGCCAGTTTGAGGGCAATGACAAATGTTTTCTGCTGTCCTTGCGACCCCTCGCGTTTCATCAGGTGACCGTCGAGCATGATCTCCAAGTCATCGCGGTGTATGCCGTGCAGTGAATAGCCCACGGCACGGTCCTTCCAACGGTCGCGGCTGATGGTCTCTAAGAGCGGACCGCGCTGGCAGTGGCTGACATAGCTCAGCGACACCTGCTCCTGACCGCTGGAAATACGCCCGTAATACTGCTGAAATATCGGCATCAGACGCTGTGTGAAGGCATCACGCTGACGGTAGATGACCTCGCCAGCGGCAGCCATCTGCTCCTCGAAGATGGCCATCATCTCCGGGTCTGGCTCCGCCTCCTGCTTCAGCAGAGTGTTGCGCTGTTGCAGTGCCTTGTTATAACGGTTCAGGGAGTCCATGTAGTGGCGGTCTGTCTGGGCAATGGTCACGTCCATCAGCCGTCGGCGCTCCTCACTGCCACCACCAATCAGGTAGGTGTCGGCGGGCGAGACCAAGACGATGGGAATCAAGCCGATATGCTCCGACAGCCGTTTGTATTCTTTCTTGTTGCGCTTGAAGTGCTTCTTCTGCCCCCGCTTCATACCGCAGGAGACGCATATATCGTCGTTGTACCAGCCTTCGAGCATCAAGAAATCCTCTCCGTGGCGGATAACCTGGGAGTCAACGGGGTTCGAGGCCGAGTGGCAGAACGACAGATAATAGACTGCATCCAGCACATTGGTCTTTCCAGCACCGTTGTGGCCTATGAAACAGTTCATCTTTGGAGACAGCTCCAGCGTTGCCTCCGCGATATTTTTGTAGTTGATGAGCGACAGTTTTTCAAGAATCACGGCACAAAGGTACGAATAAGTAGCCGAAAAATAAAAAAAAACCTAATTAATAATTCATAATTCATAAATTCTTTGTAACTTTGCCGCCGCAAATTTTGGCGAAACATAAAAATAACAAATAATAATGGCAAAACAAAACAATCAGCAGAACGTCCAGGCTCCTATGGAGGAGACGTTCACCAAGAGTGAGGCATTCTTCCTCAAGTATCAGAAACAGATTATCGGTGCCGTGGTGGCCCTCGTAGTTATCGTGGCCGGTTGCATCCTGTACAACAACTATGTTGCTGCCCCTGCAAAGGATAAGGCCAACACTTCTCTGGCCAAGGGTCAGGAATACTTCGCCAACGAGCAGTTCGACAAGGCTCTGATGGGCGACAGCACCGGCTTTGTAGGCTTTGCCAAGCTGGCTAATGAGCTGGGTGGTGATGCCGGTAACCTGGCAAACCTGTATGCCGGTCTCTGCTATGCCCAGATGGAGAAGTGGCAGGAGGCTGCCAACTTCATCGAGAAGTTCGACACCAAGGACGATCAGATGATTTCTCCCGCCGTCATCGGAGCACTGGGTAATGTCTATGCGCACCTCAACCAGCTTGACAAGGCTGTCAGCACGCTGAAGAAGGCTGCCGAGAAGGCTGACAACAACTCACTCTCGCCGACTTTCCTCGTTCAGGCAGGTGAAATACTTGAAAGCCAGGGCAAGAAGGACGAGGCTTTGAAGCTTTACCAGACTGTCAAGGACAAGTATTTCAACTCGATGGCCTACCAGACTATCGACGCTTACATTGAACGTGCTTCTGCTAAGTAAATGGCTACAGCACTGCATAATCTCAGCGACTACGACTTCTCAAAAGTCCCCGATGCGTCGAACATGATTTTCGGCATCGTTGTGGCTGAGTGGAATCCCGAAATCACAGGTGCCTTGCTTCAAGGGTGCGTCTCTACACTTGAGAAGCACGGTGCCTTGCCGGAAAATATCCATGTGAAGACGGTGCCGGGGTCTTTTGAACTGATTTACGGTGCACGTCAGATGACTCTCAACGACGGTTACGATGCCGTCATCGTGCTTGGCTCCGTCATCCGTGGCGAGACACCCCATTTCGACTACATCTGTCAAGGAGTCACACAGGGCATAGCCCGGTTAAACGCCACCAACAACATCCCTGTCATTTTTGGACTGCTTACGACCAATGACTTGCAGCAGGCCAAAGACCGTTCCGGTGGACGGCTTGGCAACAAGGGTGACGAATGTGCCGTGGTAGCTATTAAGATGGCGAAATTCTAATCGAGGAACATTTTTTACAGGCTTGTCATGTCATTGGCAAGCCTGTTTACATTCAAATAACTAAAAACTATGAAATTTATCAGCTGGAACGTAAATGGACTCCGTGCGTGTGAAGGCAAGGGGTTTAGCGACATCTTCCGTCAGATGGATGCAGACTTTTTCTGCCTGCAAGAGACCAAGATGCAGGAGGGACAGCTAGACCTGCTGTTCGAAGGCTATGAGTCCTATTGGAACTACGCTGACAAGAAGGGCTATTCGGGTACGGCTATTTTTACGCGCCACAAGCCGCTGTCCGTACAGTTGGGTATCGGTATCGACCTGCACGACCATGAGGGACGCGTGGTGACGTTGGAGATGGAGGACTTCTTCCTGGTGTGCTGCTATACGCCTAACTCGCAGGACGGTCTGAAGCGCTTGGAGTATCGCATGTCGTGGGAAGATGCCTTCCGGCATTATCTCAAGAAGCTTGACGCAGTGAAACCTGTCATTCTCTGTGGCGACTTGAACGTAGCCCATGAGGAGATAGACATCAAGAATCCCAAGACCAACCGCCACAATGCCGGTTTTACCGACGAGGAGCGTGAAAAGTTCAGTGACCTGCTGGCCAGCGGCTTCAAGGACACGTTCCGCACGCTCTATCCGGAACAGGTTACTTATAGCTGGTGGTCGTACCGCTTTCAGGCACGTCAGAAGAATGCCGGCTGGCGCATCGACTATTTCGTGGTCAGCGACCGTCTGATGGAGAAGGTGACCGATGCAAAGATTCACACAGATATCATGGGCAGCGACCACTGTCCCGTAGAACTTGACATAAACAACAAACAATGATGAAAAAACTATTCCTCATGTCTGCCTTCTTGGCAGTAGCTGGCCTTGTGGCAGCACAGAATGAAAAAGTTGGCGCAGGTGATACGCCAGTGAGCGTGACGTTCTTCACGCCGAGTATTGTTCACATCGTAAAAGGTCAGCCCACCAAAAGTCTGGTGGTGACGGCAAAACCCGAAAATGTGGCAGTTAACAGTAAGGGCGGCACTTACACAAGCAGTGAACTGACCGTAAAGGTTGACAATCAGGGCTTTGTGACGTTTCTCACCGCCAAGGGTAAGGTGCTGCTGCGCGAGGCGGGTTGGAGCCTGACCAGGAAGACCATCGACGAGTGGCAGGTGAGCCAGACATTTAAGCTCGACAAGGACGAGGCTATCTACGGTCTGGGCACTATCCAGAACGGCAAGATGAATCGCCGTGGCGAGAAGAAGCGCATGGAGCAGTCGAACCTGGAGGACTTCCAGAACGTGCTGCAGAGCATCAAGGGCTGGGGCATCTACTGGGAGAACTACTCCCCTACCCTTTTTGAGGACAATGCCGAGGGCATGACATTCACCTCGGAGGCCGGTCAAGGCGTGGACTACTACTTCATGTACGGCGGCTCGGCCGATGGTGTCATCGCTCAGATGCGTCACCTCAGCGGTGACGTGCCGATGTTCCCGCTGTGGACCTACGGCTACTGGCAGTCGAAGGAACGCTATAAGAGTGCCAAGGAGACGGAAAGCATCGTCGATCAGTACCGTGCCCTGAACGTGCCTCTCGACGGCATTATCCAAGACTGGCAGTACTGGGGCTCCAACTACCTGTGGAACGCGATGGACTTCCTGGCCGAGGATTTCTCGGACGGTAAACAGATGATAGAGAATGTACACAAGAAGCACGCCCACTTCATGATCTCGATATGGGCCAGTTTCGGACCGATGACCCAGCAGTTCCGCGAACTCAGCGAGAAGGGCTTGCTGATGCCTTTCGAGACGTGGCCGCAGAGCGGCATCTCCCACATCTGGCCTCCTGTGATGAAATACCCCTCAGGTGTGAAGGTCTATGATGCTTTCAGTCCCGAGGCCCGCGCCATCTACTGGAAGTACCTGAAGACGCTCTATGACTACGGTACCGATGCCTGGTGGATGGACTCTACCGACCCCGATTTCTTCAATCCGCGTGAGAGCGACTACGAACACAAGGTCTATGGCGGCACGTGGCGCTCGCAGCGCAACGCCTTCCCCTTGGAGACCGTTCGCGGCATCTATCAGTCGCAGCGCAAGGACTACGGCGGCGAGAAGCGCGTGTTCATCATGACCCGCTCAAGCTATGCCGGACAGCAGCACTACGGCTCGAACATGTGGAGCGGCGACGTTAACTCGTCGTGGGACATGCTGCGCAAGCAGGTGCCTGCCGGACTGAGCTACTCGCTGACGGGCAATCCAAACTTCAATACCGACATCGGCGGTTTCTTCTGCGGCTCGTACAATACCCGTGGCAGCGGCTCTGCCCCCAAGAACCCGCAGTTCCAGGAACTCTATGTGCGCTGGATGCAGTACGGCCTGTTCTGTCCTGTCTTCCGCAGCCACGGTGCCGATGCTCCGCGCGAGATATGGCAGTTCGGCAAGAAGGGCGAGCCCGTCTATGACGCCATCGAGCAGCAGATTCGCCTGCGCTATCGCCTCCTGCCATATCTGTATAGCACCGCCTGGCAGGTGACATCCAACAACGACAGCTACATGCGACCGCTTTTCAGCGACTTTGCTCAGGACAAGAAGGTGTGGAACATGACCGACGAGTTTATGTTTGGCCGCAGCATCCTCGCTGCCCCCATCGTCAATCCCCAATATACTGAGGAGAAGATTATCCGCACCAATGCCATGACTGGCTGGGACCGCCAGACAGCATCCGACGGTTCCCCCGTCGGAACCATCGACTTCAGCGCCACGAAGTCGGCCATGAAGTATCTGCCGAAGGGTGCCAAGTGGTACGACTTCTGGACGAACAAGCTGTATAACGGCGGCCAGAACGTAACCCTTGAGACCACGCTCGACCGTGTGCCGATGTTTGTCCGTGCAGGCAGCATCCTGCCCTTAGGACCTGAGATGCAGTATGTTGGCGAGAAGTCATGGGACAATTTGGAACTGCGCCTCTATCCTGGTGCCGACGGAGCCTTCACGCTCTACGAGGACGAGGGAGATAACTACAACTACGAGAAGGGTCAGTACACCACTATCCTGATAACGTGGAAGAATGCTATGCGCACGCTGACCATCGGCACACGTCAGGGACAGTACAATGGTATGCTCCAGACCCGCCAGTTCACAGTGGTCATGCCCGACGGCAAGACCAAGACCATTGACTATAACGGCACTGAAACCACGGTGAATATGTAACCCCCGTGTCGGCGCACCTGCCTGTGTCAGCTATGCCTTCTTAGGAACAATTCATGGGTGATGCAGGCAGGTCGCTCCTCTTTGTAGTGACTGACAAAGATGAGAGTCTTGTTGCGGCGTTCGCAAAAGGTTTCGATAATGTCCTTCACCAGACGGCGGTTCACGTTGTCAAGACCGTGGAGAGGTTCGTCAAGGATAAGCAGTTCGGGGTCTTTCACAAAGGCACGTGCCAGGAGCACTAACCGCTGTTCGCCGCTCGACATGTGAAGGAAGGAACGGTCGGCTAAGTGGTCAATGCCGAAGATGCGCATCCACCAGCGGCATACCTCCCGCTCGGCTTCCGTAGATTGTACATACAGTCCTACGGAGTCCTTCAGTCCGCTGGCCACGATGCGCAGGGCGGGAATGTCACGCTGGTAGGAGCGGTGCATCTCGGGCGAGACATAGCCGATGTGGCGCTTGATGTCCCAGATGCTCTCGCCAGAGCCCCGCCGGTGGCCGAAGAGCGAGATGTCACAGGCGTAGCCTTGTGGATTGTCGGCACACACCAGCGACAACAGTGTCGATTTGCCTGCGCCGTTCTGTCCTGCCAGTACCCATCGTTCGCCGTTCATCACCCTCCAGTCCAGTTCTTTCAGGATGGTGCGCTCGCCATAGCGTATGCTGACCTGGTGCATGGCTACCACCTCGTCGGCACGATAGTCGTCCGGCTTATCGGGCAGGTTGAGAATAGCCTGACGGTTCTCTTCGCTCAGCACCCTGACGGGGAACTCCGCACGGTTGGCCAGATAGTCTTCGCGGGTAACCTTGGGCAGTACGGTCATGTTGCTCACCTCCACGACGTGGGTGATGAACGGTGGTATCTCATCCGATTTCGAGAGTACGAGAACAATCTGCAGCTGTCCGTCCCGTGACAGGGAGGTGAGCAGCTCGCGCAACTGGTCGCGGGTCTCGGCATCGAGACCTATGAAGGGGTTGTCCATGATGAGCACGCGAGGTGCCGTGAACAGCGATGAGGCCAGCTTGAACTTGCGCAGCTCGCCACTGGAGAGCAATATGATGTACTTGTCGAGCAACGGCTCCAGGTGGAACAGACGGTAGATGTGCTCTTGCAGCTGACGACGGTCAGGGGTGTCGGCTCCGGCCATGCGAAAAGACTCTTCCAGCTTGCTGCCCACCGACGGTGTCTCCTCGTCTATCTCCATCTGGTTCCAGCGCTGCTGCAGGAAGTAGGTGCGGTCGTTGTCGCCGCCGTAGGTATCGCGGAAGGTGATGTGGCGTATGTTGTCGCTCACGAGCCTGCCGTTGCCAAAGTGGTATTCCGCCATACCAGGGAAGGTTGGGTGGCTGCCTGTAATCATGTCCACCAGCATGGACTTGCCTGCACCATTACGCCCTACGATGGCTATGTGCTCGCCCTCATCGAGGGTGAAATCAACGGGAGCAGCCATGCTCCATTCCTGCTTTTTTGCACGTGCGTTCCTTAATACTATTGTCGTCATGTCTTTTTCGGTTTGGAGATTTTGTCCTGGTTCTTGTTCACGAAGTCCTTCCACCCACGGTACTTCACGTCGCTCTCAGGCCGTCCGTCCTGCATGAAGTGACAGTAGGCTGCACCTAAGGCATCGGTGGCATCCATGAACTTCGACATGTCGTCGTCCTTCAGTTTCAGAAGCCGCTGCAGCATGCCCGCCACCTGCTCCTTAGAGGCCGAGCCGTTGCCGGTCAGCGCCATCTTGATTTTCATGGGAGCATACTCGTGGATAGGCACACCGTGGTGGATGGCGGCGGCGATGGCTACGCCCTGGGCGCGTCCTAACTTGAGCATCGACTGCACATTCTTGCCGAAGAATGGTGCTTCGATGGCCATCTCGTCGGGCAGCCACTCATCGATGATACCCGTCACGCGTTCGAAGATATGGCCGAGTTTCAGGTAAGCGTCAGGATACTTACGCAGGTCGATGACACCCATGGTCATCATCTGTGCCTTGCCGTCGGTTACCCGCAGCAGTCCGTAGCCCATGAGGTTGGTGCCTGGGTCGATGCCCAGTATGATTCTTTCTTTCATTGCGGCTGCAAAGTTACGCCTTTTTTTTGATTATACCATAGGTTTCATCATTAAAATGGCAGAGACCGCCAAAGTCCCTGCCATTCACATGCCGTCAGTCACGGCTCACCAACCAGCCCCGCACTAAGGCTCCTGCTCCTCGTCCTCCTCGGCATTGGCCACGCCGTAGGTGGCAATCGGGTGACGCTCGTAGTACACCTTCTCCTTGCCATCCACCGTCTTGGTGTGCTGGATGACGTAGTCGTTCATCTTGAACGTACACTGGTCCTTCAGCACGCGGCTCGTCAGCTTCTCGTCGGCATCACCGGCAGCC
>Ga0326514_10001932_pt1 | contig 13287 bp, 25 predicted proteins | sample 3_2548_0518_D_FD_203653 | JGI IMG/M metagenome (GOLD analysis project Ga0326514, IMG submission 203653) | Bovine rumen microbial communities from UC Davis, California, United States - 3_2548_0518 | ecosystem: Host-associated > Mammals > Digestive system > Stomach > Rumen | place: USA...
TTTTATCTTCAAAGGATTCAAGAGAAGAAGTTCCATTATCAAAATTATTCCAAATAGCAGTCATATAATTTGAAACTTCTTTTGCTGCATCACCAGTAACATTTGCCATTTTAATAACAGCATCAGTACGAGCTTTTACAGCACTATCATCTAAACCTTGCTGATAAAAAATTAAAGCGGCATCTGTATATGCACGAGTAGTAGTACTTAAAGTCTATGCCGCTTTATTCGCATAGGTTGCAAATTCAGCCATTTTAGCACTAGATTCCCCAGTAACAATTTGAATTTTATTTAATGAGGCATTTAATTTTTCTGCATAATTAAAAGCTGACTAAATTCCTCCAATAAAATTATTCATTAAACTAGCAGAAATATTCCATTTAATTGTGTTTTTTAACGTTGTACCCATTTGTGTTAATAAACTACTTGTACGACGTAATGGCACTTCTGCTGTAGTAATAGAACGAGCCAAATTCACAAAAGCGGCATTACCAGTATTGCCTAAACTATTTAAAGCCGTCTAATATTGTGCCAATGAAGTTTTAGACTGCCGTAAAGAATCATTAAATTTAGTTAAATCTAATTTTCCAGTACTTGTATTAAAAGCCGACTATAACTAAGTCTATAGCTATGCCACTGTTCCAGCAGTTTTCTAAAGCTATTTATCTATTTCAGTAATACCTGTAGATTTACTGGTTGTATTTAATGCCGACTATAAACTCTAAGCCAAGGCCTAAATCTAAGCCTATGCTGCCGAAGTATCAGCATTAAACTATATAGTTGCTTTTCTAGTTATTTCTCCTGCCATAACAGTTATTCTCTCCTTTCTCTCCATAAACAAAAATAGGCGTGAGAGTAATTAAAATCTCTCACGCCTATTACTCTAATAATTTTTCAAAAAACTATTAGTTAAACAAATCAAATTAGTCCAATTTATTCATTACATTTCGAAGTAAAGCTAAATTTTCTGGATCAGCCAATTTCTAATGTAACTCTTCTACTTGTGCAGTCATATCTCCTGGATCATGATTGGTAAACGCCTCTACAACCGCCATGGCTGAATTCATTTGTGCATAAATGCCGTCTGCACTATCATACACCATCTAGAAAACATCATCTAATTCATCCTTTGGAATAGCATCCATTATTACTTTTGCCAAACCATTAGATACAACAATATCAAATAATTTACTCAAATCCTTCTGCTGGGTTTCAGTAAAAGAAAGATTAGTATATCTAAATAAAACTTCCAAAGTTATAAAGGCTTCTAACTTAATTGGATTATAAAAACGATTACCATCTGCCGCATTACTAATTACATTTGCGACAAATCCCAATTTATCATCAATCGGCAAGTATTGTTTTACTGCAATTTCAATGCCGTTAAATTCAATAGTTTTAATATCTTCCTTAGCTTTCTTTAGGCCAAGTTTAGAAAATGGAACTTTTGCCATAATATCATAACTCCTTTTTCACTTTTTGTTTTCCTTACAGGAAAATTATGAAATAAAAATCAAGAAAAGTCAAACTTGGAACTTTGCATATAAAGTTAACCAATTATTTGCACCACGCCCGCCATTTGAATAATCTAAAATTTCAACAGGTTTTTCTTCCAAAAATTTTTTACGCATAGTAGCACTAGCTTCCTATACATGAGAACCTTTCATTTGAATAGTTTCTTTAATTTTATAAATTAAGTCTTTGGTAATAGTCCCGCTACGATTTAATTCTACCTAAATCTAAACCATAGCTTGGATAAAAGGCTATAAACCAGCGGTTTTTGCTTTAGAGGCATTTAAAGTACCACCTTTAATAGCATACTCAGTACCACCAAAAGACCAGTCACCTTCCAACAAGCCAGGTGAGTTATCAACCGCAGTCATACCTAAACCAAGTCCTTTATTAATACCACCGGTTACAAATTCTCCTACACCTTCTTCAATACCAGAATTAAAAACCGTTGGTGTAATAGCAGCATTAATCATTGCTAAAAAGAAAGAACCATATGCCTCGTTAACATCACCAAGACCAGACATAAATGCTAAATTCCAACGCCCCAAGTACCACATAACAAGTGGCCCACGTTTTGTAGGGTGTGTTTGTGCGCGCCATCTAACTTCTTTATATATAATTTTTAAACGCTCTAATGCTTTATATAAATCAGTCTATTTATTAGGGTCAACTTTTACACTTTCTCCCAATAATGATTTTGATAATTTAATAATACGATGTGAACTATCTACATATTTACCTAACTATTCTATCTATAAATTTCCTTCATGCACAAAAACTTCTGGCTCACCGTCTATATCAACCACATATACCATACTAATAGCCTAATTAATGGCTTCGTTTAATGCGGTTTGAAATTCCAAAGCAGAAGCAACTAAATCCTATACATTTCCAGTGGCTACAGACTATATTTTCTATTGCCGTAAAGCTTCAATTGCATCATCAATTTCTTTTGGCGTCGTATTAAATGCAGAACGAAATGAACGTTTTAAACGAGCCTAACGTTCAAACATCTTTATATATTCATCATTAGAATATAAAGCAGTAATTAATTTTTGAGTAGCAGCTTGTAATTTAGCAAATGCTTTCTAACTAATTTCATCTGCAATTTGCTCTGCTGCTTCATCAGCAGCTGAATCTACCAATGCTTGTAAATCCGCAGAAAATGAATCGGCCATTATTTCACCACCTTAACAAAAATAAGGGAAGACCACGCGGTCCTCCCTTATTATTTTATCTATTAGTTAAAATAGATGTCGTGAGCTGCATCGTGCGCAGTCTGAGTACGATTAATAGCAGCTTCCTCAGCATTCTCGATGATCTGGATGGCAGCAAGAACCTTCTTACTATGATCGAAACGAGTATAATCTGGGAAAGCATCCATGGTGAAGGTGAAACTGGAAGGATCACCAGAAGAAGCCATGGTGAAGGTGAAGTTAGACTGAATCTTGCAGTTAGGAATAATGAACTCAGCAGGCATGTCACGTCCACTCTGATCACGGAATAGAGTAGAAGCCTCAAGATAGAAGTTGCCACCGAACTTATCGGGAGTAATCTCAATCTGACGTGCGCCACCAACCTGTGCTACATAATAGTCTACAAGTACACTATCATAATCAGTAGCAGCTGGAAGCTGAGCAGTATACTGGTCTTGTTCAGTAGTTACATAATTCTCATGACCCTCAACAACGATATTATAAACGGTAACACCATTTAAAGTACCAGGAGTAGCAGCAGTATGAGTAGGAATGTAAGGCTCAGAAATGATTTCACCATTCTTAACGAACATTACATATGCGAAATTACCATTCTTGTCATCAGGAAGATAAGGCTCCTTCTTGAGAGGAATAGTAACAGAAGTAGTTCCATCCTGGGAAATATCAGCAGCATCAACAGTCTCAGTTACATGCTGATAAACGGGCTTAGTATCAGTAGCATCAATTAGACCAGCACCAGAAAGTACCATGAATCCCTCAGGAGAGATAAGGGCATCTTCCATTGTGAAGGTAATTGTACGCTCGCCTTCCCACGCTACCAAACGTGCATTACCGCGTCCACCTTGTGCGTATACAGTGGTTGCTGCGCCTTCCATACTGGAAGTCTTTAAGGTATCAAAATAAATAACAGGCTCGTTAGCATAGAAAACCTTGTTGCCAACTTTCATAGCAGCCTTGGCCTTTAATACGACCTCGCATATTTCGCGTACACCGAATTTCATAGGTGTTCGTCCTCCTTTTATAGTAAATTATTGTATCAGCTTAATGGAGACTCTTCATCCAGTTTTCTGGATGTGAATCAGGTTTACCACCCGCAAGTCTAGTCCGCACATCCAAGTCCCAATTAATCCAAAGTGCGAATCGTTCTATTAAATCATAAAACGCAAATAAAGAGTAACCCTCTAATTCAGATTTTGGCACATGGACAGCAACAGGTAAGATTGACAAATATTGAACTATAATGCTCGACATTGAAGTACCTTTTTCTGCCGCAATGCGTTCTCGACCTCGCATTAGCTTATCAGCAATTCGCTTGGCTTCTGCATTTGCGGGATTAAATGCCTGCTGATCCATGGGGCCAGATTTTACACAAAATACGGCACGTAAGTATTCTTGAAATTGCTCAAAATTACTTATGTCAACCATAATGGGTTCCTGGCCTTCCTATTGAAACAATAATGATTGCGGAGTTAGTAAAACCTTATAATCTGGAAAAAGAACTCGTAATGTATCCAAAGTTGCCTTTTTCTTATCATTAGTTTCTTTTTCCACCATTACCATCATAAATATTTGAAAGTTATTTATAGCAGCCAAATCTACTTCGTCCTTTATAAACATAGTTTTATTCAAACAAAGTGTTTGCGCGCCAGTAAAATATGTAGTTTCACCCAAATAACTTATTTCTCTAATAGATGGTTGATGCAAGATTAAACGGCACTCAGGAATTGGAATGTCTATACCCGTCATTAAGGCGGCACGTAAATCTTCCATTATGGAGACATTGCCTCATCTTGCATTTCTTTAAAATCCTGTATAAATTGTTCATCTTCAACAGGATCATTAAAAAACTTTTTATCTTCTTCTCCATGATATGTACGATACATTAAACAAAGACCGGCATATTCATCAGTAAGAAGAATTTGATTTAAACCAATAAATTCCAGTTTCCCAATTCCAGTTAAACGCTATTTATCAAGCATAGAGTCTATTTCAGCTGCTATACGATAAGGACGAAGCTGAAAATCTCGCATTTGCCACTAATCAAAGTGACAAATAATATCAAATTCAATAGTATTATCTCGAAATTCTGGATTTTTACTTGGAGTAAAATTGTCAAATTGTACAATTACATATTGCAATACTGTACGATCAACATAAATTTTCGGGACAATCTTGATATTTTTATCAAACAACTCCAATACTTGTTCACTTGTTAAAGCTGGTTTGTTTAACGGGTCTTTATCGGTGTAATAAAGGTATTTTTGCAATCTTTGATTTGCAAATATTTTATTAATTAACAGTTCCATATCTTTTTCTACAGATAAGAAACTGGATTTTGGTTGTAAATATCCCGTAATTTTCATATTGGGTTGCTCCTTTTACTCTCAAAACAAAGATTCAACAACTATCGTCTTGGTATAACCATTATACGTCAATTCAAATTGACCACTAATAGCACGAAGCCACTCAATAGAAACCTTACGAGGATTCTCTGGATCGATTACCATACGAACAGGATACCTGGAATCAACAGTCCACTTAGTACCTACTGGGCAAGTGGCAATATATTCATATTTAGTCTTGGGGGTAATAAAGGTAGGCCCATTAATTGCGGCATTAGTAATTACATTATTTGGATTTTCCTGTTTCTTAACTACTAAATTACCCGCAATGGAGTCACTATCTTCAGCCTCATTGGCATAATATTCTACTGCGCTGATTTCCAAAACATTTGGCGTACTAATCCAGTCGGTTGCTTCAACTCTCCAACACACGTCTGAATCCTTTAAATAAAATTTTGAATATCTCGTAAAATAATCAATGTTGGCTTTAGTTCCAGGCATTAATATATGTAACGAGTAATTCGGTCTATCAACAGAAATTTGATGTTTCTAAATATAGTTAATCTTTGTTTCTACTGGCCCACGGACTGCGGCCCAAGTAGAATGAAGATTACCATCATCATCTAAAAACTAAATTTCATATCGACAACGACGAATCTCACTTCTAAAATAAGCAAGTTCATCTAAATCTTGTAGATATACAAGCCAATAACTTCCTGTGCCCAACCATTCAAATATATCGCCTGCATCAATTCCAACCTCAAACGGCACTGATAAAATCTTATCATCATAATCCATTTTTAGTTTATCAGGATTGATTAAAGCACGTAAATGATGATCATCTTCCATTTTACCAAGAATACGAATGTTTGCACCTTGATAAGAATAAATTAAAGCACGGTCTAAAGTTTTACGCTTATCGTATATCATACGATCTTGTTGTGTTGTACCACCGGCCATTTCTAACCGTCGTTTCATATTTTGAATACCGATTATTGTGGACTCACCCTTGCCATCATTTAATTCCGGTAATTCAAATTCTAATTTTAGAGGTTCACTATTAGGACGTTGGATATTACGCAAATTAAGACGATGCCGGAATGAAGCAAATGAAGGTGTAACAAGATGTGATGGGTTAGTCGCCATGAGTTAGCTCCTATAACAAACTAATACATTCAAAAGTTGTTTTACGGTATAGCTCAAAATTAGTGTCTTTTACTCGTAAACCTTCCAATTTACTTAAAATCTGCAAATAAATAGGGCCAACGAATAATTCGTTTAGCCCCACAAACTCCAGAATGACAGTGTCTAATTGTTTTTCCCAGTCCTCGTTATTTTCTCGCATAGGAATTAATTTCCATAATTGATTAGTTAAACGACGACTATTGCATGTAATATCCTGCGTTGTGAAATTAATATTATATTTGTTCAACGAATCCATTTTGTCCTCCCGTGACAGTAGATTCACGAAATCTACGCCAGGTACTCATATAACGATTGCCAAACTTGGAATCAACTTTACGACGTTTATATAAGCGTTGCATGTGAAAACTTTCTCGTTGCGCTTCACTTAACAAAGTTAATAACTTAGATAGGTGATTCGCTTGTGAAGTCATTTTAAAATCCGAACCCGAATATTTCATTCTTGTATTTTCAATAGAAGAAACTTGGCGTTGGACCCATGCTTGCTTCATTAATAAAGCCAAAATATTAATTTCTTCTGAAGTTAAAGAACTCCCAAAAGATGATTTTTCAATATAAACATTAGGTATTTCTTCCTAATCATCAGCACCTTCATCTAAGTTATTCCAGATGACGCCAATAATAAAATCATCTTCTGTTACTTCGTCCTCTCGCTTTACCTCTATACTTATGGTGTAATCATATAAATTGCACCGTGGAAATTCAAATCCTGGAATCGCATCAATTAATAGATTACGCAAATCCTTTAAGGTATCTTGCGGGGTGAGTTCTATATACATATCATCGGTAATTTTTTCAAGAAAGCGATTATAAATAGCGGAAAAAGGTGTTCTTGTTCCTGCCATTTTATCGTCCTCCTTAATTTTCTTTCTTACTTACGACATTATATTTTGGAGTTGTACGCCGACCTTCGGGCTTTTCTTCCTTCTTTACACGACGCTCAGGCGCAGAAGTGGCAGCAGCCTCAGTGCTTTCATCTTCCTGTTCCTTACGGATATTCTGTAAAGCGGTCATAACATCGAAACCGGTCTTGTCCTGCAAAGCCTTAGCCTTATTCATATCAGTCATAGGTAACTGAACTGCCAATGTCTTAATAATATCAATTACTCCAACAGGGGCAAAATCTAAACAATCAAGAAATTCGTCTAAAGAACCAGTTTGAATCAAATCCTGGATCTGTTCCTCAGTAAGATTATACTCAGGCTCACGCTTAATGCCAAGCGCATTAGTTGCTTCTTCGGCGTCAATCTGTAAGAAATTCGCCATTAATTCACGACCACCTGGTTGATAAGAGAGGGCTTCCAGTTCATCAAAAGCAACTGTACGTGTTTCACCAGGAGCAAATTCTCTCCGAAGGTTTCTCTCGGGAAGATTGTAGACTACGAAACTCGCGCTACGGTTCTTCACCTTAAACTTAGTATCATTATTCATATGTTAATCTCCTTTTTCTCTTATGGGTAAAAGGGCTGGGCATAACCCAGCCCTTAATTATTAGCCATTAACTACACCAGTGTAGTCCTTAATTAGACGATTGTTGCTGTAATTCCAGGTGGTCATCTGACCCATTAGGCTGGTATCAACATAGCAGCAAATGTCATTAGCAAGCATAGCAACAACGCCGACCTTCTTGTAGACCTAAATTTCACGGCTACGGTCATAGTTGGTATACTCGTCAACAATAGTAGCGCCCTCGAAAGCAATCTTTACAGGCTTGCTATCGGCACCAGTAGGAATAATCCAGCAATAGCCAGGATCGATAACCTTGGTAGAATTGGTCTGATCTTCGAAGCCCTGCTCTAAGATAACAACACGAGTGCCCTTATAATCAGCAAGACGGCCATTCTTCCAAAGTTCTTCCTTCATACGCTCGGTGTAACGCCATGCTTCCTTAGGAATCATACGAACAGCGAACTCATAAGTACAATAAATAGTAGGAGTGCCGTAAGCAGCAGCGATGGTGATTAGACGATCCATAGAAGCCTCGTCGAAGCCAGGAGTGGCAACGCGATTGGCAGGAGGAAGCTGATTGATAGAAGCCTTTAGAGCAGCAGCAACCTCTTTATAGATTAACTCGTCCATACCTTCCATAACAATCTGGGTTACCTCAGCAAAATCTACACGACCATCGAGGAACTCTTCGAAGCCAATCTGAGCGGCTCCGCCGATTGCACTGGTGCGTACTTCAAAACTTTCCTGGTTCTTACCAAGCTTGAATACTTCGTAAATACCAGCAAGTCCAACACGGGTGATGAACTGCTTTGCACGAGCACGAACATCTAACTTACGACGGAATAGGACCTTCTGGCCCTGAGCAAAGGTCTTAACCTCTGCGAACTGATCATACTGTTCTACAACCTTCTTAGGTAGAACATCAGTAAGAACTTCCTCCATGATGGAGAAAATCAAATTCTTATTCTCACGATAAAGAGCATAAGTGCCAGCTAGCTCGTTGAACTCTTTACGGAGGGTCTCATTAATAGCATCATAGCTTAAATTCTGACCATTAAAACTATATGCAACAGGAGCAGAAGGCTTAGCTGTTGCGGCGATTTTACCTAGCTGGACTAGATTTGCACGATCTAACATTGTCTTCTTTCCTCCTTATTACTTAATACGCATAATCTTTACGGCCTTCTGATTGTCAGGTAGGGTATAAACACGAACAACCTGCCAAAGCATATCGCCTTCAGAAGCGGGGGCTAAAATACCATCAGCATCGGCTGGGGCGAGAGTGTCGCCAAGAGCCAAGGAATCGGCATTAATAGTATTTGTAGTGAAAATGTCGCCAACATTGGTCTTGAATACACGAGGAACCATGGTAGTGCCTTCGGGCATCTTACGAACCTTATAGCGACCTAAGAAATGGAAAGGATCTTCGTTATAATGAATCTCATAAGGATCAACTGGTCCAGTTACATCATCATAAGCATAAGTATTCTCGCCTAGGGTAATAGAAGTATTACCATCTGCATCCTTACCATTTAAGAAGATAGCCTGCTTGTCAGCTTCAGGCTGCTCCCAATCATATGGGCTATAAATACGAGCCTGGTAGTTGTCCTTAACCATAGCAAACTCGCAATCCATCTGTCCTTCACGATATAACTTGATCTCGTTGAAAACGAGCATCCATTCACCTGCTCCGGTGAAATTGACCTCGCCGCCATTCTCAGCGGCATAGTCATACTTTACAAACTGACCCTGCTCAAGAACTTTAATGTCCTTATTAGCGGGTAGCTGTGCGTAAATCTGGCCAGTGCGCTGAGCGGAAAGATGATTAGGCTCAACCTGGCCGTAACCATACTCAACAAAACTAGCCTGGCTTTTGTAATTCTTTTTAATGAAATCACTTAGCATAACCGTTTGTCCTCCTCTTTATTATAGTGTCTTTGCGGTTTCCATGACTGCCTTGACCCAATCAGGAGTAGAGTCATTATTGACACCATCTTCAAGATTGTAGGTTGTGGCACCAGTATTGCCTTCATTGTCATCTTCCCTGGCAAAACTTACCTTATTCCGCACACAGATAACAGATAATTTTTCTTCAATCTCTTCAACAGAATACTCGTCAATCTTATCAACAACGGGCTTCTTTTCAGCGTCGGAGAGCATATAGAAGCTATCAATCATTGCCTGCTTATCCTTACGCTCTACATTCTGCTTATATTCGCGTAACGAAGCAAGCTCGGCAGATGCAGCCTCTGCAGACTCTTTAAGAGCCGCAAATTCTTGACGTAGAGTTTCAAGATTCTGCATAGCCTCAACATATTCGGGAATTTCTTCCAACTTATATGTTCCTACATTATTATCATTTTCAGGCTCTCCGGATTCACCAGAATTGCCCTCTTCTGCCGCTGGAGTTTCCTCGACCTGAGCGGCAAGGTATTCGCTTACAGCTTCACGAGTGAAAACAGGAGCATAATCCTCTGGAATCTCAAAGCCTTCCTGGATTCCATAAGTAGTAGCGCCATCTTCTGCAATAGAGAAGTTAATGCGTACACGATTATTCTCTTCATCAGAAGCAATAAGGAAATACTGATCAGGAGTATCATCAGTGTTATTATATACTCCCTCTACAATGTACTTTTCGTTGATACCAGTAGCGATAGCGTAAGTAGACTTCCACATATCGTCGCCTAGTTCAACATTGTATAACTCAAACATTGCCGGTTTTCCTCCTTTACTCAAGATTCCTTTAATATCCTGCATCAAGGAGAGTAGCTGATTAGCAAATGTTCCTCGATCAAAAGAATATTGAGTAGTACTGTTTGTAATATTAGCACCCTCGAAACAGGGTTCCATTTCTTCTCCTAAAATACAAAGTTTAGAAACTACTGCTTCATTAATAATAAAAAATTCCATCTTTGTATTATCTAAGGTTGTCCACTCGCCATGTGTTAAATATTCGTCTAATTCCATAGACTGATTATTACCTTCGTCAATGACACGCTGGCACTCAGGATATTGGCCAGTCCAAAGATAGCCCTCAGTAACCAAATACTTACGAACCACTTTGTCATCATCCAAGAATTCTTGGAACCATACGGGGGCATTTAAGTCTACGAAGCCATAAGGACGGGTGTCCTCAATGACTTTAGCCGTATTATTTTTAAGTTCTACTAATTTATTATGCTCTTCAAAGTCCTTTATAGACTCTTCGTAGTGCCCCACAATAGCGGCACCACGAAGAGAAGGAGCCATTTTACGAGCAGTTTCTTCTGTAATAACAGAACGATTACGATTTGGCTTATCGCTTACATAGCAGACCTTAATCTGGCATTTGGAAATTAGAGGAGAAATTTCTAAAGGGCTAATATTGATCAACTCAATAGGAGAATCGACTGGAATAGAAGTATGAGCCAATAGAACCCCTCCTTTTCATTCTTCTAAATATCAATAAAAGTTAAAATAAATTATTTAATATGGGTCGCCCAATTATTTAGCTTCTTCATTCTTAATTGTCTTAGGAGCCTTTTCGCTATCAGCTTTCTTTGGGCGTCCAGTCTTACCATTACCACTATTACCAGGACCTAGTTGCACAAGTCCCTCGGCATTAAGTGTACTAGACTGTAATGGAGGTAACATAAGTTCTGACAAATGTAGAACTTCATTTTCAAAGTGGGCTGTATTAAGAATAGAACTCTAAGAATATCCAAGTGCAACCTGTGGAAGAATCTTAGAATAACCAATCTGTACATGCTCTTTGAACATTTTAGCCAGATCTTTATAATTGTATTGAGTGGTTTCAAGCATGTATAAACGGAACGTATATTGATTGCTCTTACGTCCAGTGCTTTTTGTTGCACTACTTATACCCCTTGTAATTATATCATAAAAAGTTGCAAGTTGCAAAAGTAATGGTCTAAAAACGCCTTCATCATTTAATACAGAATAACTTAATGCAAGATTAGAATCTGTATTAAATAAATTACGTGAAATACCCAACGAATTATAAACCGTACGCTCTAAGCGTTCCAAATCATCGGTTTTAGTAGTGGTATTTTTATCTGCCAAATCTTCTACGGTAACATCTGCGAATGTTGTCAAAACATCAACACCAATCGCTCGCTTCAACATGTCCACCGCATTTTCATGTATATCTTGGGCTTCATCAAGGTCGAAAATTAAATCGCCATTTTTATCCATAGGCAACTTTTGGATTAAAATTTTAAGTAACTATTGCATCTACTTACGACGGTCTAAATCTTGGCCTTCGTCCAAGCTGATAATATCAGGAATGGCACTAACAAAAAATGGAATATCTCCATTATTCATACTAAATTTCCAAGCCCGACCTGGCTCTAAAACATACCAACTACCATATGCTTCCATTAAATTATCAGGAGGGAGTTTCTTCTGCTTAAAATATGTATACCCCTTCTTGAATTCTGGTGGGAACATATTTAGAATACGAGTACGCACTTCCAAATTTTGCCACATATCATCGAAGTAACGCATATCAAATTCTACAACAGGACGACCATTTACATTAAAGCGACTGCGGCAATAACGAAGCGGCAATTCTTGTAGTACACATGACTCTTTACTATCAATAATGTATCCATAATAAGCGCCACGTACAATTACATTGCGGGCTATCTTTTCGCAGTTATATGCAATATTTGAATCATCCAAAAAACGTAAAATAGTAGTTAATTCATCAATAACCTTATCTTCTTTTACCTTTTCGTCATAAATTTCAGGTGATACATACCAATCATAACGATATAAAGTAGCGATACTATTACATACACGAGAGTATATGCCGTTCATGCGATAAAATTCTTCTGAAATCTAAATTAACTTAGGTATATCATTATCGTGTAAACACTTTAAGATATATGCTTTACTAAAATGAGGATATAACTTCGGACGAAAATGACCCAATTCAAGGGTGGCGTCATCAAGAGTTGATGGCCCCAATTTTATCTTTCCGAAGTTTTTAACCCCAGGCGGCAAATTTGGCCCCTCATCAACTATACGATTTGCATCTGCAAGACGAAATCCTTTTTCGTGAATAGCGGTTTGGCGAGCCTTATTGTCTAACTGTAATTCACTCACACCAGATTCACCCCCTTATTTAGAATAATCCTATTCTTTCCATGAGGTAATCATAGGTAATTAGATTTTCCTCTGTGTAAGGAATTTCAACTAAATTAATGTTGTTTAAAGCGCAAAATCTTTTCTTCTTATTATCATTAAATTGTTGCTGATATAACCCTTTCTTCCCTCCAAAGCGTGGAGAGGCTTGATAATGCTATTTTCCTTGATATTCGATTAATGCTACAAGCTATTGATCGTCATCAAAAATAGCAAAATCAAATCGAAGAGGACGACCGCTGGATGCACATAACCCTGGAATTACATATTCTTGTGCAAAATTAATGTCGTTCATCTATAATATCTCCTTAATCTTTACTTCTGCTCTGCTTGCATCCATATATTTCATCTCTTTCTATAATACAAAAGGGTTCTTCCTTGTAGAAAGAACCCTCTATCTATTTAAACATAAAAAA
>Ga0326514_10001933_pt1 | contig 13273 bp, 22 predicted proteins | sample 3_2548_0518_D_FD_203653 | JGI IMG/M metagenome (GOLD analysis project Ga0326514, IMG submission 203653) | Bovine rumen microbial communities from UC Davis, California, United States - 3_2548_0518 | ecosystem: Host-associated > Mammals > Digestive system > Stomach > Rumen | place: USA...
GTAAGACGCCTTAATGGACGGAAAACGCTATCCACCCTTGACGATTTAGTAACGCGAGCAGAAATGCAAACAAGCGTGGGGCGTGAACAAGGGGGCGCACCGTAAAAAGAAGGGGGCTACTGCCCCTTGCTAAGGACACAAATGTCCCTTGCAGATCAGTAGCCCTTCTTCTTCAGCCATTCGTCTACGGCCTTCTGGATGCACCATGACCTGTTCCGATCTTCTTCTTTTTGGTACTTGTCCAGACGGTCAAGGAGAGACGGCGGAAGAGTTACGTTGACTCTCTGGTACAGACCTTCCTCTGCGGGGTTCCCTTCAATCCCCCGTAGGTTGCGTCCTCCATTGATGCCCATACGTATCACCTCCTGCCTATATCATACGATGGCTGTCAAGGCAGATGTATAAGGCTATATATGGAGCCAACTTTTGGAGTTCACTTTAACTCATTTCAAAAAACAGCAGGAGGACAGCAAAATGGACATTGTCGAGCAGGCTTTCCTCCTGCTTTTTATTTGCACGATTATCGGCGTGGTCTTTATGAGGAGGTGACTGATCTGACATCGCAAGAGCTTATCAAAGAGTTCCAGCGGATGTATCAAGAGCATTGGAGCTATGTGTGGGGCGCGGCCAATTCCGGATGTGTTGACTGCTCCGGCGCTTTTGTATATGCGCTGACAAAGTACGGCCTATCGATTGCGCACGGAAGCAACAGCATTGCCAGGAATCACATCACCGGCCAGCTGCTTCCGATCGATCAGGCCCGGCCCGGAATGGTCGCTTTTAAATGCCGCTCGTGGGCAGAGAGCGAACGGGGGAACAAATGGTATGGTCAGCCTCCCGGAGATGTCCATCATGTCGGGCTTGTGGACGATGATGTCCGGTACGTTCTCAATGCAAAGGGCGAAAAATACGGCTTCAGCCGTGATCCAATACGATCATGGTCATTTGTAGCATATCTCAAAAATATAACCTACAACAGCAAGGAGGCAAGCAAAATGCAGACGGCAACGGTCGTTCTTCCGTCAGGCGCGGCAGGAAAGACGGTCAACTTCCGGACTCGCCCGGATCGGGACGCTCAGCTGGTCGAACGGGTTCCGGTTGGGAGTCAGGTGGATGTCCTGGAGGATCAAGGCGCATGGGTCAAAATCCAATGGGCCGGAAAAACCGGTTACATGATGAGCAACTACATCGAGTACGAGGGCCAGGGCGGAGAAAGTATGCCGGATCTGACCGATGATGACCGGATCCAGATCGATCAGGCGCTCAAGGCCATCGAAACGGCAGTGGACATCATCGGCAATATTGTTGGGAGAGGGTGAGTCCAATGTGGGAGTTTATTGTCAAGTATTGGCTTGAGGTGCTTTTCGGTCTGATCGTTACCGGGCTGACTGCGGCCTATGGATTACTTGCCAAGCGCGTCAAGGCCAACAAGGCCACAGATCAGGCCATCGCTGATGGTATGCGGTGTCTGCTCATGTACCAGCTCAGAGCGGAGGGCGAGAAGCATATCAGTGCTGGCAGCTGCTCAGTGGATGACAAGCGCGAATTTGAACGGGCGTATAACGCATATCACACGCTCGGCGGGAACGGAACAATCACATCACTGAAGGATCAGGTTCTGGCGCTTCCGCTCAAATGAAAAGAAGGAGGACAGATTTATGCGTGGTATTGATTGGGTTTCTAAGCTGACATCTCGGAAATTCTGGGTTGCTGTAGCCGGTTTGGTTTCCGGTCTGATCATCTTCTTCGGCGGGGCCGAAGCGACTGCCACACAGGTGACTGCTCTGATCATGAGCGCGGCCAGCGTCGTTGCGTACATCCTGGGTGAAGGTCTGATTGATGCGGCACACACGGAGGTCAGAAAAGAACCAATGGAACCGCCCATATATGAGGGCGAAGACGAAGAAGAATAATTGATAATAGCAAAAGGCTCCGGAGCGATCCGGGGCCTTGTTTTTGTTTTGGCGTTTATGCTACAATTCTTAGCACGAACCACTCGCCAATATGGTATAGTGTTCGTTTAGAGTTTGGGCATCTCCACTTGACCGGACTAAACGAACACGCAAGCCCGGAAGGAAGATCGACAATTTTTTGTCGGTCTTCTTTTTTTATGCTGAAATACACGAGGATATCAGATTCCCGGATCTCTGCCCGTGTGACGAATGCGTCCAGCAATGCCGATTTCATAGCGTTCTCTGAGGCGTAGCCCTCGCGGAACAGATCCAGGAATGAGATTATATCATCTTCGGATGGAAGAGCTGAGATGGCCGTTTCTGCCTGCTTTACACGGTCTTCCAGCAAAGCCTCTTCCTGTTCGAGCTTCAGCAATTCATCCCTGGTGGAGGCGGTAAAGATCCCGGCCTTGATGGCGTTCATGATGTTGGATTTCTGGGAACGGGTCTGGGCAAGCTCGGTTCGGATGATATCCAGATCCGAATCCTCCCGGATTTTGTCTTGGTCAAGGATCGTTTGATGCGCCATCCAGCGGATAGCATCATCTGACAGCACATCGTCCCAGATAGCTCGACAGATTGTTTCCTCCAACTGATCACGGGGATAGCTCCTCTGATCGCATTTGTGCGCACGGTGGCCGTGACAACTATAATAGTAACAGAGTTTTCCGGATTTGGATGTTCCGCTGGTTCCGGTCATTGCATCACCGCAGAGACCGCAATAGAGCTTTCCGGTCAGGGGATAGTATCCATTCGGTGTCCTGCGGGGGCCGTTCTTTGAGTGTGGTAGGGTCTGCACCTTGTAAAACAGCTCCTTTTCTACGATCTGAGGGATCGCGTCTTCCTGCACGTGGTATTTGGACAGGTAGGTTCCAATATAGCGCTGGTTGCTCAGGATCGTGTTGAAAGACGAACGATTCCAGGAGGCGCCGTGTTTGGTTTTTATTCCGCGCCCGTTCAGGTCCCGGCATATATCCGCATAAGTTTCGCCGGCGGAGACACGTTGGAAGATTTCCCGCACGACTTCGGCTTCTTCTGGATGGATCTCATACCGGCCATCCTTTCCGCGCCGGAAGCCGAAAGGCACAGATCCGCAGGCAAGGCATTTTTTTGCATTGTCTTCGTATCCGCGCCGGATCTTCTGGGACAGCTCTGCAGAATAGTATTGCGCCAGTCCCTCAAACACGGATTCGATCAGAATGCCGGACGGATTGTCCGTGATCGGTTCGGTCGCAGACACGACACGGACACCGCAGGCCCGAAGCTCGTGCTTGTATCGGGCTGAGTCGTACTTGTCACGGCTGAACCTGTCGAGAGCATATACCAGAACGGCACAAAAACGGCCCTCTCGCGCGTCTTTTATCATCTGGAGGAATTGTGGGCGCTGGTCTGTCCGGCCCGTTAGGGCGCGATCTGAGTACGTTTGGACGATGGTATAACCGTTCTGCTGTGCGTAGGATGTGCAAACATTGATCTGTTGCTCAATGGATGCTTCACGCTGCGCGGAGGAGGAAAAGCGGGCATAGATTACGGCGTTCATGGTGTCACTTTCCTTTATATCGGGCAGGGAACAGTGTGGGCTGCTGAGTTTTATTTGATTTTGTCCATGGATTTGATGCACAGTTTAGCTGTTGCAATAGCATCAGACAGAGCACGGTGAGCTTCGTCATTTTCAATCTCGGCGGCTTTGAGGAATGTTTCCAATTTTCTGTTTTTGAGTCTCTTCCAATATACGGAAAGCCGCATGGTGTCAAAATACTTTTTAGGCGCGTCGTATCCGCATTTGATACAGGCATTGTCCAGAAATGAAGCATCGAATCCGCCATTATGAGCGACAAGGACATCACCGTCAACGAAATCAAGGAAATCAGCAAGGGTGGGTTTTATACGTGGCTGACCTTTCAGCATGTCATCAGTGATGTGGTTCACCTCAGATGCTTCCGCCGGCATCTTGATTCCAGGATTGACGAGCTGCTGGAAGGTCTGATTAGTAAGTACGCCGCCAGCGACACGAACAGCTCCGATCTCAACGATCTGATCATTTTCCGGATCAAGCCCGGTTGTCTCAAGGTCGAATACGACATAGGATCTTCCTGAAAGCTTTTTGAATGCGTCAACAGTAATCAGCTTCGGGTAATTGCCATACCATGTGCTATGGTCAGAATTGGATTTTGATTTTGATTTTGATCTGGATTTGAAAATCATGCCAAACAAAAGAGAAAACAAGGAAGGCTTTCCTTTCTTCTTCCTGCTCCTGTCAATAAGCAATACAACAATCAGAATCAGAATGACGTAAGCAAGAATCTGGGACACGACAGGCGGAAGGCTGGAAGTTGCAGCAGTGTTTTCCATGGTGCGTTCTCCTTTTTATATTGACGCTTAAGCGCCGTATTTATGATATTTTATTCGCAATCCGCTTCGGCTTCCATTTCCGCAACCGATTTCGGAAAAGACAGATGCCCGAGGCGGTAATGCCGGAGTTCATGCCGGAGGGTTTTCAGCTTTTCCTCCTCCGGATCCGATTGATTGAGATAGATATTGGCGTATCCATCGGGTGATTCCTTAATCATCCCATGGACTCCTGGAGGAAGTGATACCTCCCGGATGATGCAATCATCAAAATTCATTGTTCGTCTTCTCCATCGATTCCAGGACTGCGACAGCTGCGCGGATCGCGGCAGGGCTGGCGTTCCTCGCGAGACGGAACAATTCTTTTTTGTCTTCCGACAGCTGAGAACGGATGACCTCCGGGTTCTCCGTTACAAGATCATCAGTCGTGCATCCCAACAAATCAGCAACTTTCTGCACAGTTTCAATTCGCGGATAAGATCGTCCAGAAATCCATGTGCTGACGGTTGACTTGGAAATCCCGATTGCTTTTGACAGCTCCACCTGGTTAACACCGGCCAGACTCATATAGTACGGCAGGTTCTTGCTGAAATCATCACGTATCGACATTGTTTTCACCTCCGTAAACAAATAATATAATGAAGTTAAATTTTTGTCAACTGGTTTCAAAAAAAGTTGAATTTAAGTATTGACAAACGAGTTCAATTAAAGTAAACTATTGCCCATGAAGGGAGGTGAACGATGGATGATAGATGATGGATACCGGGTGACATTGGAAGCCGCAAGAATTAATGTCCACATGACGCAGGAGGATGTCGCAAAGGCTTTGAATGTATCAAAAGCAACGCTTGTCAGCTGGGAACACGGAGACACCAGCCCGACAATCGAGCGTGCTCAGATGCTGGCCGAACTGTACAAGTGTCCCTTGCACCGTATTAATTTTTGCCGTCAAGGTTGATTTAAAATCAACCAGAATACCGGATGGGAGGAACCACCATGAAGCGCACACCAATAGAGCCGAAACTCCTAAACAATGGATATCTGATGCTGGAATATGAGAAATCAGTTCGCCGGAACGATTTAGAACGAGGCTGGAAGCTGATCGAAGAGATGGCCCGCAGGGTCTATCCCAAAACAATGATGATTCCGAACGTCAAAACCGTGCTTGCGGATTTCCGGCACTGGAAGCTGAACGGTGCGCAGGAACAGTATTGCTGAGCGGGAGGAACCACCATGAAAGAATTATCCCTCACCTTCGAGCGCTCCCTGTACAGGGCCGTGATCAGATTCAAACAGGAGCATCCAGGAGTGCTGGAAGCCGTCACAAAACAAAGAAAGGAGCAGGAGAACCATGAACGAGCCGTTTTACAGAAAACACCGGGGATGGAACGGGGCCGTCTACTATTGCCGGATGCCGGAACGTGAAATCGAAGACCGGCGGAGGATCGGGGTTGCAATCAGCACAATCCTCGGCCCTGTCGTGCTGGTGGCCTCGTGGGTGCTTGCGTCCGGGATCCTGCACCTGTGAAAGGAGGTGAAATGAATGTATCACGGACACTTAAAGGCCCCATGGCAGTCTGATCCGGATATTTATTTCGGAAAACATCGCCGGGTTCCGGTTCCGCCTCCAATCGGAGGGTATCGGTTCCAGGATCCGGCGATGGTATCCAGGGCGATTCCGGTTGACGGTGCTGTGACGGAGCCGGGGCCGTCGTGGGCAATGAGCCCACAGGCGCGATTCTGGTTGGAACCGGAACCGGTGAGCATCCGGGAACTGATCCGGAGGAAATTAAAAAAGGCCGTGAGCTGGTGCGAACAGCTACACGGCTAAAAGGGAAACGAAAATTGACCGCCCTCATTATAGGGCAGAAAGAGAGAAATTACAATGGCTACAAAGAAAGAAAATAATACTGTAAATATCAAACCCATCGTTGACGAAACCGCAATTATTCGAATCGTTGGAGACACTCCGCTGATCGTTCACAAGTGGACGGAGAAGATGAAACGCGCACTGCCAGCAGGAGCGAGAGCGGCAAAACTCGCTGGAATTACTGACAAAAAAGAGTATCAGAGCCCCATGGAAAGCTTCATTGAGTCAATGTATTGGATTAAGGGAAAGCCCACTGAGTACACAGAAGAAGCTTTCGTCGAAGCTGTTGAAAATGGCGCAGAGTGGGGATTCCGGGTTGAGAGCTTCAAGCAGGCGGCGATTGATGCGGCATATAGCAAGAAGTGGTTACCAAAAAAGAAGGACGTGAAGGGGCTGTTTTTCATCAAGCCTGATTTCATTGACGATGAAGGATATCAGCTTGTAAAAATCCAAGGTGGGCCTCCTACGATGCGTGAGGATATCGTAATCCTATCCGGCGTTGGTCGTACTCCTGATCTGCGGTGGCGCGGTGAGTTTAAAAATTGGTATTGCGATCTGACAATCAGCTATGACAGAGACGGCATTTATACGCTTCAGGATATCTGCAATATGCTTCAGGCTGGCGGTCGCTATAACGGCGTTGGCGAATACAGACCGGAAAAAGACGGTCAGTTCGGGATGTTCCATGTAGACGCTAAGTGATACGGCAGGCAAGGCGTGGTATCGCAAGTCGGGTTTTAGCATGGTCTGGTGATGCGCGGCGAGGCAGGTTAGGCGATGTCGGGCTTGGACTGCGAGATATGGTAGGCCGAGGCAGGCGAGGCTAGGCACGGCAAGGCGAGGAGAGGCTTGGCAAGGCAGGCTTGGCGATGTTTGGTAGGCGTGTTGGGGCGATGCATGATTTGACAAGGTAAGGCAGGTGCGGATAGTCAAGGTATTGCAAGGAGGGGCTTGGATTGGCAAGGCAGGTGCGGCTTATAAGCAGGCTTGGCATGGCAAGGTATGGCAAGGCGCGGCTCGGAGAGGCATGTTGAGGCAGGCGCGGTTCGGATAGTCGGGGCCCGGTAAGGTTTGGCGTGTTGATGTAAGGAATGGCGCGGCCAGGCAGGCGAGGAGCCAAACAAAAAAAGAAGGGAGAACGAAACTATGATCTACCAATGGAAGCAAGGATTCAGGGCAAACGTATCAGCTGAGATTGCAGGACAAGAGTGCGAAAGACTCGCTAAGGAGCACCGATTGACGGGGCGTGATCTCGTGGAAGAGAGCCGACCGGAAGATGCACCACTTCACCGCTACTTTGAATGGGACGATACGAAAGCGGCAGAGTTGTACCGCGAGAGACAGGGCCGGGACTTAATCGCCCATATCGTTCTGATTCGCGATGAAAAGGAAGAAGAATCAGAAGAACCGGTGCAGGTGCACGTTCGCGCTTTTTACAACGTTGATGAGACCCCCGAGTATCATCCGATTCAGCAAATTTTAACGACGGAGGACTTGCACCAGAAACTGCTTGAAACGGCAAGGCGCGACATGATTATCTTCAGAGAAAAATACAAGGCGCTTGCTGAGCTGGAATCTGTTATTTCCGCGATCAATGCCAGCCTTGGAGGAACCACATGACCGACAAAACAACCTGCGTCTTCTACGATGAAAAAGAGAAACGATCAAACGACGGTCTTCCCTGCCGGATCCTGAAGGGCAGGTATCACACGAAGACCGGAACAGAACGGAAATGTGTATGCACTGGGAGAGAGTGCAGTTTTTACAAATCAAATGGAGGGGAAAGAAATGAAAACACTTTATGAAATCAATTCCGACATCCTATCATGCTTGGACATGGAAACCGGCGAGATCCTCGACACGGCACGGCTGGACGCACTCCAGCTGGAACGCGATCAGAAGTTCGAGGGCGTGGGCCTCTGGATTAAGGACATGAACGCTGAGATCACGGCCCGGAAGGAAGAGATTAAGAAGCAACAGGCTCAGGTCAAGGCGCTCGAAAACCGGATTGCGAGCTGCAAAGAATGGCTTCGGCTGAATCTTGCGGGTGAGAAGTTCAAAACGGCGAGGGTGTCCGTCAGCTACACGCACAACAGCCGACTGGATGTGATCGATGTTGAGAGCGTCGTGAACTACATCCAGACGCACTACCAGGATCCCGAAGAGTTCCTGAAGTTCTCCATGCCGGAGATCCGGAAGGATGCGCTGAAAGCGGAGATTAAGAAAGGCGCGGAGATTCCGGGGGCCAGCCTGGAAGCAACGGAAAGTGTGGTGATTAAGTAATGAATAATTGCTTAATCACTGGCAAACCATGTCCTGAAGCGCCAAATGAAGATGATACCTGTGATTGCGATTGGGCGCAAATGGACATCAATAATGAGTGTGGTGATTATGGGACTTGCAGATTAACAGGCATTAGCCTGCTTGGGGAGGAGGAAGATGGATGATCATCGCAATCATGGGCGAGAGCGGGAGCGGCAAAACCACCTCGCTCCGCAACCTCGATCCGAACACGACATTCTACGTGGATGCTGATAAAAAGGGCCTGTCATGGAAAGGCTGGAGGAGCAACTACAACCGCGAGAATGAAAACTACTGGGCCACTGATTCAGTCGAGGTAACGCTCGGCCTGCTGACAAAGATCAACACCACCGAGAAGTTCAAGCGGATCAAAACCTTTGTAATCGACACAATCAACGGCCTGATGGTTGCTGACGAGATGCGCAGGAGCAGAGAAAAAGGGTACGACAAATGGGTAGACTTAGCGGCCAGCGTGTACAGTCTGATCGATTATGCGCTGACCTGCCGTCCAGATCTGACCGTGATCTTTGTTGCACACAGCCAGACGGACAGGGATGACACCGGGTTCGCGTTCACCAGGATAAAGACCTCCGGCAGAAAGCTGGACAAGATCGTCCTTGAAAGCAAATTTCCGGTAGTCCTGTACTGCAAAAGTAACGGGAACGAACACGTTTTCGAGGTTCACGCTAACAACAGCACCGCAAAAACGCCAATGGGAGCGTTCGAGCAGGACACGATCCCGAACGACATTATCCCTGTACTTGAGACACTGAAGGATTATTGATTGACCGCATCGGGAAAAATCCCGTGCAAATACGACTGTCCACAAAAAGTGGAGAAAGCGAGGATAAATTATGAAACCTGTAAACGGATTCCAGAGCCAGGCTCCCGGAGCGAGTTATCCTATGCTGCCGAAGGGCGCTTATGTGTGCGGCATTCAGGATGTGAAGATCACCGGAGCAGAACCGAACCAGCAGCTCAGCCTCCGCCTTGAAATCATCGAAGGGCCGTACGCCGGATATTGGACTAAGCGTTATCAGAGCGAAAGCAACAGAACCGGCATGGCCACACAGTACGAAACGAGATACAAGGGCGTTGTCAACATCCAGATCCCGAACGAAGCAAACACAAGCCGTCAGCATTATGACTGGGATCTGAACACCTTCAATCGTGCGATAGGTGCTATTGAAGCGAGCAACAACGGCTATCACTGGGATTGGAACGAGCAAGGATTGAAGGGTAAGACGGTAGGCGTGAGCGTACAGCTCGGATTGTTTAATGGGATCGAGTTCACGAGCCCGCGCCGGTTGGAGGATGCAAATCAGGTTCGAGAGGGAAAAGTGAAGCCGATGAAGGACAGGGAACCGTCCTACAGCGAGGATCAGCACGGCAACAATTCCGGGTTCACGATGGTGGAAACAGATGAAATCCCGTTCTAAGGTGGGTTGCGCTGATGGTACTTTACGAAGACACCAGGCAACAGAAAGGAAAGCACAAAAACATTCATGCCTACTGCGAAAAAATGGGCATTGAGATCATTCGTCAGGCGCTGAATGTTGGGGATTACCAGATCGCCGGGAATGGGAGCATCAGCGTTGACACAAAGCAGAGCGTCCTCGAATTGGCAAGCAATGTCTTTCAAGAACACAGCCGATTCCGAGATGAATGCCTGCGAGCGCAGAGATGCAGTATACAGCTCATTGTCCTGATCGAGGAAGTCCTGCCTGATGGTGGCCTCCGGAAGTGGAAGTCTCCCATCGGGCGGGACGGGCTCCCGCTTTCAAGGATCAATCCGACAACACTCAGGAAGGCAATGATCACGATGCAAGCGGAGTATGGCGTGAAGTTCAGGTTCTGTGACGGGAGAAGCACGGGAAAGATCATGATTGAATATCTGAAAGGAGAACGAACCTGATGAATATTATTGATAATGCAGTCTATGAAATGGAAGATACCGAATACACGATAGATAACAGAGCCGTTATTATGGCAGCTGTTATTCTTGCGCAAGCCATGAACAAAATTTGTGATGAAATAAAAAATTTATCTGATGTTATCGAGCATGGGATTATTTACAACTGCGAACACGAAAAAATCTCAGATGCGATTTATCATTCCAAGGAGTGATCCAGGATGTCTGCAAAGCTCCCTCAGTCTGTAAGAGATATATGGACTGATATGTATAAGCTCCATGAAACCTTTGACGCTATGGGGAGTTCGGTCGAGGATTGGGCTTTATGGTGGAAGACATCAATGAGCATCCTCCACAAGCACAACGACCATCCGCTATGTGAGCAGTTGATTCTGGGATTGACGGCATACTTAGAGAGCAGTCGCAAAATAACTGAAGAGGAAGAATCTGAATGCAAAGAAGGAGCTGGCCAGGGAGGCCAAAGGACAGACGGCTTGAATTCGCCGGATACGCAGAGCGAATCAAAGGCTCCGTCTCAGTTAGGGATGTTCTGACTTTGAACGGGATTCCAGTCAATCGGTCGGGTTTTGCGGTGTGCCCGCTTCATGGAGACAAGGACGCATCATTGAAAGTTTACGACAAAGGGCGCGGGTGGGTGTGCTACGGTTGCCACAAGGGCGGTGATGTGATCAATCTCGCCATGCAGCTCTACGGCGTAGGCTTTCAAGATGCGATCCGGAAGCTGAACGAAGAATTCTCTGTTGGGATCGAGATTGACCGACAGCAAACGGAAAAAGAAGCATTTCAGGCTGCGGCCAACATCGCAAAGATGAAAGCCAAACGGAAAGAAGAGCAGATGAAGGCCGAAGCCGCAGAAAGGGCATACTGGAAAGGCTTTGATAGGTGGCTTGAGCTGGATCGGCTTGTCATGGATCTGGAAGGCACCTTTGATCATGAATCAGACGCTTTCCCTGATGACTTCTGCAAGGCCATCATCGAGCGAAACGAAGCATATGAGGACTTAGTAACTCTGGAAGAAAGGAGGTTGATGGAATGTGTCAAATGACAGCGGCAAACTGACGAACGAGGAAATAGCCGAACAATTCAAAGAGTACGATGGAGAGGACTTCCTTACTTCCGAAAAGCCTTATGAAATTCTGGTTGCTGTTCTTGACGCTGTCCAGGACGAAATCACAAGAGAGCGAATCATAAATGTTGTCAGGGAGAAGGCAAAGAAAGCCGGATGCCCAAAGCAGGTGTTCAATACAATGCTGAAAGCTGCCACGCCAAAGAAAAAAATGGCTGAAGAGATGATTGAGAACACAGGCTTTTCTGGTATTGACGGGCTGCTGAACGGAAATATCCCGAACTATGGGTTTTACAGCTGTTCGGACTTTGGAGTCTATCTCTACGACATGATGAGCGGTAAATCCGTTCAGGTTTGCAGTCATCCCGTTTTCCCAACAATGCGATATAAAAATATCGAAACTGGAATTGAGATGATGGATATCAGCTTTAAACGGGATGGCAGATGGAGAACCGTGAAGCAGATCGACCGGAAAACTGTGGCTCAGTCTCGGCAGATCGTGAACCTGAGCGAGTTCGGGATCAGCGTGACAAGCGAGAACGCAAACGACATGGTGAACTACATAAGCACGATTGATGATCTGAACCGGGATATCATTCCGCGAACAGAAACAATCAGCCGTCTGGGATGGGTTGAAGGCAAAGGATTCTCACCGTACATCGAAGGTGTGAGCTATGACAATATCGGAAAGTTTGCCGAAACGTATCGCGCTGTTCATTCTCACGGTGATTTTAATAAGTGGCTGGATGTCGTAAAGAAGATCAGGGAAACAGATGATTATAAACCCGCGCGGATAGTCCTTGCGGCGAGCGTGGCAAGCGTGATCCTGAAATGGACTTGCAAACAGCCGTTTCTCGTTCATCTCTGGACTTCAACCAGTGGAACCGGCAAGACAATCGCGATGATGCTTGCGGCCAGTGTGTGGGCGGATCCGGCTCCTGGGAAGTATATGAAGAGCATGAACAGCACCATGGTAGCAAACGAACAGATGGCAGCTTTTTGTAATAACCTTCCGCTGTGCCTGGACGAACTGCAGACAATTGAGAAAAACAAGGATTTCGATGACATCATTTATATGCTGTGTGAAGGCACCGGAAAGACGCGATCTTCGAGGAGTCTCGGCATCCGTGAGCAGGCAAACTGGCTGAATGTGATCATCACTAACGGCGAAATGCCGATCAATCGAGACAGCCGGGGCGGAGCGATCAACAGGGTTGTCAGCGTGGAAGGCAGCGGGAACATTGTTCCGGATATGCGGGAAACGGCAGAGACGATCCGGGAGAATTACGGGTTCGCTGGTAAGATGATCGTGGATGCGATCTTTGCGGACGAAAGCTGGAAAGACAAGATCAAAGGCACCTACGACAACATTGTGAACGAGCTTGTAAAAAGCGCAACCGGGAAGCAAGCCAATTATGGCGCGGTGCTTCTGACTGCCGACTGGTTGCTGGATGCTCTGATAATGCATGACGGGCGGAGGCTTTCTCCGGAGGATGTCTGCAAGTATCTGGCTACACCGGACATGGTGGACATGAACCTGAGAGCGAAGGACTGGCTGGCAGATTTCACGGCCAGCAATGCCGGAAACTTCCGAAGGGATGGGGATCCGGAGGACGATGAGTTTCCACGAGCGATTTACGGAAAGATCGCCGAAGACGGATCTGTGTACATTCTACCGAACGTTCTTAAAAAGGAGATGGTAAACAACAAATTTGATTATCAGTCTTTTCTGAAGTGGTCATTTGAGAAAGGATATCTCCATTCGTTCCACTCCGGATCCAATAAACACTGGGGAATATCCA
>Ga0326514_10001934_pt1 | contig 13271 bp, 12 predicted proteins | sample 3_2548_0518_D_FD_203653 | JGI IMG/M metagenome (GOLD analysis project Ga0326514, IMG submission 203653) | Bovine rumen microbial communities from UC Davis, California, United States - 3_2548_0518 | ecosystem: Host-associated > Mammals > Digestive system > Stomach > Rumen | place: USA...
TTCATCGCGGAGGTCAGAAAGCTTCTCCGCAAACACCTTTTCCGGTATCTGGGTCATGTCAAGACATACAGGTCCTTCCGTGTCTTCTCTCCGCACAGCCAGGTATTCTTCCCGGGACACAACATCCCTGGGCATCAGATTGCCCAGTTCCGGGTATTTTTCTTCCATGAAGTACCAGGGCTTCCCCTCTCTCATGATGAAGAGTCTTCCGCCTTCCCCTCTGGCCGCCTCAGATACCAGGCACCGTTTTCCCGGGATCTTCATAGTCGTCGGATGATACTGGATCATCTCGAGGTTTCCCAGACGGACTCCCTGGGCAAATGCGATCGCCGTCACGTTTCCTGTGTTGAGGGTCGTTCCTGTTGTCTGGCCCGGAAAAAGGCCTCCCATGCCGCCGCTGCAGAGGACGACCGGCCCTGCGAAGTCCATCATCTCTCCGCTATATGTATCAAGTATCCTGACGCCCGTCACCCTCTGTCCATCCAGGAGCAGGCGTACGAACCTGTGATGACAGAAGCGCTCCGTAAGCCCCTCACATTCCCATTTACGACATTCATCGATCATGGCAGACATGATCAGCTTCCCTGTGCTGCTTTTTGCGTAGGCGGTCCGTTTCTTTTTCTGTCCGCCGAATTTTCTCAGAACCGGTTCATGATCATGCGTCTGGAGCGGGACCCCGATCCGTATCAAATTCCGAATGATCTCCGGAGCTCTCTGTGTCAGGACAAAAACGGCTTCGGGGTCATTCAGATAAGCTCCGCCCTTCATCGTATCCTGATAATGGTCCTCGGGGGTATCGTTCTCCCCCATCGTATCCAGAGCTCCATTAATGCCTCCTTCCGCCAGCGCGGACTGGGACCGCTCAGACGGGAGAGGTGAGATCAGCCGGTTTTCGATTCCATGCTCTGAAAGAGTGACTGCACAGGACAATCCTGCCAGACCTGCTCCTATAATATTGACTTTCATGACTACAGCCACCTCAGATAATAGATGAAAAATGAAACTCCGCCCAGCAGAAGGACGATCGTAAGTACGAAAGCCAGATCGGCTGCCCTCCCCTTTCGTCCTTCAAACCCGAATCCGATCAAAGCTGGCCTGACACAGGTCAGTACGTGGATCAACAAAGCTGCCGTGAGGAGCAGAGACATGACCAGCGAAGCGCCTCCGAAAAAATGCAGGCGCAGCGCAGTCCCGTTTTTATTGATGAAAATCAGCAGATGGTCCGCGATGAAGAACATCAGCGCAAAACCGGACAGACGTCTCGTCCAGAAGAGCCTGTTTTCACGCAGGTAAAAAACCCCTGATGCCATACCGGTCCGGACAGAAACAGCTGTCAGAATGAGTCCGATCGTCACATGAATGGCGATCAGACCCATCATGATATAAGCCATCGCCTTCATCAGAATGTCCCCGCCCGGTATGATCCCTGAAAGCTGGAAGGTCCCTGCAATACAATGAACGACAAAAAGAGCAGTGATGCCCATCCCAAGTACCGCATTGCACTTTCTCATGGCGTCACGCCCTCCCCGTTTCACTTTCTGTCAGGTCACCTGCACCTTCCGTCTCTGTTTCCCCCGCTCTGTCGTCCGATGCAGTTTTTTCTACTTTCAGAACCTCCATATCCGGAAGAGAGCCGATATCTTCTGCATGGTAGAAGTCTGAAGCTTCCATAGACATGATTGCGAAGTCTACTCTCCCGGCTTCTGCCCTGGAAAGCATCAGAATAGGATCCTCCACCTTCAGTGTCATCTGGTTTTCCGGGAGTCTGGACTGATAACTCCTTGCCATGTCCATGGCGCCCGCATCCCCGCTCGCAACACTCAGGGTAACATCATCAAAAAGAAGATCCGTCTCTTCCCCTCTGAAGAACTTCTCCCAGTCCTCTATCCTGTCATCAGGCAGCCTGACACTCTCCTTGATCAGAACCAGATAACGGCCGGATGGCGCATCCAGTATTGTCGTTGCCGCGGAGACGGCATCCAGTTCGCCCGCCGCAAAGCGGCGGAAATAACTGGTATTCAGGAATGGAATGCCATACAGGCAGAACAAGGACAGCAGGATGATTCCCGCATGCGCTGCCACTCTTCTCATCTCCACTGTCCTCCTTCTTAATTAATTATTTTCTGATGATGTATCGTCCGTCTCTGCCTTCTCAAGCGCTTTTGTGACAGCCTCCTGAAATTCCTCATAGTTGATGGTAGCTCCGCTGATCGCATCGATATCATCCAGGCTTCCGCTCTCGGCGAGTTTTTCCGCATACTTCGGAGCAGCCTGGACTGCCTTCTGCGCCTTATTATAGAAGTCTCTGTTGGCAACGGAGCCCTGCTTTTTCCCGTAGTTCTCGTCCTTTACCGTTCCGTCGACCTCGTAGGTAATAAACTCTGCATCAGAGATCTTCCCATCCGTGATCGTAAGGGTCACCTCGCCATACCCCGCGCCTTCGTCATCCTCAGACTCGCCTTCTACTTCTTCCCGCACCTCACTCCTGGCGTTGTAAACGCCGTCCTTGTAAGATACGTTTTTTTTCTTTCCGCCGCATCCCGTCAGCAGTCCGCAGACACATCCTGCCGCCAGGGAAAGCACTAATACTTTCTTTCTCATATCCACAGCCCCAGTTTCCTTTTCCCGATCGGATGTGCCGGGATCAGTCGTTGTAATGAATAACCCCGGTAAAATGCTCATTGACGGTTTCCTTTGTGAAACGTCCATCCCTGAGAGTCAGGGTCCTCTGCGCGGTTTCGGCGACCTCCGGATCGTGCGTGACAACGATCAGTGTAGTCCCCTGTTCATGCAGTTTGCGGAACAGGTCCATGACAATGGTCTCATTTGCTTCGTCCAGATTGCCTGTCGGCTCGTCCGCAAGGACGATCTCCGGGTAGTTGATCAAAGCCCTCGCCACACATACGCGCTGCTGTTCTCCGCCTGACAGCTGGCTGGGGAGATGTTTTGCCCTGTCGGCCAGGCCGACCCGGTCAAGGGCTTCCATGGCCTCCTTCTCATCCGGTACGCTGTGGTAATATTGCGCAGTCATGACATTTTCCAGTGCGGTAAGGTAGTTGACCAGATAGAACTGCTGAAAGATCAGGCCGATCTTATCCCGCCGTATGACTGTCTGCTCCTTCTTGCTGACCTTGGAAATGTCTTTCCCGTCAAGGAGAACCTGGCCTTCCGTCGGGGTGTCCATGCATCCGATGATATTCATCATGGTGGACTTTCCTGATCCGGAAGGTCCCATGATCGCAACCCACTCTCCCTTCTCGACTTTCATATTAACATGGTCAAGAGCATGGAGACTGCCATATATTTTCGAAACATCTTTTAATTCAAGAAGGCTCAATGTTACTCTCCTTTCAGTACAAGTGCAGGGTCGATTCTGGTCGTCGCGCGGATCGGGACCATACTGGCAATTCCGGTTACCGCCATGGATACCAGGATCGCAATCGGAAGAAGCAGGGGTCTGAAAACAATGGAATTGTTGAATACACCCATGCTGACTCCCTGTGCAAAGAAGAAGCCAAGTATAGCTCCGATCAGGCCTCCGACCGCACCCAGCAAGATTCCTTCACCCAGAAACTCCTGAATGATGGATCTGTCCGATGCTCCGAGTGCCTTGCGAAGCCCGATCTCCATCTTCCTTTCCGTGACCGTCGCTGTCATGGTCGTTGCGACGCAGATCATAGTCAGCGCCAGAACAACGACCGTAACCAGCAGAACGAGCGCCTGCAGTTTTGTCAGAACGGTTCCCTCCGACTGTGCCACACGTTTTACAAGGCGGGCATTGACATGATCGACCGTCTGATTGATCTTGTCGGCGTAATCCTTCAGCTGGTCCTGGTTTGCAGTAATGGAAAGCTCCAGAATATCCAGTCCTCCATCTGTTTCCGTCAGTTCCGAAAGATCTTCCAGCGACATATAGATATAGGACTCTTCTGATCCGCCGGTATCCAGAATGCCGGTCACGGTAAAGTCTTTTTCGCTGTCAAGGATCATCTCCTCCTCTGACTCCGCTTCCGTATCCGAACCAGCTCCATATACTTCTTCCGGAGTATATGTGACCGTCACGGGATCTCCGACCTTCAGGCCATACTTCCCAGCCACTTCTTTCCCGACCAGAAGCTGACCGGTCTGCGCAGGCCAGTCTCCGTCTACATTCCAGTACGGGCTGGAGGCGCGGGCGCCATCCATATCGGTCCCTGCCGCCAGAACAGTCGTCTGATTGATCCTTACATTCTCATATCGATAGGGTGCCGCACCCACGACCTCATCCGAAGGAATGACTTCTTCTGCCTTCTCTGCATCCTCAGCAGAGAATTCTTCCTCCTTCGGAAGCACGATCATGTTCGATCCATACCTGCGGAACTGTGCTCCCATCTGCCTGGGCACGTCATAATAGATCGTGACCAGCCCTGACAGGATCATTGCGCCGATGGCGACAGACAGAAGTGCTATCAGCATCCGGGAACGCCTCCGAAGCAGGGAGGCTGATATCATCCGGAAAAACATCTTTCTTTTTGTCATCTTGTCTCCCCTTTACTGTCTTCCATGCAGAACTTCAGCCGGTTCCAGCCGCATAAGCATACGGATAGCGGGCAGACTGCCGAGCAGGGTCATAGCTATGACCAGTACCGCAACGATCGGGATGACCATGGGACGGATCGTGATGGAAGAACCGAACACAGAACGCCCGATGATCTGCGCAAAACCAAATCCACCCAGAAATCCTGCCGCACCCCCTACTATGGCAGTGAAGAGGATCTCCGAAAGGACCAGCCCGGTGATCGCACCATTCTGAGCACCAAGTGCTTTCAGAAGACCGATCTCCTTGCTTCTTTCCATAACCGACGCTGTTACCAGATTCATGATTCCCAGAGCCGCGCCGATCATGCTCAGAACTGTGATCAGAACCATCAGAAGCTGTGTTTTCTCAAGAATGTTTCCTTCCGAGTCAGCAACCTGCCGGACAGGTGCAGCTACCGAATCTTTGATCACTTCCTGCAGCTGATAGGCGATGGAGCTTGCGTAAGCCGTGCAGTACCAGGTCTCATACTGATCGACCGTAAGAGCACTTGGATCTTTTGCCGCCTTCTCGGCAAGTTCATTATCCGGTGTAGTCAGAGCGCTGACTTCAATACTTGCGACCTGCCCGTCCATATCATCCAGTTTCTGTGCAGTGTCAAGAGCGACAAATATCCGGTCATCCTCTTCGCCGCCTGCATCGAAGATCCCGACAACCTTATAGTCTGCATCATGCTTAGTACCTTTTATATGGACTGTATCGCCCACACTGGCGCCAAGCTTCTTTGCGATGGCCGTTCCCAGCATCGCATCATTTTCCGAATAGCCATCCGCCTGTTCATCGATCCAGTTTCCCTCTGTGATCGTCCACCAGCTTCTCAGAGACATAATTCCCGCATCAAGAGACTGGCCGGTCGGCAGATCCAGATGATGGTTGAACCAGCTTCCGACAACTGTGACATCATCCCCATCGGCTGTCTGTGCCGGGACGTTCACGATAGGTGCATAGTCAACTATGTTAAAGGCCCAGAAAATCGTCATTACCTTTCCCAGGTCTTCCTCCTTCAGGTATGCGCTGGTGCCTCCTTCGCCTTGTACATCATACAGATCGCTGACGATAGATGTTTCCTTGGGAACAACCGTAATATTGGCTCCGTATGTTTTCAGTTCCTGATTGACCTTGTCTCCGATGTCCATCATTACGCTGAGCATGGCGGAAGCAAGAGATGTCCCCAGGGCAACGGTAAAAGCGATCATCAGCATCTTCTTCCACTGGCGGACGAACGCGCCTTTGATCATTCTCGTGAACAAAATATCACCTCTTCCTTCCGCATTTACTTAAATTCATCCTGATTTTCTTCCAGTCCGGAAATCGCGACTTTTATGTAACCGTCTTCGATCTTGTAGGGAATGACGATCGGGTTGCAGCCACCCTTAAATCCGATCGTCTGAATATTCATCACGACATCGCAAAGCTTGCAGACTACCTGTCCTTTCTTTTCATAGTAGCCGGTCTCACCGCAGATATCACAGGCATCGAGTCCCACGCCATAGGCGGAAGAATTCGGTTTTTTGATAATGATAAAACGGACTTCGATTCCCTTGTCGGTCTTGTAGGCAAATCGATGGAGATGCCCATCCTCTACCTGGTCAAAGCCCACCCAGACATTTTCATCGTCAACCTTTGCCGCATCCTCAATAGGCGCGATCTCAAAGGGCTTATTAATGTAAGCCTTAACCGGTATCAGATTGACCATCGAGATAAAAAATGTGACAAGAAGAGTGCAGGCCCATCTCCGGCGGAACCTCCACTTTGCCCGGATCTTTCTGTGCTCAGCCGGGTTGGAATAGGATTCATTCACGTGGAAGCTGGAGATCCAGATCCAGACAGCAGGGACAAGTGATATGAGCAGAATAAGATATGTAAACCAGTAGCTTTTATTCGCAGAGAACTTTGCGATCATAAACAGATTGTGGTTAGAAGGAATGATCCTTCTTGCCAGCAGTCCCTGCAGGCTTGAAGTTACAAACCGCACGCCGAACACCAGAAGGCAGGAATAAAGAACCATCAGAAAGAGTCCCTTCGACAGAGCCTTTCCTCCTCTCTCCGCTGCGATCAGGATCACAACGCACAGAATGATTCCCAGAGAATATCCGATCAGGCGGTACAGAAATTCCGTTGAAAACACCTTTTGACCGGACAAAATAAATGTGTAGGGGTAAGCATACACATCCGGAAGGAAATATATGAGTAGAGAAAATGACAATGTCCCGGCAGCAATTCCTCCCGGGATACTCGCCTTCCCTTTTGATACCACATAGGAAAGAATAAGGAAAACAACCAGTGCCGCCAGATAAAGAGCGAATATGCGCCAGTTCCATATCGTGGTATCGATCTTGTTTGTTGTATTTTTAAGAATTGCCATAACCGCGGCAGCTATAAGCCCGGCGACATTGATGATCCGAAAAATGACTCTTCCGGCATCATTAAAATACCGCTCAGAGAACGCAAAAAGGAACCCGATCACAACCGCAGCCGCTGACAGGTCCTCTGTTATCTGTACCAGATACTTAAGCAATGTAGTATTATCCTTTCTGACTGTACAAGCGAATGCGTCACCCGGCCCGGGAGTAGGATTCCCAAACCGTGTGGCGCATTCTGGTCAGTAATTCACAGGGAGGAGTCCCCTGCATCGATACGGGCAAGTTTGCGAAGCCCGGTATCCCCATATTAATCAGACACTAAGTGATTACCACTCCTGCGGAGTATAATCCCAGCCTTCATATGTTACGGTCAGATTGCCGTCTCCGAAATGATCCTCAAGCAGTCCGCCTGGGCCGGTCTCAGCATCCGCATGGATCAGATATCCGTTCTCTGCCGGGCTGTGGAATGTAAACTCAACCTTATAGGTATCTGCCTTATCAAGCTTGATGTTTGCGCCATAGTGCGGACCGTCAGAAGCGGACATTTCCATGAAGGTTCCCTCAGCGGCTACCTCATCATCCGAACCGGTTACCTTGTAATCAACAGTCAGATACGGAACCCAGTCGCCTACACCATAACCAAGGTCATTCTCGAGAGCAGATACATCACATTCAAGATGCAGGTTGAAGTCCTCGATATTCTCCTGATCCGGAGCCATCGGAACAGGCTGGAAATATACGGCTGATACATTCAGGAAATCGCACTCCTGGTCCTCGAAGATCGGGATCTCGGTGAATCCTGCTGCCTCACCCGGTGCAGCTGCAGCCGGAGCTTCTGTGGAGTCCGCTGCCATTGCGGTTCCGGAGATCATGGTAACAGCCATAGCAGCTGCCGCCAGAGCGGAAATGATCTGTTTTTTCATACGTTCCTCCTTATAGAACTTTGAAAATTGATGAACTATCTCTATGCTGAGCGGATCGGGAAAAGTCTGTCCGGTATCCGCCCCTTTCCTCGGCAGACAGTGTCTGCCGGAAAGCTCTTCTTTACTTACTGCCCTCTTTTTCCTCTTTCTCGACTTCTTCTCTCAGCTTCCGGTTCTTCTTCATCTGAGCCGTGAACACAATGATCGTAATGACAAGAAGTATGAGCTGCGGGACAACAGTCTCAACGCAAGGATAGATACCAAGTACCTCAAGCACCGGGTTAGCTGGGATCCAGGAGACCCAGGCAGGAGAATGCATGACCAGCACATCTCCTTCGATCAGTTCCTTGATGCCGCCTCCCAGGAAGGAGATGGACATAATGAACATCAGAATACTAGTCCCGATAAAGAACGGTTTCAGAGGGAATCTGACGCTCATCACATGGATCGCAATATAGACCCCGACCAGAGCGGCACCTCCAGCTGCAAGTCCAAGCCACACCATATTGATGTTCTTTCCGTCGGAAAGCATAGGCTGGAAGAAGAGAACGACTTCCGCGCCCTCGCGGTAAACCGCCAGAAAAGCTGTGAAAGCAAGTGCAAACACGGAGCCTTTCTTAGTCGAATCGCCGACCTTGTTGCGTATATACTTCTTCCAGGATTCCGTCTCGGACTTGGACAGCATCCAGTTGCTGACGTAATAAAGAACTACGACCGCTATCAAAGCCGTGACGCCTTCGATTATCTCCTGAGATGCACTGTTCGCTACCTTGATCACGTTGAAGATCCACGCGGACATGAAACTTAGGATAATGCCGAGGACGGATCCCCAGTAGACCGGATGGACCATTCTGTCTCTTTCTTTCTTTTCCTTATCCTCGTTCATCTTCAGCAGATATGCGATAATCGCGCCGACAACAAGAATCGCTTCAAAGCCTTCGCGCAGGACAATGGAGAAGCAGGCGATGAACTTCGCCACGGCAGCAGATCTTCCCCCGCTCTTCTGGCTCGTCTCGGATCCGCTCTCCGTTTCGCTTGTTCCGTCCAGAACATGAGCGTCATGGCGGAGCATCTGGACCAGCTTATCGCATTCCGTGTCAAATTCATCCGTCGAACCGTTTTCCTTCGTCACTGACTTGCATGCTGAAAACTGCAGTTCCATCTCGGATTTTCTTGACCCGGAAATGTAGCCCATGGCGATTCTTTCAAAGCCCGTGATCTCGTAATATCCGTAATAGCCATCGTTGATGCAGTCGTAAGCACCTTCCGCATCCCCGTCCTCATATTTCTGTTTCGCTGTCTTTATGACCTCAGTCATCGCATCGACAACATCATTCCAGGTAACCTTTGTGAGCCCTTCTGCCTCGGCTGCTTTCTGATACTCTGTGTAGTTGGCATAGTACTTGTCATTGAAAAGCTTTGTCGCAAGGGTTTCCTTGTCTTCATCAGAGGAATCCGAATCCCCCGAAGTACCATCCAGAATATTTGCGTCATCATGAAGCATAGAGCTCAGCTTATCTGCTTCCGTATTGAACTCATCCAGAGTCCCCTTGTCCTTGCAGACAGCCTTGCAGGTTGAAAACTGCAGTTCCATCTCGGACTTTCTTGCTCCGGAGATATAGCCCATCGCGATTCTCTCGAATCCGGTGATCTCGTAATATCCGTAGTATGCGTCGTTGATTCCGTCGTAAGCTGCGTCCAGGTCTCCTTCTTCAAATTTTGCTCTTGCTCTGTCAATGACCACATCCATGGCTGCTGCCACATCATTCCATGTGGTAGACGGCTGTCCTGACTCCTGGTAATCAGTCCAGGTCGCATAGTACGCCTCTGTTTCATCTGCCCATGCAAAAGAACCCATGGAAAGCAGAAGAATGAATGAAAGGCAGATAACAGAGACACGCTTTGCTACGTTATGTCCTTGTGTGTATCCGGTAAACATATCTTTCATGTACCCCCTCATTATGCTGCAGCCCTGCAGAAGGTCTGAAGCGCCCCGCAGTCACCTTGCAGGGGAAATATAGCTTGATTATCCTCGAATTAGTTGTAACTTACCTGGATACTACCAGATTAACTTTTATCTGGCAATTATTACTTTTCTCCAAAATCAAACTTGTTCAACAACATATCTTTGTATTATTTCACGATTTTTTTCGATTATAGAGAAGATATTCTCAATATCTTCGTATAGTAAGTGTCTATTGAGAATTATTTTCGATAGTCTTTTCGCTGATTATTGACATGAAACGGTAGCATTCCTTTATAATATGGTGCACGGGTTGTTTAATACTAATCAGAGATAGAAGGAGCTATTTGTTATGGATCAATCTTCAAAAAAGAATTCCGGCATTGTGCCCGTTTCCCTGGCAGTCCTGGTCCTGTCCGCGATCTATATGGCAGGAATCTTTACCTTTCTGCGTGGCTGTGGTCCCAAGGATGATGGAAGTTTTATGACCTGCCACTGGGCAGAAATGTCTCTGAAGGGCCTTTCTGCTGTTCTGACCATGCAATCCGTTATCCTGTTGTGCTCTGCGGTAAAAGGCCTTGCTTCCGGATATGCAGCCCTTATGATGGTTCCGGTGTCTCTTCTTAATGCAGTACTTCCGGGAAATCTGATCCCCCTCTGCATGATGGACGCCATGCGCTGCCGAAGCATCATGACACCGGCTGCACGGATCTTCGGCATCCTCATCGCTGCCCTTGCCCTGCTGTGTACATGGAAGGACAGATATAAAAAGGCATGATTGCCCAGACCAGATCAGAAAGGTCCTGAAAATGAACAGAAAAAAGAACAGATTCATCAGCTGGAACAGGCTGCCCTTGCGCAGTCTGACCGCCTTTCCCGGAAGGACATGGTCGCTTATCGCACTAACCGCCATTCTGTCCTTCCTTCTCTTTGGCGGTTCCACATTTTTGAAAAGCCTTGAGACGGGCTTCTCCACCCTGGAAGACCGGCTCGGAGCAGATGTGATCGTCGTCCCTGAGGATGCCGAAGATAAGCTTCAGAAGGTAGTCCTTGAAGGTGTTCCAAATTACTTCTACATGGATAAAAAGGTATTAGATGAGGTAGAAAAGTTTCCTGAAGTTGAGAAAGCGTCCGCCCAGTATTTTTTATGTTCTGCCAAGGCTGGCTGCTGCTCCATGCCTGTCCAGATTATCGGATATGACCCGGATACTGATTTCTCCGTTACTCCCTGGATCCGGGAAAGCACGAAAAAAGAGCTGGGGCTTTTTGATATTGTGGTTGGCGCTAATATCAATGCCGATGCCGGCGGTCAGATCAAATTCTACGGCAACACTTGCCAGGTGATCGCGAAACTTAGCGCTACAGGATCCCAGCTCGATAATGCTGTCTATGCAACAAACGATACGATCCTTGCCCTCACCCGGTCCTCTGTCGAGAAAGGGATCAATTATCTGGCCCAGAACAGTCCGGAGGATGAGATCTCAGCAGTTCAGATCCAAGTCAGAGATGGGCAGGATCCCGAAAGTGTCGCAAGAAAAGTTGTCTCTGCCATCAAGGGGACAGCAGCGGTACAGACCAGCACCATGCTCTCCGGCCTCTCTGATTCCCTCTCTGGTGGAAGAAAGACTATCCATCTTATTCTGCTGATGGTATGGGTCCTGTCCGCTGTCATTCTCTTCATCGCCGAAACCTTACTGGTCCGTACCAGGACTGCAGAATTTGCATACATCCGCACCATCGGAGCTTCGCGCAGAATGCTTTCCGGCATGATTCTCGCAGAAGCACTTCTATGCGGACTAGCTGGTTCTCTGATCGGATGCTTGACGGCTGCAGTTATCCTGAAGTCTTTCAGAACTGCAATCGAGGCGGCCGCCGGCATGCCCTATCTGTCTCCTGGCTTGAAATATACTGTCCTGGCTGCCCTTCTGTCAGCTGTCATTACTCTCCTGTCCGGAGGAGCAGCCGCATTTCTTGCTGCATTTCATACCTCAAGGGCGGATACAGGCACTCTCCTCAGAAAGGAAAACTAACATGCTGGATTCAGTAAATTCTATTAAAAAATCCCAGAAGGATATTGTAGAAAATATCGTGCTCAGCGCAGAAAATCTGACGAGGTCTTATCAGAGGGGAGAGCATGGCCAAAGAACTTTTGACGCCGTGAAGGATGCAAGCCTGGATCTGAGGACCGGTATGCTCACAGAGATCGTCGGGCACTCGGGAAGCGGCAAAACCACGCTTCTCAATATGGCAGCCGGTCTGCTGACACCATCCTCCGGAAAAGTACTTCTGGATGGGAAAGACATGTACAGTCTTTCCGACAATGAACTGTCCCGACTGAGAAATGAGAAGATTGGTGTCGTTCCGCAAGGCCAGACCGCCCTTTCCAGTCTCACCGTTCTGGAGAATGTTCTGTTTCCTTCCACGCTTTACCGGCGGCTTGTTCCGGACGAAACAGTGGACAGAGCCAAGAATCTTCTCTGCCATGTCGGACTTACCGATCTTATGGACTCCATGCCCTCTGAACTATCCGGAGGGGAGCTGAGGAGAATGGCGATCGTCCGCGCTCTGATCAACAAGCCGAAGGTTCTGATGGCAGACGAACCAACCGGTGACCTTGACAAAGAGAATACCCGGATCGTTCTTGAGATCCTCAGAAAGACCGCTTCCGGCGGTACCGCAGTCCTGCTTGTAACACATGAAGCCGATGCTGCGCATTATGCAGATGAAGTCTATGAGATGGAAGAAGGCCGGCTGACCCGTAAGGAAGAATGACCGATGAACAGATTTGTTGTTTCTGTATTTCTCGTAAGTACAGCCCTTGTGGCTTCCGGCTGCGGACAGGTTCTTCCCGGAAATGGAGATGAAAGGGATGCCCTCTCCTCCGGCAGATCCGGTTCAGGCAGTGCAGCGATTTCTCTGGAGAAAGCGAAAGCCGGAGACTTTATCACATATGGTTCCTATATCCAGACTCCTGCATCCGACGGCAGCAGACAGGATCTTGAGTGGATCGTCCTCGACAGGCAGCCGGAAAAAGCGCTCCTGCTTACCAGATATGTGATCGCGCTTGCTCCATTTCACGAGACGGGAGAACCGGTAACCTGGGCAGACAGCAGTCTCAGGAAAAAACTGAACGGAGATTTTTATGAGGATGCCTTCCTTCCGGAGGAAAAAAGCCGCATCCTCACCGCCTCAAACAGTACGACTGCTAATCCGGACCGGGGTACATTCGGAGGCGCAGAAGCAGATGACCGTGTCTTTCTCCTCTGCCAGGAGGACGCCGCTTATTATATGGATTCTGATTATACCCAGTGGGAATTTGGTTCCGCTCAGCCGACGGAAGCAGCAAAACAGGAAGGTGTCTATGTGGATGAAGAAACCGGCTGTTCGCCATGGTGGCTCCGTTCCCCTGGATATGACGAGTACAGTATCCAGTTTATACAGCCGGA
>Ga0326514_10001937_pt1 | contig 13246 bp, 6 predicted proteins | sample 3_2548_0518_D_FD_203653 | JGI IMG/M metagenome (GOLD analysis project Ga0326514, IMG submission 203653) | Bovine rumen microbial communities from UC Davis, California, United States - 3_2548_0518 | ecosystem: Host-associated > Mammals > Digestive system > Stomach > Rumen | place: USA: California...
AGCCGTGTGCGGTGAAAGTCGCATGCACGGTTCTTAAAGGGGAAAGCGGGGGAAACCCCGCAGCCCTACTTAGAATTATCAATAACTTGAATGAAAGCAATGAAAACATTTTTCTTTACCTATCCTCGAATGGCGATAGCTTGTCTGACAGCCATGTGCACGCTTTCGACTGGTACGTGTGAGGCACAGGTTACTGCAAAAGAATGGAATCAGGATGTCGTAGGCTGGAACCTCGGCAATCAGTTTGAATGTTCTGCCCCTGGGCAGGACGGTGAGTCAATGGCTATCGGCAACCCCGACAACAGCATAAAGGCTGAGACGGCCTGGGGCAATCCCGTAGTGAGCAAGAAGCTCATCAAGGCCGTGAAGGATGCCGGATTCAACGCCATCCGTATCCCCATCCGCTGGCAATGCCACATCACCAACAGTGCTGCCATGAGCATCGACAAGGCTTGGCTGGCCCGCATCAAGGAGGTCGTGGGATGGTGTCTCTCCAATGACCTGAAAGTGATCATCAACGTGCATCACGACAAATGGCTGGAGGGACGTCCGCTGCTCCAATACAAAGAGGAGAACAATCAGAAGCTGGCCTTACTATGGATGAACATTGCCAACGAGTTTGCAATGTATGACTACCGTGTGGCCTTTGCTGGCACCAACGAGGTGCACATCAAAGACAACTGGGGCAAGCCGGAGGCTGAGAATCTGGACGTGCTGAACTCCTACAACCAGACCTTTATCGACGTGGTACGTGCCACAGGCGGCAACAACCTGAAGCGTCACCTCATCGTGCAGACGTATGTCTGCAATCCTGACTTCGGACTATACAACGATGACTTCATCATTCCCAACGATGAGGAGGGCAATGGCAATGACTATATGAGCGTCGAGTTCCATTATTATACTCCCTACGACTATTGCGGCAACTGCAAGTATTATTTCTGGGGTGACCAATACAAGGAATATGGAGCGGTGTCGAACGAGAACGAAAAGACGATGACCGATTTTTTCAACCGTGTCACCACGACATGGGCCGACAAGGGGCTGGGCATCGTCATCGGCGAATGGGGTGTCACCGAACATACAAAGGGTGGTCAGTCTGACTTGCAGCATGAGAATGCCACCTACTACTGTCGCTTCCTCGTCAGCGAGGCGCGCAAGCACGGCTTCTCCACTTTTGTTTGGGACAACAACAAGTTTGGTAATGGCTCTGAGAACTTTGGCATCTTTGACCGCGACCACGGCATGAAAGTGAAGAATGAATGGGTGATGAAGGGGATTAGGGAGGGGAAATAGGGACTAACGAAAGCCCACAGCCCCCCTCTCGCTCGACCTTTGGTCGCTTGCATGGCAAGAACTCCCCCCCTGGGGGAGAAAAAGTCCCCCGCATCCCCTTGGGGGAGGACAATCATAGAAAAATAGAATATAAATATAATAAGGAGTAGATAACAATGAAGAAGAATTTGTCTTTACTGGTAATGATTGGCTTGGTGGTCCTGACGTTTGCAGCCTGCGCCACCAAGAATGAGAGCAATAACGAAGTGAATAACTTCCGCATCAAACGCGGCACTAATATCAGCCACTGGCTGTCACAGTCGGATGAACGCGGCGTAGAACGTCAGCAGCACATTCAGGAAGATGATTTTGCACGGCTGGATTCCCTTGGCTTCGATTTCGTACGCATTCCCATCGACGAGGTGCAGTTTTGGGACGAAGAGGGCAACAAGCTGCCCGAAGCTTGGGACTTGCTCACCTTTGCCCTCGACCAATGTGGGAAGCATCATCTGCGGGCCATCGTTGACCTACACATCATCCGTTCACACTATTTCAATGCCGTCAACGAGGGCGATGCCAGCGCCAATACGCTTTTCACATCGGAAGAGTCGCAGCAGCAGCTCATCAATATGTGGTATCAGTTGTCGGACGCCCTCAAGGGATATAGCAACGATTCCGTGGCCTACGAGTTTATGAACGAGCCCGTGGCCGACGAGCATGAGCAGTGGAATCAGCTGATTGCCAAGGTACACAAGGCTCTCCGTGAGCGTGAGCCACAACGCACCCTCGTCATAGGTTCTAATCTCTGGCAGGGCTACGAGACCATGAAGTATCTGAAAGTTCCCGCGGGTGACAAAAACATCGTGCTGTCATTCCACTACTATAACCCCATGATACTGACCCACTATGGGGCATGGTGGACACCTATTGGCAAATATACGGGCAAGGTGAACTATCCTGGCGTACTCGTGTCGAAGGAGGACTATGATGCAGCACCCGACTCCATCAAGAAGCTGCTCGACGATGAGGAGTACACTACCCAGGTGTGGGATATCAACAAGATTCGTGAGGACTTCAAAGATGCCATTGCCGTGGCTGAGAAGTACGACCTGCAGCTGTTCTGTGGCGAATGGGGTGTCTACGAACCCGTCGACCGGGAGCTGGCCTATCGCTGGACAAAGGACATGCTCTGCGTCTTTGAGGAGTTCAACATTGCCTGGACCACATGGTGCTATGATGCCGACTTCGGCTTCTGGGATCAACAGAAGCACGAGTTCAAGGACAAGGGCTTGGTGGAGTTGCTAACGAAGGCCCCCCTCTAACTCCCCCCCTTAGGGGGAGGAAACAAAACCCCTCTGACGGACAGGAGACAATAAAAAACCCGATCAGGACAATAAAAAAATAAAAAGTAAGTTGAATAATAAAAGAATCTAATAATAAACAATAAAAGGATGAAAACTTTCGGTTATTTCGACGATCACAACAGGGAGTATGTGATTACTGACCCTGCGACGCCTTTCCCTTGGATCAACTACTTAGGCAACGAGGATTTCTTCGGACTGATCTCCAACACTGCCGGGGGCTATCACTTCTACAAGGATGCGAAATACAGACGCATCACACGCTACCGATACAATAGCGTGCCCATGGACAGCGTAGGACGATACTTCTATATCAATGACGAGGGGACGGTGTGGAACCCGGGATGGAAGCCTTGTAAGACGCCCCTCGACAGGTATGAGTGCCGCCATGGCATGAACTACACCCGCATCACGGGAGAGAAAAACGGCGTGGAGGCTTCGGTGCTCTTCTTCGTGCCGCTGAAGACGTGGGCTGAGGTGCAGAAGGTGACGCTCTCCAACCATAGCGATAGGGTCAAACACCTGAAGGTGTTCAGCTATGCCGAGTGGTGCCTGTGGAATGCTGCCACCGACGGCGAGAACTTCCAGCGTAACCTCTCGACGGGTGAGGTGGAGATCATGGGGAGCGTGATCTACCACAAGACGGAATACAAGGAGAGACGCAACCACTTCGCCTACTACGCGCTGACCAACGCTCAGGCCGACGGCTACGACACCGACCGCGAATCGTTTGTGGGCCTCTACAACGACTTGTCGGAGCCGCAATGCGTGTTGGCGGGAAAGGCTGCCAACTCGGTGGCCCACGGCTGGAGCCCCATCGCCTCGCACTTCATCGAGGTGACGCTGCAACCGGGGGAGTGCCGCGACCTCATCTTCCTCTTGGGCTATGAGGAGAATGAGCAGGAAAAGAAATTCGAAGGGAGGGAAGAACTTAGAACTAAGAACGATGAACTTAGAACTAAGAACGAAGAGCTAAGAGCTAAGAACGAACAATCCCTCATCACGTCCTTGGGCGAGCTGGACCATACCATCATCAACAAGGAAAGGGCGCTGCAGGTGATAGGACGCTTCGCCTCGGTGGAGGCCGTCGATGCCGCATTCGACGAACTGCGCCGCATGTGGGACGAGCTGCTGAGCAAGTTCACCGTGACGAGCAGTGACCCACGACTGGACCGCATGGTCAACATTTGGAACCAATACCAGTGCATGATCACGTTCAACTTCTCGCGCTCGGCTTCCTTCTTCGAGAGTGGCGTGGGACGTGGCATGGGCTTCCGCGACAGCAACCAGGACCTCGTGGGCTTCGTCCATCAGGTGCCCAGCAGGGCCCGCCAGCGCATCATCGACATCGCCTCGACGCAGTTCCCCGACGGTGGTTGCTACCACCAGTATCAGCCCCTGACCAAGCGGGGCAACAACGACATCGGTGGCGGCTTCAATGATGATCCGTGCTGGCTCATCTTCGGCACCGTGGCCTACATCAAGGAGACGGGCGACTTCGGCATCCTCGACGAGATGGTGCCCTTCGACAACCAGCCGGGTTCTGAGGTGACGCTGTTTGACCATCTGCGCATCTCGTTCGACCATGTGGTCAACAACTTAGGCCCGCATGGGCTGCCGCTGATAGGTCGTGCCGACTGGAACGACTGTCTCAACCTCAACTGCTTCTCATGGGACCCCAACGAGAGCTTCCAGACGACGGAGAACAATAGCGAGGGCTCCAAGGCCGAAAGCCTGATGATCGCGGGCCTCTTTGTGCTCACGGGCATGCAGTATGTCACTCTTTGCCAGGAGTTGGCCAAGCGAGATCCCTCACGCTCCACCCTTCATGCTTCATTAAACGAGGAGGCACAGCGGGCACAGCAGTGCATCGACGCCATGGTGGAGGCCGTCAAGCAGCACGGCTGGGATGGCGAATGGTACCTGCGCGCCTACGACTTCTATGGTAATAAGATTGGTTCAAAGGACAACGAGGAGGGCAAGATCTTCATCGAGTCGCAGGGTTTCTGCACGATGGCCGGCATAGGACTGGCCGACGGCATGGTGGACAAGGCCCTCGACGCCTGCAAGGAGCACCTCGACTGTGAGCACGGTATGGTGCTCAACAACCCCGCGTTCACCCGCTACCACGTGGAGATGGGCGAGATTTCCAGCTACCCCGCTGGCTACAAGGAGAATGCGGGCATCTTCTGTCACAACAACCCGTGGGTCATCATCGGCGAGACGGTGGCCCATCGCGGCAACGATGCCTGGGAGCACTACACCAAGATTTGCCCCGCATGGATCAAGGACCAGCAGTTGCACAAGGTGGAGCCATACGTCTATTGCCAGATGGTGGCCGGCAAGGATGCTGCCCGCCCGGGTGAGGGAAAGAACTCGTGGCTGACGGGCACGGCGGCGTGGAACTGGCTGACCATCACGCAGTACATCCTCGGCATACGTCCCACCTACGACGGTCTGGAGATTGCGCCCTGCATCCCATCGACGCTGCATGAGTACACCGTACACCGCGTCCTGCGTGATGCCGAGTTTGACATCACCGTCAAGAATCCCGAGGGACGCGAGAGCGGTGTCAGCCGCATCATGCTCGACGGGGCTCCCGTGGAGGGTAACATCATCAAGGCCACTCCCGGCAAACATGTAGTCGAAGTAATCATGTAACGCACAATGGCAAAGTTAAGAGAAAAAATCGGATATGCATTAGGTGACGCCGCAGCAGGTGGCATCACCTGGAAAGTGATGTCGATAGCGTTTCCGCTGTTCTTCACCAACATCTTCGGCCTCACCGTGGCCGACACCGCCACGCTGATGCTCATCGCCCGTATGTTTGACGTGGTCACCGACCCCCTCATGGGCACCTTGGCCGACCGCACCCAAAGCCGCTGGGGCACCTACCGACCCTGGCTCATCTGGGGAGCCGTCCCCTTCGGACTGATCTTCGCCCTGCTCCTCTACACCCCAGAGCTGGGTCCCGTGGGCAAGCGCATCTGGGCCTATACCCTCTATCTGCTCATGATGGTCGTCTACACCGCCGTCAACGTGCCCTACGGCTCTTTGCTCGGCGTGATGACCTCCGATGACAACGAGAAAAACCAGTTCTCCAGCTTCCGCATGGTGGGTGCCTACGCCATGGGCTTCGTCACCCTGCTCTCCTTCCCCTATCTACAGAAGATGGTGGGCGGCACCGAGCAGCACCAGTATGCCGTGCTGGGCGCCTTCTTCGGCATCATCGCCGCGGCGGGCACGTGGGCCTGCGGCCTGCTGACCCGTGAGCGCCTGAAGCCCGTGCGTGCCGAGAAGTTTTCGCTGAAGCCCTTCGCCGACCTGCTGCACAACAAGCCCTGGATCATCCTGACACTCATCGGCGTCTGCATGAACTTCTTCAACGGCTTCCGCTATGCCGTGGCAGGCTATATGTTTGAGTACTGCATGCATGGCGACGTCACCGTCAGCGGGCTCATCATCAACTACACGGTGTTTATGACCTTCGGCGAACTCACCTGCATGGTGTTCGGCGGTGTGTCGCCCGCCTTCACCAAGTGGGTGGGCACCAAGCGCAAGGCCTTCCTGTGGGCAGCCGTCATCTGCGTGGTCACGTCGGTGCTCTACTTCTTCATCCCCATGGACCCCGCCTATATCTGGCTGATGGTCGCCGTGGTCGTGCTGACGTCAGTAGGCATAGGCATCTACTCGCCCCTGCTGTGGTCGATGTATGCCGACGTGTCCGACTACTCCACGGAGAAGAACGGCACCTCGTCCACCGGACTCATCTTCTCGTCGGGCACCATGGCCATGAAGTTTGGCACCGCCATCAGCGGCTCGCTGGTCGCCCTGCTGCTCGGCATCGCCGGCTTTGCCTCCGGCACTGACCCCGTGACCGGCCAGACCACGGTCACCATCACCGATGCCGAAGCCGTCAACAGCATGATCTGGTCGCTGTTCTCCCTCTTCCCCGCCATCATCGCCCTCATCATGATGGGCCTGCTCTACGTCTATCCCATCAAGAAGTGAGTCTCCCGCCGTCGGCGGGCCTGATGGCAGCGGGGAGTCCTTTCCCGAAAAAGGTTCAAAATCTGTTATTCTTGGGTTCGAAAACTAATATTGCTTAGTTTTCGAACCTTTTCTGTACGCTGTCCAACCCCGTTTTGTGGCGTTCTACGTACTTTTGCACCACCAATCCGATAACCCCGACGAGAAGACTATAAATTTTTTAATTCCAAATAATCATGATGAAAATCTATCAAAGTATTACCCGTGCAACAGTCGTCAGCGCATGGCTGTTGACGGCAGGCGTACAGATGGTATCGGCCGCCGACATGGCCGGTATCATGGCGACCCAGCAGGCCGCGAAGGTGATCGGCACGGTCACCGACGGGACCGAGCCTATCATTGGAGCCAGTGTGAGAGTGAAGGGAAAGAGCCAGGGGACGGTGACCGACCTGGATGGACGATTCCAGTTGGACGTGGCCCCCGGCACGGAGCTCGTCATCAGCTACATTGGCTATAAGGAAGTGACCGTCAAGGCCACCAACGGCATGAAGATTGCCCTGCAGGAAGAGAACACTGCGCTCAGCGAGGTGGTGGTGACGGCATTGGGCATCAAGCGCGAACGCAAGGCATTGGGCTATGCCCTGACGGAAGTGAAGGGTGAGGAGCTGACCAAGGCCAAGGAGACCAACGTCATCAACTCGCTGGCAGGTAAGGTGGCGGGCCTGGTGGTCAACCAGACGGCTGGCGGCGCCTCGGGCTCCACTCGCGTGATGCTACGTGGCAACACGGAGATCAGCGGCAACAACCAGCCCCTCTATGTCATCGACGGTGTGCCCCTCGACAACACCAACTTCGGCAGTGCAGGCACCGAGGGTGGCTACGACCTGGGCGACGGCATCTCGGCCATCAACCCCGACGATATTGAGAATATGACCGTGCTCAAAGGCCCTGCCGCCTCGGCCCTCTATGGCAGCCGCGCCTCACATGGCGTCATCCTCATCACCACCAAGAAGGCCGAGAAAGACAAGATCTCGGTAGAGTACAACGGCTCGTTTACCGTTGATACCCAGCTGGCCAAATGGGACGACATCCAGGAGACCTACGGCATGGGCTACGGCGGTGCCTACTCGCCCACTGCCACCAGCGGCACCAACAGCAGCTGGGGCGCCAAGGCCGATGACTTCGACGTGGAGTACTTCGACCATCAGCAGCGTCCCTTCCAGATGTATCCCCACAACGTGAGCGACTTCTTCCGCACAGGTTTCACCACCCAGAACACCGCCATCCTGTCGGTCAACAGCGGAAAGACGGGCATCCGATTCTCCGTCACCGACATGCGCAACAAGGACATCCTGCCCAACACCCACATGGGACGCGACAACTTCAACCTGCGTGTCAACACCTCGGCAGGCCCCATCGACTTCGACTTCACCGCCAACTACACCCGTGAGGACGTGAAAAACCGCCCCGCCTTGGGCGACTCGCAGAGCAACGTAGGCAAAAACCTGATGACGCTCGCTGGTACTTACAACCAGGCTTGGCTGAAGAACTACGAGACCGCTGATGGTGACTATGCCAACTGGAACGGCAACGACCAATACAACAAGAATCCCTACTGGGATCTCTATAAGAACAACAACGAGACGGCCAAGGACGTGTTTCGTCTGACCGCCAAGGCCATCTGGAACGTAGGCGAGCACCTGAAGCTGCAGGGCACCGTGGGTTCCGACATCAACTTCATGACCTTCGAAGACTTCGTCAGCCGCACCACACCGGGCAAAGCCGCCGGACAGCTACAGATACAGCAGTTCAACAACCGCACCCTGAATGCCGAGCTGCTGGCCCTCTACAACAACCAGTGGGGCGACTTCGACTTCAATGCCACCGTGGGTGGCAACATCTTCAAGGTGAGCAACAAGACCGACATCCAGACGGGCACCAACCAGCAGATGAAGAACATCGTGGCCATCATGAACTATGCCGACCAGAGCATTCAGCAGAATACCTACAAGAAGCAGATCAACTCGCTCTTCGCATCCGCCAGCGTGGGCTATCTGCATACCTACTACCTGGAGGGGACCGTGCGCCGTGACCAGTCATCGACGCTGCCCACCGACAATAATGTATATGTCTATCCCTCACTGTCGGGTAGCGTTGTCTTCTCTGAGTTCATCAAGAGCCAGAAGATACTGAGCTACGGCAAGCTGCGTGCTTCATGGGCCAAGGTAGGCTCGGACACCGACCCCTACCAGCTGGCACTCAACTACACTACCGGCAAGTATGCCTACAGCAGCGACAAGGTGATTGGCATGATCAACAACAACACTCAGCCCAACAAAGATCTGAAGCCCACGATGACCAATAGCTATGAGCTGGGTCTGGAGATGAAGTTCTTTCACAACCGCCTGGGTCTTGACGTGACCTTCTACGATCAGGTGTCAAAGAATCAGATCATCGGACTGGCTTCGTCATCGACCTCCGGCTACAACTATCGCCTGATCAATGCGGGTGAGATTCAGAACAAGGGTATCGAGATTGCAGTCAATGGCCGCGCCCTGCAGTACAAGGACTTTGCCTGGGATGCTGGTGTGAACTTCTCGAAGAACGCTAACAAGGTGAAGAAACTCGTCGACGGCATGGACTACTTCGAATTGGAGAAGGCTACATGGTGTGGCGTCTCTGTAGGTGCAGAGGTTGACAAGAACTTCGGCTCCATCATCGGCAAGGACTTCAAGCGCAACGATGCTGGTCAGGTCATCATCAATCCTGAGAGTGGTCTGCCCATCGTTGATGACAAGACCCACACCTTAGGCAATGCCTCATGGGACTGGACGGGTGGTTTCTACTCGACCTTCACCTATAAGAACTTCCGTCTGTCGGCTGGCTTCGACGTGAAGGTGGGTGCCGATCTCTTCTCCATGTCCATGCGCTCAGCATACTCAACGGGTAAGGCCAGCGGCACGGTGGATGGCCGCGAAGCATGGTACCAGTCGGAAGAAGAGCGCAAGGCCGCCAACATGACCATCAAGGAATGGCGCGAAGCTGGCAACTGCAAAGGCTACATCGTACCCGGCGTGATAGAGAATGCCGACGGTACCTTCCGTCCCAACGACATCCCCGTGAACCCAGAGTCGTACTGGAAGAGCGCTGCCGACAATGCCCCCTCGATGTTTATCTACGACAATTCCTACGTGAAGTGTCGTGAGCTGACGCTCGGCTACTCCTTCCCCGAGAAGATGCTGGGCAAGATGGTCAAGGGCCTCAGCCTCTCGTTCGTGGCTCGCAACCCGTTCATCGTCTGGAAGAACATTCCCAATATCGACCCCGACTCGGGCTACAACACTTCCGGTCTTGGCCTGGAGTATGGCTCACTGCCCTCACGCCGTAGCTATGGTCTTAACGTGAATGTGAAATTCTAAAAGCCCCCCTCTAACTCCCCCCCTGGGGGGAGGATAGATAGAAAGGGCATCCGAGGGGGGGAAAAGGATAGAAAAAATATATAAGAATAATAGAATATAATAATATAAGAATAATATGATTATGAAAAGAAATATCATCAATATGCTTCTTTACTTGGCAGCTGCTCTCCCCATCGGGGGAGTCGGAGGGGGACTTCTCTCCTCTTGCAGTGACAGCTATATGGAGGAGAAGAATACCGACGAGACGAAAGCCTCTTCGATCGATCCAAATGCTCAGCTGACCACCGCGCTGCTGCAGACCTATGGCGACTTCGGCCTGATGGATACCTATCGTAGCTATATCACGGGCTTCACCCAGCACTTCGCTGGCGGCTGGAACGTCAGCAACTATGCTGGCTCGGTGCATGCCGTCGACGACCAGATGCGACTCATCTGGGATCAGTACTACAGCGTCAGCGTGAAGAATCTTGTCGATGCCATCGCCAACTCAGCCGATCGTCCCAATGCCAATGCAGCCCTCCGCATCCACAAGGTCTACTTGATGTCGGTGCTCACCGACACCTATGGTGACATTCCCTGCTCCGAGGCTGGCAAGGGTTTCCTGGAAGGTATCGCCAATCCCAAATACGACAAGCAGGAAGATATATACAACTATTTCTTCGATGAGCTCGAAGCCTGTGTCAACCAGTTGGGTACCGGCAGCGACCGCATCAATGGCGATGTCACCAGCCTGAGTGGAGACGTCAAGCTGTGGAAGCAGTATGCCAACTCGCTGCGCCTGCGCTATGCCATGCGTATCTCCGACGTGAACCCCACAAAGGCTAAGGCTGAGTTTGAGAAGGCCCTCGCTGCCGAGGGAGGCTATATCCGGACAGCCGACGACGATGCCTACATCGTCTACACCAATGGCCCGTTCACCCTCTATGACGGCTCACGTGACCTGGACTTCCGTGTGAATGCCTTAGGCGAAATCCTCTACGGACAGGATCCCACCTCACCCACGATGATCTGCTCTACATTCTTCAATCTGATGAACGACCTGAAAGATCCGCGCCTCTATCGCATCAGCCGTCACTATCTGAACACTCGTCGTAGCGAGATCTCACCCGACCGCGAATGGAATGTCGACGTCACCGACGAGGTGATTGCCTATCTGAACCGCTCTGGCCTGACCGAGTCGCCTTGCAACCCCGGTGCTGCCTGGTACGACAACTGGATCAACGCCCCCGCCAACTCCGAGATTCCCACGCTGGAGCGTCTGGTCAACACCTATCCTGAGGCTGGCTTCGACGGCAGCAACTTCCCCGCCCGCATGCTGCGCCCCATGTTGGCCATCGACTTCGAGATGCCCAACTGCCCTGGCATACTCATGACCTCTGCCGAGGTTGAATTCCTGCTGGCAGAGGCATTGTCGAAGGGCTGGAACGTCGGCGGTACGGTGGAAGACCACTTCACCAATGGTGTCAAGGCCGCCATGCAGTTGGTCAACGACTTCTACCTGCAACCAGCCAACAAGATTTCCGATGCCGATATCAACGCCTATATCAGCAACATCCTGGCCAGCGGAGCCCTCACAGCCAATGCAAAGGAGGCTATCAACACGCAGGCATGGATTCTACACATGACCAACCCAGCCGAAGCATGGGCCAACCTGCGCCGTTCAGACTATCCCGTACTGCAGGATCGTACGAAGCTCGACAAGTTTGAGTCCGACTTTACCTACGACGACACCAACCTCAACACCCCGGTACGCCTGCGCTATCCCATCCTGGAGGCACAGTACAACAGTGTCAACTATCAAGAGGCGCTGGATCGCATGGGTGGTAGCGATGACTGGCACCACCGTCTGTGGTGGGACACCAAGGAAATCAACGTGAAATAGAGTAGCCCCCTCTAACTCCCCCCCAGGGGGGAGGATAAATAGAAACGGACACCGGGCCCCCCTCTAACTCCCCCCCTGGGGGAGGATGGATAGAAAGGCCACCAGAGGGGGGAAAAAGGATAGAAAAAATATATAAGAATAATAGAATTTAAAACAATGAATAAAAATATGAAAAAGAATATATTATCATTTGTTGCTTTCTTGGCAACAACGCTCCTCCTCGGGGGAGTTGGAGGAGGACTTCTCACAAGCTGCACCAGCGACGAAGACCCCTTCTTCACCGCAACCGAGGATGATGCCCCCCGCTTCCTCAACACCGACATTCCGGAGGGCAAAGGGGGAGAGATGCCTGTACTGACCACCATCCCCCGTACGACCAACTTTGTCTTCAAGGTCATCGTTACCCCCGTCAACCATACCACCATCACATGGTTCATAGACGATGAGCAAGTGGCCCAGGGCGACACCATCGACACCCCACTGTTAGCAGGCGAGCATCTGCTGAAGATTGTGGCCACCACCACCAAGGGTCTGAGCACCTCACGTACCTGCAAGGTCAACGTGCTGGCTGTCGACGGAGATCCTGTGCTGGCCAGCGATGGCAAGTCACGCTGGCTCACCATCGGAACGACCAAAACCATCGACTGCACCAACGTGAACAGCGTGTCAAAGGTGTTCATTGGCAAGAAGCAGGCCACCAACGTAGCCTTCGCCAACGGTCGACTCACCTACGACGTCCCCACCATGGAAGAGGGAGCCTACATGGTCAGTATTGAGGATGCCACAGGCATGCGATATGGATGCGGCCTGTTCACCGTCAGCAACGATGAGTACGTCGATCCAGGCGTCAAGGAGACTGTGCTTTGGGAGGGCAGCACCGACATCAACTGGGGTGCCAGCAACGTGCTCCTCTCTCCCGAGGTGATGGCGGCAGTGGCCGTAGGCACCACTATCCGTCTGTACTACGAGATAGTCGACATGCCCGATGGCTACCACGCCATGCGCATCACCACCAATTATTGGGGTGACAATGCCGAGGATCAGGTGGTGGCACAATTCGACCTCACAGAAGAGACCCCCAACCCCTTCGAGTTTACCTATACTGCAGCCAACAAGGAGATCGTGGACAGCCGTGAGGGAATGCTCATCGTGGGCTATGGCTACAGACTGACCAAGGTGGTCGCTGTAGAGAACGTGGCTCCCGCCGAAAAGAATCTCTGGGAGGGCAGCACCGACATCAACTGGGGTGCCAGCAACGTGCTCCTCTCTCCCGAGGTGATGGCGGCAGTGGCCGTAGGCACCACTATCCGTCTGTACTA
>Ga0326514_10001938_pt1 | contig 13245 bp, 24 predicted proteins | sample 3_2548_0518_D_FD_203653 | JGI IMG/M metagenome (GOLD analysis project Ga0326514, IMG submission 203653) | Bovine rumen microbial communities from UC Davis, California, United States - 3_2548_0518 | ecosystem: Host-associated > Mammals > Digestive system > Stomach > Rumen | place: USA...
GTTTGGAAAGCTGATATAGACTTTATTTTAAGAGAAGATAAGTTTGTTAATATTTTAGAAAATAAATATGGTAGTAAAAGCAAAAAATCTTCTAACTTTATTTTAGAAGGAAAGTCAGTAAAATATTCAGAAGAAGAATTAAAAGAACAAGAAGAATGGAGAAAGGAGATGCAAGCAAAAGGTGAGCAAACAAGATTTTAATAAAGATTGTTGGTATAAAGAAATATGTAGTGATGATTGTTTAACGTGTAGAAAATATACTTGTATTAAATTACTTATGCAAAATTCTAATATACCTGAAAATTTACATCACCCAATACCATTAGATTGTGGGGATAAAGATTTAAAGCAATTTAAAAGACTTGCAAAAATAAAAGATGATATAGATGATTTTGTATATGATGGAGATAATTTATATATTTGTAGTGAACATACAGGAAATGGAAAAACAAGTTGGGCATTAAAATTAGCTTATAAGTATTTTTCTTATGTGTGGGATATATGTGATGTAACAGAACCACAAGTATTATTCATATTTGTACCTGAATTTATTTTAGCACTTAAAGATTTTAATAATCCATTATCTAAAAGGTATTTAGATAAGATTAAAAGTGTTCCACTTGTAATATGGGACGATATAGGAACAGGAAATTTAACACAGTATGACTATACACAATTACTCACATATATAAATACAAGACAACAAGCAGAATTATCTAATATATATACAAGTAATTTAACAACATTAGAGCAATTATCTTCAAAAGTAGGAGATAAATTAGCAAGTAGAATATACAATACAAGTGAGATAATAGAACTTAAAGGCGGTGATATGAGATAATGGTTGCATTACAAATAATATCGAAAATCTTACAAACACAGGACATATCTATCCTTGAAAATAATATGCTTACAGAAGATTATTTTGTAGGCTATGAAGAAGAAATTTCTTTTATCAATAATCATTATAATGAATACAAAAATGTTCCAGACAGAGCAACATTTTTATCAAACTTTCCAAAATTTGAAATAGTGGAAGTCACAGAAAGTGACGAATATTTAGTTAATTCCATAAGAGAAGAATATTTGTATTATAAATCTGTTCCCATTGTTCAAAAAGTTGCAAGTCTATTAAAGAGTGATGCAAATGTGGCAGCCGAATATATGTTAAATGCTGTTAAAGAATTACAACCTACCTATAAACTTGGTGGAGTTGATATAGTACAAAATGGAATTGACAGATTAGAAGCATATCGTGATAGACGAGATAATCAAGATAATTGGTTTTTTACAAGTGGTTTTGAAGAACTTGATGAAGTAATACACGGAATACAACGAATGGAAGAATACTTTGTAATATTTGCAAGAACTAATCAAGGTAAATCTTGGGTGCTTGAAAAGATAATGACACATATATGGGAACTCGGTTTTAATGTTGGATATATAAGTCCTGAAATGACACCTTTAAGTGTTGGATATAGATTTGATACATTATATAAGAATTTCAGCAATAAAGATTTAATGTGGGGCAAAAAAGAATTAGACGAACAAAGTTATGTAAACTACATTGATGCTTTAAAAACTCACGAAAATAAGTTTATAGTAAGCACTCCAAAAGATTTTGATAGAAAAATAACAATAACAAAATTAAGAAATTATGTAAACCAATATAAGTTAGATGCACTTGCTATTGATGGCATTACTTATTTAACAGATGAGCGTGGAAAACGAGGAGATAATAAGACAACAAGTTTAACTAATATAAGTGAAGATTTAATGGGATTGTCAATAGAACTTGGAATACCAGTTTTAGTAGTAGTGCAAGCAAATAGAAATGGCACAGTAGACAAAGATAATGATGATACTCCAGAACTTGAAAGTATAAGAGATAGTGATGGTATATCTCATAATGCAAGTAAAGTATTAGCAATCAAACAAAATAATGATGATACACTTGTAATGCAAGTAAAGAAACAAAGAAACGGAAAAGTAGGAACTAAACTTATATATAAATGGATTCCGAATACAGGGGAATTTACATATATAAGTGATAATATACAAAGAGAAGAACAACTAAAACAACGAGAAAGAAAAGAGAAACAAACGAAAGAAGATGTGTTCTGATAATTATAAAATAAATACTTGACATATCTAATGACATATAGTATTATAATTATATAAACATTATATACAATGTTTAATAAATAAAAGAAAGGTTAAATAAGGTAAAGAAAATGAAAGTATTTGTTTATAACAAAAAGGATAACAAGAAGTTAGCACAAATAAATGATGTGCATACTATTAAACACGATAAGCAAAATAAGAAGTTAATAGTAATGGCAGATTTTGAAACATTGGAAATTGATATAGCAACATATAAAACTACCATATATCAAAATTAGCGAAAGTGAGGAATAAGATATGGATTTTAACTATGAATCACCTATAACAAAAATCGAACAAGAAATAACAAGTCAGATAGTAAAAACAGAAGAAAAAGAACTAACGTATGAAATTAAAAAGGCAGTTGGATATAGTATTGAAAAAGAAGAGCTTATAAAAGCGTTACAGTATGATAGACAACAGTATGAGAAAGGCTATCAGGATGGTTTAAACGCTAATAAATGGATTTCTGTTACTTATCGTGAATTAGACGAATACGAAAGACAAATGTATCCTGATGCAGAATTTGTATATGATTGCAAATTACCTGAAGATGCACAAGATGTGCTTATTACTACAAAGTATAGACAAGTTGAAAAGACTACGTTTTACAGAGATGCAGAAAATGGTTGTTGGTTTGATAGTTATGAAGATAGGGATGATGTTTTAGCGTGGCAACCATTACCTGAACCATATAAGGAGAGTGAAAAATAATGAGTGTAATAGTAACAGGAATGAATATGCCAGAAAGATGTATTCAATGCTCGTTTCATAACAATAGTAATGACTATTGTAAGATAAAATATGAATTTGCATCTTTGGTAAAAGGAAAGAACAATTGTCCTCTAAAATCCGTAGATGGATTGATTGAAAAAATAAAAGAAATGCCAAATAGAAACCCGTCATATTCACATACTTGTGATGTGGTTGACAGAGAAGATTTGATTGAAATTATCAAAGAATATTGTGAGGTGGAGTAGATGACAAACGAAGAAGCAATTATAGTTTTAGGAAATTTACCTGTTTATCCTGATGATAGTTATTGTGTAACAGAATATCAAGAAGCAAAAACAATGGCTATTGAAGCATTAGAGCAAGAGCCTTCCCAGGATTGTATAAGCAGACAGGAAGCATTAAATATTGTTCACAAATATTTTGAGCATTATTTACAGTTGAATGATGATATATGTTTAGACGGATTAAGGTCTTTACCCTCCGTCACACCAAAGGAAAAGACAGGACATTGGATATTAGCAGATGAACAGAATAAAGAAGATGTTGTGAATGATAACTTTCGTTTCATATGTTCAGAGTGTCTATGTTCTGATATTCACACAAAGAATACAATAGTACCTTATTGTTGGAAATGTGGAGCAAAGATGGAGGAAGTGAGGTAGAGGAATGAATCTATTAGAGAATTATATCAAAGAAATATTAAGTGAGGACTATGTGCAAATGTATGGTAAAAATTGGGTGCAAGTAAGGCTGATTGTGGATTGTTACGGTGTTACAGAAAGTGAGGAAGTATGATAAATAAGTTAATTCAATGGTTCAAGCGAAACACTTGTAAAGAATGTGATTACTATTGTTTAGAAAATAATGTTTGTCAATCGAAAAAGTGTGCAACTTGTGGATGTCATCCGTATGTTAATTGGTTTGATAGGCATTTTTGCAAACCGTACAAGGCAGAAAGTGAGGAGAAGTAAGTTGAGAGCATACATAAATAGGGCTGATAAGATAGCCAACGGTCAGTTTGACGATCTAAAAGACTGTGGTAGAGTAACAAAAGTTAAGTGTCGGTCTACTACTAAAAAGAGAATGTTAAGGGGCTTCAAGAAGTCTATGCGTCAGAAGATGAAGTCAGAAAGCGAGGAATAGTGAATGGAGATACATATGTGGGAAGATATTGACAAAGAAGAAATCTCAAAAGCAGTGATGTTGCTCGATTTGTTTACAAAGATTTTTTGTAGGTACAAAAATGATTACGAACGGTTCGATGATTTGAAATTCAGGTGCGAGGAATGTCCTTTCAGCAAACCTGATGGGAAGTGTATATGTAAAGAGTTTAAAAACAAGTATGCTCCAGATTATAGAGAATTTGGCAGTATGGGCGATTTATAAGCAGAAAGTAAAGGATAAAATGACAAAAGCAGAACTCATGAATTTAGTTGGAAAAAGTGTTTTTGTATATTTTAAAGACGGAAAGAAAATATATGGAAAATTAGGTTTTGCTGATGAATTTTCGGCAAAACATGGTTACAGAAAGACAAATTATTTTTATGTAGAGCATACATCATTTAAAGTTAGTCACATTAAGAAATTAACAGTAAGTGAGGAATAACTATGGAAGATATAAACATAACTAAAATGCACCATCTTATCTGTAGTTTCTGTGACAATTCAAAATGTGTAAGAGGTACAGATAAGTGCGAATTTGTGATATGGAAAAAGAAGCAGGAGGAAAAGAATAAGAATGAAAATGTTTAGTGAATGCCGTGGCGAATGTTGCGTGTGTTCTAATGGTGGTTTCTGTTTGGCAGGGCATGGAGATGATGATTTTTTTCCTGCTTCCAAAGAAAAGATTATAGAAAACTTAGACGAAGGAAAATATCCGAATTACACGGAATATATGATTAAACATCTTGCAAATAAACACGGATATATTTACGACGCTAAAAATGTTGGAAGAAAGAAAAAAGAAAAGCAACTAACAAATAAACAACCAGTAGAAGAAAGTTTTGGTGGTTACGCATTTAAAGTTATTGTTGCAGGTAATTGTGTTTCATGTGGGAAGCGTTTAGATGATAACAATATTTTTCTATGCAAGGATTGTCAAAGCAAACAAAACGCAGAAAAGGAGGAAAAAAATGAAAATAGATAAATTTACAAAAATGCTTTTATTGATTATAGCTGTACTTGTTTGTTTGCTTGCGTTAAGCGACATTATAAGTGATGACAGATACAGAAAGATTGAAAAGAAGCTTGATAATATAGCTTCCGAAACAGATGCAACAGCAGAAAGATTAGAAAAGCTTGAAGAAGATTTTAAGAACTATCGAACTGGCACAAAAGAAATAATTGATAGTCTTTGTGAACAGTTAAAGATTCACAAAGAAGATATGCAAAATGAGATTGAGCGTATTGATGATGATGTTGAGCAGGTTAAAATCTCAAAAGCAAATAAGCGTAAAGCTTATACAGCTTCAAGGACAGTATATCCGTCAAACACAGACGGACTTACAAAGCAAGCAGGTGTTAATTACTACGGAGAGCAAAAAGAAACCTATTACAATCTTAATATGTCAAGAGTAGTAAGTAACGCACAAGGAAACGGACTTGATGGAGAATATTGGGTGCGTGAAGATGGTGCAAAAATGTTTGGAGAGTATGTCATTGTGGCGGCTAATCAGGAAGTACACCCTTATGGCTCTACAATAGAAACATCAATGGGAACAGGGATTGTTTTAGATACAGGCGGTTTTGCAAGCGGAAATCCGACACAAGTAGATATTGCAACAGATTGGTAAAGGAGAGTAGATATGATAAATATACCAAATCAAAATTATATGATTGTAAATTACGGACAAACGGAGCAGTCAAGACTTGCAATGGAAGAATGTGCTGAACTTATACAAGCTATAAACAAAGTACATAGAAAGAAAAAAGGTGCTATTAACCATTGTACAGAAGAAATAGCAGATGTCTTGATTATGATTGAACAGTTGAAGATTATGTATAACATAACTGATGATGATATTCAATATTGGATTGATTATAAGTGTGAAAGGCAGATTAACAGACTTAAATTTGCAGACCAAAACACGTTAGAATATGCAGATATGCCGACAGTTTAAGGAGTGATAAGAATGCTATACGAAGATGACAAATGTTATGAATGCAGTGGATATGGTGATAATTATATTTATGACGAAAATGGCGAACTTATAAGTGCTTGTGATAACTGTAGCTTCAATCCATCAACGGAAGATGATGAAGCTTTGAATTGGTAAAGGAGTGTAGGAATGACAAGAGAAAAAGCTTTGTTTGAGGCTAAAAATGTATTAGATGAGGCTACAGCATATGAAGATGCAGTGTGTTATGTTACAGGCGATGACCGAGAGTGGCTTGACATGGCAATTGAAGCATTAGAACAAGAGCCTTGTGGGGATGCTATAAGCAGAAAATCCATAAAACAGAAGTTACAAGAACACCACGACTTTTTTGTTAATGCTTATGGTGGGTTTAGTAATTTACCACAGAACGACAAATCAAGAGTAGATGAAATAACAAACTGTATCGCAATGGTGGTAAATGAACCATCTATCACACCACAGCCGAAGATAGGGCGGTGGATAACCAAAGATGGCAAAGAACAAGGCTATGATATTAGTGGAGTAAAGACTTGGTATATACAGATAATGTGTAGTGAGTGTGGATTTATCGAAACTGCAATAGAGGGACACACAGGACAGTATCATTATTGTCCTAATTGTGGAGCAAAGATGGAGGAGGAATAAAATGGAAGCGTATAAAATACTAACACCTAAGTTTAGACAAGAAATAAATCAAGGTTTTGACAGTATGGGAGATTTATAAGTCAGAAAGGAATAAAAATGAAAATAGACCAAGCAATAGACATACTTTTGGATGTTCGCTCGTATATGGCAAGCCTTTACACTTTAGATAATACTTATAGTATGGCGTGCCATAGTTACGCAGACATAGCAAACGCAATCGGAGAGATTGCATATAATAGCGTTGGCGAAACAAGAAGAGAAAAAGTGATAGTTGATGATGATGGAATTATACATAGAGTATTGGAGTGAGTAAATGCAAGAAATAATAGCAATTAGTATAAAAGGTACACAATTAAGAGTTATGGAGTTGCCACCAAGCAAAAAGAAATGCTTATGTTTGCAAAAAGGAAATGAAATAATAAAATTAGCATCTTTTGTGAATGAAGAATGTGTAAAGGAATATTACAGATTTTTAGGAATGTTGGCAGATACTATAGTTAATGTATGAATGGAATTATAAAGGAGAGTGAGTAGATGAGTAGAATAAAAGGTGAAGAAGGAATACCACAATTAAAAATAACAAGTAAACCCAAGTTTGATAAGCATAAATGTTATAGGTGTAAATATCATTGTGAAAATTCATCTGGTTATCCAGTTAGAGTAAATCATAGAACTGTAAGGGTATGTTGTGATTATGCAACTATGATGAGAGAAACTTGTTTAACAAAAGATGAAAATGGTAATGTGATTGATAAAAGAGGAAATGATTATCATAATTGTAAATTATTTGAGGCAGGCAGAGTAAATGCAGTATCTAAATCAAAGAGGTCAATAGAATGTATATAAATAATCAATTATTTAATTGTGATTGTGGAGAAATACTTACAGAATTACAAACACAATTATCAATAAATAAAATACCTTTATTACGCACAATAAGAGATAGTGGAAAAGATTATATGATTCAATGTCCATATCATAATAATGGACAAGAGCGTAAACCAAGTGCAGGAATAAGAAAAACAGATGGTATGTTTCATTGTTTCAGTTGTGGGGAAACTCATAGCTTGCAAGAAGTTATATCATATTGTTTTGGACATACAGATGATTTATTAGGCACATTTGGTTGGAAATGGTTAAATAAAAACTTTGCAGCCATAAAAGTAGAGGAGCGTGAAGATATTGAAATTGATTTGGAGCGTAATAACATTTCCGATAAAAATAATGTTAGGAATAATAGATTGGATAATTCTGATAGCACTCAATCTATTTTTGTAAGTGAAGAAGAATTAGATAATTATAGGTATTATCATTCATATTGGGCAGAGCGAGGAATTACAGATGATAATATCATTGAGTTGTTTGATTTAGGTTATGATATTAAAACAGATTGCATAACATTTCCTGTGCGCGATATAAATGGTAATTGCTTATTTGTAGCAAGAAGAAATGTTAAGACAAAGTTTTTCAATTATCCAAAGGGAGTTGAGAAGCCTTTATACGGGTTGTATGAATACTTTGTTGCATTTAAGGGGGTAGCTGAATATATATCATCTTGCGGAAGAGGAAATGGTAAGACTTATAGATTAAGACAATTGAATCAAGTTATTGTAACTGAAAGTATGATTGATTGCATACTATTGTGGCAAGGGGGACATTATGCAGTAGCTTTAAATGGAACTGGTTCAGAATTACAGTTTGAACAGCTTAATAAATTGCCTTGTCGGCATTTCATATTAGCCACAGATAATGATAAAGCAGGACAAAAGGCAAGAGAGAAAATAAAAGCAAATGTAAAAAATAAATTGATAACAGAAATAGATTTTCCTAAAGATATAAAAGATATAGGAGATTTAGGCAAAGCACAAAGATTTGAAGATATTAAAAATATATCACAATGGGAGATGTTTTAATAAAGATATATTAAATTAAATTGTAAAAGCACTTGACAAATTGTATAACATTTAGTATAATGTTAATATGTTAAGAAAGGAGTGAGAAATTGCGTAAATGGGATAAGATAGTTAATACACTAAATAATACAAGCGGAACTATCGTAGATATAAATTCGGAGTTAGAAACAGTAGATGTAAGACTTGAAGATGGTACTATTAAAACATTTACTTGGCAGCAATTACAAAAGTTTTGGTTTACAACTTATGCAATTAAGAAACCTGGACCTAAAGTTAAAAAAGCTGTTGGAAGAAAACCAAAAAGAAAAAAGCCAGGACCTAAACCGAAAAGAAAATATTATTGTAAGCCTAAATTTCACAGAAGTAAATATCACGGATATTTAAGATATATTGATATTTATGTTAAAAAACCAAAAAAATATAGGAGGAAGGTGCCAGTGGACGAAATAGTTGAGTTTATCAAAGATGTTGCAATTAACCAATATGGAATGTCTTATTCTGTAACTGAAAAAGGTGACCACAAGTTTAGAACACCTTATGCAGACGGAGAAGATGGTTTTTCTAATCAAGTAACAATTATGGTTAGAAAATACAAAACTCAAGTAAATCTTTATACAAAAGCGTTGTGGATTCCAGATGATAAAATAAGACAAAATCCTCGTATGCTATTTCAAAAGTATTATTATGATAAGATGATGAGAATACCTAATCTTAATGATAATACAAAAGAATTTATAGTTAAGTTGATTGCTTGCATCAATGAGAATTACAAACCAGTTGAAAGACCAAAGAAGTATGAAAGAAAAAGAGGAAAAAGAAGAAAAGTAAAGCAGAGTAAAGGAGAATAATAAAAATGGGAAGAGTAAATTTGAATGATTTTGACAATTATAAGAGTGAAGGTAGTGCAAGTTATTTTAAACTTGAAGATGATGGTAGCAAAGCAGAAGTAAGATTTATGTATAATGATATTGATGATGTGACAGGAACAGCCGTACATACAGTAGATGTTGAGGGTGCAAAATGGGGCAGAGATGTAAATTGTTTAAGAGCATATAATGAACCATTAGATGAATGTCCTTTGTGTAAAGCAGGATATAATACAAAAGTTAAATTGTTTGTTCCGTTATATAATGTTACGGAAGATGAAGTTCAGATATGGACAAGACCAAAGAGTTACGGTTCAATATTAAGTAATTTAATTTCCAGATATACAAAGAAAGGAAACTTTGTTAATAATATATTTGAAATCGAAAGAAATGGTAAAAAAGGTGATAAGCAAACTACTTACAGAGAATATCAAGTTGATTGTGATGATGTTGAACTTGATGATTTACCTGAAGCACCAGACCCGATTGGAACAGTTGTAATGGATAAGAGTTTTGAAGAACTTGAATATTATGTAAAGCATAAAGAATTTCCATCAAGTGATAGTAAGCCTATAAGAAGAGGCAGAGCAGAGCGTGAAGATGATGGTGAAGATGTAGATGAAGAACCAAGACGTAGACCATCAAGAAGAACACCAGCAAGAAATGAGGATAAGTTTTAATGGCACTTTTTGATATACCTAAAAGAGCAAATAAATCAGATGATATAAAACTTGCCAAAAAGTCTAATGCTAAATTAGTAACAGCTCCCACTACAATAAAAGGTGGTGGGAGTTTATTAGACAGAATAAATCTTATAAAGTCAACAGTAGAAAAGAATTTAGGCAAGTATAAAGATGAATATATTGTAATAAATGATAAAGAAGTATTACACGATTATATATCTGAATGTATAGGGAATAGATATATTGCAATAGATACAGAAACAGACGGACTTGACCCATTGTTAAATAATCTTGCAGGAATATGTCCATATACAGTAGGGCAAAAAGGAGCATATATACCGCTTAATCATATTTCATATATAACAAATGAAAAAGCAAGCGGACAGCTTGAAATGGAATTTGTTATGTCAGAGTTTAAACGATTACTTGAAAAGAAACCTGAAATAGATATGTTTAATGCAAAATTTGATATGAGATTTTTAAGAGCAAATGGTTTACATAATATCTATTGTACTTGGGACGGATATTTAGCAAGTAGAGTTTTAAATGAGAATGAAGAACATAAAAACCTAAAACAGCTTCATAATAAATATTGTTTAGATGGTAAAGGAGATGCTTTTAGATTTGATGATTTATTTAAAGGTATTCCGTTTACAATGATACCTTATAACACAGGATATTTATATGCCGCACACGACCCATTTATAACTTATGAATTGTGTGAATATCAAAGAAAGTATTTGACAGATAAGACAGACAGAGAAGATATAAAAAATATGTATTGGCTATTCAAGAATATTGAAATGCCTTGCATAGAAGTAATTTGTAATATGGAAGATAATGGAATTTTGTTTGATATGAATTATCAACACGAATTATCTGAAAAGTATAATAAACTACTCATAGAAAAGAAACAAGCATTTTATAGCGCCTGCGATTTGTATAAGAATGAAATAAATGCTTATCGTAATGGAGTGACAGTTAGACCCCCTAAAGATGAATATGAATTTTATAATGTTAATAAAAAAATAATTAAAGAATCCAATAGTGGTAAGTTAGATGACCCTATAAATATATCAAGTCCTACACAATTAGCAATATTATTTTATGATATTTTAAAGGTGGGAGTAATTGATAAAAAGACACCAAGAGGAACAGGCGTAGATATATTAAGTAAAATGGATAATCCACTTGCTAAAGCTGTATTAGAATATAGGGAAGTGCAGAAGTTATTATCTACATATATTGATAAATTACCAAATTGTGTAAATCCTAATGACGGAAGAATACATTGTAGTTTTAATCAATATGGAGCAGATACAGGAAGAATGTCAAGTAGTGAACCTAACTTACAAAACATACCATCACATAATAAAGACATAAGAAAATTATTTGTAGCAAGCGAAGGTTGTGTGTTAATGAGTTCGGATTTCAGCCAACAGGAACCAAAATGTTTGGCAGCCTTGTGTAGAAAACAAGGAGATTCACAAATGTATGACACTTTTATGCAAGGTAAGGATTTATATTCTGAAATAGCAAGTAAAGCCTTTAATAAACCTTATGAAGATTGTAAAGAGTTTAGACCTGACGGAACAACTAATAAAGAAGGCAAAGAAAGAAGAACACAGGCAAAGAGTATTTTATTAGGAGTTCTTTATGGCAGAGGTGAAGCAAGTATTGGAGAACAATTAAATTGTTCTACACAAAAAGCAAAAGATATAAAAGCAAGTGTATTTAAAGGTTTTCCTGCAATAAAGAAGTTTGAGCAAGATTCATTAGATATGGCTTATGATTTAGGTTATGTAACAACTGTATGTGGCAGAAAAAGAAGATTGCCTGATTTACAGTTAGATGAATATGAGTTTAAATGGAAAGATGGAAAACCACCACAAGATGATTTACTTGACTTTGTAGAAGATGAAGAAGCAGATACAGAAATACCAGAAGAAACAATAAAGAAGTATTTACGAAAGCTTCATAAAGCGTGGGGAAGTCAAAAAAGAGCAATATTTGAAGAAGCTAATGCAGAAGGAATATGGATTGTTGATAATGGGGCAAAGATAGCAGATGCAACAAGACAATGTGTTAATAGCCGTATTCAAGGTAGTGCGGCTGACCTTACAAAACTTGCTATGATAGAACTTAATAACAATCAGAGACTTAAAGAATTAGGTTTTAGATTGCTAATACCAGTACACGATGAAGTAATAGCCGAATGCCCTATTGAGAATGTAAAAGAATGTTCAAAGTTATTAGCAGAAACAATGAGTAAGGCAGCCGAGAGTATTCTTGAAATGCCTATAAAATGTGATGTAGAAATAACAAAAGAATGGTATGGAGATAAGTTAGATATTGAGGAGATATAGTAATATATGAAACTATTTGAAGTTGAACAACAAAAAGATAATGTAATTAAATTGCAATCAAACATAATTCAAGATGAAATTACTGATAGAATATCAAATGCCTTTGATTATAAGTTTGATGGAGTAATAGAAACAACAATAAATATACCAAAATTTCCAACAAATTTTCAAATTGGTCTTATAGTTGGTTCAAGTGGTAGTGGAAAATCAAATTTATTGAAACATTTTGGTGAAATTGAAAGTCATAGTTGGAATAATGAATTATGTATTGCAAGTCATTTTGAAAATTTTGAGGAAGCAAGTCATAAGTTTGGCGCAGTAGGTTTAAATTCAATTCCAACTTGGTTAAAACCATATAATGTATTATCTAATGGGGAAAAGTTTAGAGCAGATATGGCAAGAAGTTTACATAATAATGCTGTTATTGATGAGTTTACTTCTGTTGTAAATAGAGAATGTGCAATAAGTTGTAGTGCAAGTATATCAAAGTATATTCATAACAATAATTTATATAACATTGTATTTGCAAGTTGTCACGATGATATAATAGAATATCTTGAACCTGATTGGATATATAACACAGATAAAAAAGAATTATCTGTGGGGAGGTGTGTCAGGCAATTTAAGAACATTATTCTTGAAGTCAATCAGTGTGCCAAGCAAGTTTGGAGTATGTTTGCCAAATATCATTATTTAAGTGCGGAATTAAATAATTCATCTGATTGTTATATTGTGAG
>Ga0326514_10001939_pt1 | contig 13244 bp, 17 predicted proteins | sample 3_2548_0518_D_FD_203653 | JGI IMG/M metagenome (GOLD analysis project Ga0326514, IMG submission 203653) | Bovine rumen microbial communities from UC Davis, California, United States - 3_2548_0518 | ecosystem: Host-associated > Mammals > Digestive system > Stomach > Rumen | place: USA...
GTTTCGTACTTTGGCATCTTCTCGCTTCTCTGCGCCAAGGTATCCGCTGTCTCCGTTGAGTGTATCTTCCTCTCCGTGCATGAGTTCGGACGTCATGGTCACATCGGATACATTGGCTGCCGTAGCCTTAACAGTGTGAACAATACCGCTGTCCCTGTCCACACCAATATGTGCCTTATATCCGAAATGCCAGGTGTTGCCTTTCTTTGTCTGATGGGCGTCGGGATCGCGCTTCTTTTCCTCGTTTTTCGTGGAAGATGGAGCTGCTATAATCGTAGAATCTACGATCGTTCCCTTTTTCAGAATGAGACCGCGCTCCGTCAACATAGTGACCACTTGTGCAAACAACTGCTGTTGCAGTCCATGCTTCATCAGCAGATTCCGAAAGCGTCCCAGGGTATCTCCGTCGGGTACTTGGTTACTGGAATCTACCCCGCAAAACTCAGAAAATGCGCGACTGTCTATGACCTCCGCAACCGTACCTTCATCTGCCAGGTTGTAGAGGTTCTGCAGTATGAACAGCCGAAGCATCAGTTCCAACTCATAGGGCTTGTTGCCGCGCTCTCCTTTATAGTAGTACGGCTGTATGAGTGCTTTCCACTCGCCCCACGGGATGATGCGATCCATCTGTGCCAGAAATTCTTTTTTCTTTGTCCGTACCTGTGCCAACTCATCGTTGAACGCGGACAGCGTTATCTGTTTATTCATACTGTTATTTTACCATGTTTTGGCCGCTTCTGCACTACTCATTTTCTGTGCGGTGTTGCCTTAATGTTCTTTTTCTCTACCTTCTTCCCGGTCTCATGGACGGCCACGGCAGCGGCATCGGCGACGCTCTCGGCTTTCTCTTCCACCTTCTTCTTCGTGGCGCGGATCGTTTTGGTGGCTTTCTTGACTTCAGCTTCGACGGCCTTCTCAACCTTGGGAACAACGGTTGCTCCCTCCCCATATACCTCTTTGATCTGGGCGGCAAGTTTATCACTGAGTTTCAGTCTTCCGCTTTCGATCGGGGATATGCAGATGTACGGCGTCTGGCCTTCACTCGGGCCGCAGCTCATGGCGGAGATCGGCGATGTGCGCCGCTTTCACTCCAAATCCGCTCTGGTCGCCTTTGCGGGCATTGACGCCCCTCCGTACCAGTCCGGGCAGATCGACGTTCGCAGCCGCAGCATTTCCAAGCGAGGCTCCGCTAAACTTCGCAGGACTCTTTTCCTGGTTATGTCTGTGATTCTTCAGAACTCGCCGCTCGACGAGCCGATCTACCAGTATATGAACAAGAAACGGGCCGAGGGAAAGCCTTACAAGGTTTACATGATGGCCACAGCCAACAAGTTCCTTCGCCGTTACTACGCAACTGTCAAGGCTCATCTGGACGAGCTCGGCTAAACCTAATCCTCTGCTCCAACACAAGGCTGGCCGTCGCTTTAAAAACAAGGCGCTCAATGGCTTGGATTGTTATACCCTTTTAGCCTCACTTAAAAAAAATCATTTTGGGCTTGACTTATGTTAGCAGGTCTTACGAAATCTATGCTAAGCTTGACTTTCTGTCTGTTCTTGGCTAAGCCAAGCTTCAAATTCCTTTTCTCTTTTCGCATCCATACTATCTATTCCATATGGTCCATAGTAAAGATTTTCGTGCTCGTGTTCCCAAAGTTTGATAACTTCCTGAGTGTATGTTCCTTCGCAAGAATACAAAATAATAGCGAGAGCCTTCCGGCTTATTAGCTCCATAGTGTTGCGAAGAGTACTAATTGGTACAGATGGTACATCAATAAATTTATAAGAAAGTCTCTGAATGAGTGTATACCACCCCATTGCCTTGCCGTCTCTTAATTCAGTGTTGTCATCTCGGAAGAATTTCAAGAATTGTATGTCAAATTCGCATAATTTTTCCAATCTATCAGCAAGTGATTCTGTTAGCAAATACATATCACAGTTTGGAGACCTATAAAAGACTTCGTTATATATTTGCATTATGTTTTGAACAGTTTTTTTGTTGATTGCGCACTCTTTTTCCATTCTGTCCAAGAAATATGTGCGCCCAATTGTTCGGTTATTTGATATTTCCGGTAGAATGGGGTTTTTTGTGTCACTAAAGATGAATGAGCCAAATGGGTCTTTTATTACGGCAGTCAAAAATTCTTGCGATGTTATAACTTTATCCGTTTGCTTGCCTTTTTTATCATTATTATTCATAGTTGTGCTCCCTTGCCTTATACATTCTGTTCTTGGTAAAACAATATAGCAAAAGCATCAAGCTATATACAACTGTATATGCCTTTTCGGAGCAAAGCCCCGAACATGGATATGCCTAGTTGTTGATGTCCGTTTCATCACCCCAGTATATCTCGGTACAATCCTTTTCGGCTTGCTTTGCGATTGCCGGGTAAGATTCGGTCATAAACGTCTTCAGCTTGACGTCATCCTGACTGTAGGCCTTTTTTGTTGGACGCTGGCAAGACATCCCCCAGCGATCCAAGTAATACGATACCGAGAGCAGAGGAATCTCAATGTAGCATAGTTTTTTGATGAGTTGCTGAATTGCTTGGCGTGTCCAAAGGCAAGCAGCGATCTTTACCTGGCCTGGACATTTGTCAATGATTATGCCCTGTATTCCCTTCTCCTCCTGAGCAGTGAGCTTTCTCTTCTCCCAGACTTCCGACCATGCTTTTTCTCTTTCAGGCAGGTCATTGGATTCATGAAAAGGGTCAAACCAACTATTATTGCACATTAGAATAATACGGCATCTTTTCGGCAACGCGTGTTGAGAGGATGCTCTTTTTTTATTTCCGACTATAACCGACTATATTTGATTTCTAACCGATTACAGTTGTATGTGAGTCATATTTTAAGCGACTAATCGCTCTGGTACAATATGGTCAGTAGAATCCATTAGGGTTCACCTTGGAGGATTCGCTCATGAATTTCTCTAATTCTAGCACAATCCTGTACTACTGATACTATATCACGAGAAGAAATCTGCACAATCTCCAATCCGCGCATCAATTCTGAAGCAAGCCGCTGCAGGGCGCTATCGTGTTGCTTTGGAATCCAAATTGAATACTGAATGAGGCATTTCACACGATAGAGCTGCCTCTCAGGCCGATATGGACTTTTCGGTACTGAGAGCTGCTATGTGGTCTGCCTCTTTTTTGCGCTCCATTTCGGCCTAACAAGACCGAAAGGAGCGTTTTCTATGAAAACCAGAAAAACCAACAGCAACAGCCGCACGACCTATACCTATTTCTTTGTCACAGGTGAAAGAATTCAGCTTTTTCCTGAGTCCAGCCGGGCAGATTATTCAGAAGTTATTACCGTGTTTGACGATGAGCGATTTGTTCCAGATGAAATGATTCGGGAACTGCACTTAGCTGATGATCGCGCTGTCTATAACGAAAACAAAAACTGCAAAGTGCCATACCAAGATTGGGAACGGCCAATGATTCTGGAGTGGCAGAGTCAGCATCCGGGTGAAAAAGTCCCCAAGCGCTACCATCTATCCCTCGAATCTATCCTTTCAGAAGAGACAATCGACGAAGATAAGCTCAGAGTCCAGGCTCAGGTCTTGAGCCCTGCCGATGAAGAAGAGCCTGAGGCTATTGAACGACTGCGCTCTATTGTAGATGGCTTTACCGAACAGCAGAAGAAGATTTACTGCCTGGTTTTCCTTATGGGGTTTTCCGGGAGGAAAGCCGGTTGTCTATTGAAAATTCCTGAAGCGACAATCCGCCGCCGTATAACTGAAATCAAGATGATCATTGCGGATGACCCCGTTTTGAAAAAGATTTATACGGAATAGGCGGTTCATGACGCAACGGACAGCTATTTTTGCCCTTGGATATGAGAGGAGCCTAAGCTACCTCAGAAAGTGAGGGTAAAAACATGAAACACCGCGTCTGCATCAATGTTGCCGACGCCGCCGGGCAGAGGCAGTCGGTACTGGTAAGCCGCAAGATCAGGCTTCCAACCCGTCTGCTTCGCTGGCTCTTCGGTGAGTTCACCGAGGTGCTGGTACTCGCACCGTCGGCGTCAGTAAAAGAGGTTTCAATTCATGCGATCAGTCAGGGAGGTGCGCAATAGTGAAGCTGTATGAAATCAATCTGGCTATCGCGCAGCTGGCTGATCAGATTGAATGTGATCCCGAAACTGGCGAGCTTCTGGGGGACTCCGAAGAACTGTATGAGCAGATCAACGCGCTGCAAATGGAGCGTTCTTCTGTTCTGGAATACCTCGCCAAGCTCGTCCTGAACATTCGCGCCGAGGCCGCTGCAATTAAGGCTGAAGAAGAACGTCTCAGCAAGCGCCGCGCTGTCCTGGAGAAGAAAGAAGATCGCATCATGCAGATTCTCGACCGCGAATGCGCAGGTCAGACTACCAATTGTGGCGTTGCCACCATCCGCTATCGCAACTCTTCCAGGCTCACAGTCACCGATGCCTTTAAGGCCATTAGCTGGCTGAAACGGCATAAGTACAGCGACTGCTATCGCGTCCCCGACCCAGAGGTCAATAAGAGCAATGTAAGGAAGCTGATCAACTCTGGCACAAAAGTCCCCGGCTGCGAAATCACTCCAAACCAGACATGCTCACTGAAATAATACGGGAGGAAATCATGAAACTGAATATCATCGAAGGCACCATTAAGCGGGCGCTGAAGGTTGGCTTATACGGCATCGAGGGTATCGGCAAGTCTACCGTCGCTGCCCATAGCTACAATCCGCTTTTTGTTGACACTGAGGGCGGCACCGCCCATCTGGATGTTCGCCGCATTGAACGTCCCTCAAGTTGGGACGAGCTTCTCGCCATTGTGAAGGAAGTTGCTGCCAGTCCAGGCATATGCGGCACGCTGGTACTTGACACCGCCGACTGGGCTGAACAGTTGTGCGTTGATCACGTGTGCAGGAAGTACGGCAAGGAGGGCATTGAGGATTTTGGTTATGGCAAGGGCTACACTTACCTGGCTGAAGAGTTCTCCCATCTGCTGGAGGTGCTTGACACCGTGATCGCGGCCGGCATCAGCGTGATCGTTATCGCACACGCAAAAATGCGTAAGCAGGAGCTCCCTGATGAGATGGGCGCTTTTGACCGCTGGGAGATGAAACTTTCCAAGCAGGTCGCGCCGCTACTGAAAGAGTGGGTTGATATGCTGCTGTTCTGCAACTATCAGACCTTCGTCGTGAAGACGGATACCAACAGCTCCAAGGCCCAGGGCGGTAAGCGCATCATGTATACCAGCCATCATCCCTGCTGGGACGCAAAGAACCGCTTCGGCCTACCCGATGTACTTGATCTCAGCTTTGATAGCATCGCGCATCTTTTTCCCAACGCGCCTGCCCCTGCGAATAAGACCTCGCCTGCTACGACGCCCCTGGATATACTCCGCGAAAAGCTCATCAACACCCCGTTCTCCGAGGCCGATCTTCTGGATTTCATTCACAGCAAAGACCGCTACGCCGCCGTTGATTCACTTGACGGCATCCCCGAAAAGTTCATCAACGACTGGGTACTGAAGTACTGGGACAAGATTGTTGAAAACATGGCCGCCTCCAACGGCCGGAACAAGTAAAGGAGGGCATTGTAATGCCGTACACGACCGACAACAACATCATGGACTGGAACGACACTGTCGTTAACGATGGCTCACAGTTTATAATTCTGGAGCCCGGCGATTACAACTTTGAAGTTACTAGCTTTGAGCGGGGCAGATTTCCCGGCAGCGTCAAGATTCCTCCCTGCAACAAGGCCATACTTACCCTTACCGTTCACCTTGGGGATGGCAGCGTTGCTGTCGCCCACACCGACATTATTCTGTATCGCTCCCTTGAATGGCGTATTTCCTCTTTCTTCCGCTGCATTGGCCTCAAGAAAAAGGGCGAAAATCTGGTCATGGACTGGAGCCGTGTGCTCGGTTCTAAAGGCCGCGCTCGCTTCAAGCCCCGCGACTATACCGACAAAGACGGTAACCCCCGCCAGGCCAATGATGTTGACCACTTCATCGACTATGATCCTGATTTCTTCAAGAATGACGCTTTCTACGACGTCTCTGATCAGGAAGAACTGCCCTTCGTGTAAAGGGGGAAATGTCCATGATGACCCTCAGACCGTATCAGGCGGAGGCTGTGGACGCGATTTTATCCGAATGGTCTGCTGGGGAGCACCGGAAAACACTTCTGGTGCTCCCCACTGGCTGTGGGAAGACAGTCGTGTTTGCCATGGTCACGAAGAAACAGGTGGAGCGCGGCCACCGGGTGCTTATTCTGGCGCATCGTGGCGAGCTGCTGCAACAGGCATCAGATAAGCTGCTGAACGCCGCCGGTCTTGATACTGTACTGGAGAAGGCGGAGCGCACATCGCTTGGCAGCATGTTTCCCGTCACTGTTGGCTCAGTGCAGTCTCTGGCCCAGGATAAGCGCCTGGCCCGGTTCCCTGCCGATTATTTTGACGATATCATTGTAGACGAGGCGCATCATTGCCTCTCCGCGAGCTATCAGAAGGTGTTGAGACATTTTCCCAATGCCAATGTGCTGGGGGTAACCGCTACACCCGACCGCGGCGACATGAAGGACCTCGGCGAGTATTTTGATAGCCGCGCTTATGAGTATACCATGACTTCCGCAATTAGGGAAGGGTATCTTGTCCCGATCAAGGCGCAGATGATCCCGCTCCAGTTGGATCTGACCGGCGTAGGCATTTCCAGCGGCGATTTCTCCGCGGAGGGCATTGATAACGTTCTGGAACCCTACCTTGACCAGATCGCGGACGAAATGCTCCATTACTGCTCCGGTCGGAAAACGGTGGTATTTCTGCCGCTGATCGCGACATCCCAGAAATTCTGCCGTATGTTAAACGAGAAGGGGTTGCCCGCGGCGGAGGTCAACGGAACGAGCGCTGATCGTGCTGAAGTATTGGCAGATTTTGAAGCCGGCAAATACGCCGTGCTTTGCAACTCCATGCTGCTCACAGAGGGCTGGGATTGCCCTGCGGTCGACTGCATTGTTGTTCTGCGTCCCACAAAGGTACGCAGCCTGTATCAGCAGATGGTAGGCCGCGGAATGCGTCTTTCGCCCGGCAAAGATCACCTGCTCCTGTTGGACTTTTTATGGATGACGGAACGGCACGATTTATGCCGGCCGTCCGCACTGATTAGCAAGAATCAAGAGATCGCCCAGAAGATCGACGACCAACTGCAGAAAGACGATGGCGTTTATGACCTGATCGAGGCCGAGGAGCAGGCTGAGCGTGATGTCCTGGCTGAACGAGAAGCTGCCCTGGCCCGAGAGCTTGCAGAAATGCGCCGCCGGAAGGCTAAGCTGGTGGATCCCTTGCAATATGCACTCAGTATCGCGGCGGAAGATCTGGCAAATTATGTTCCGACTTTTGCCTGGGAAATGAGTCCTCCGTCCGAAAAGCAGCTCAGATTTCTGGAGTCACGCGGGATTTTGGCTGACGCAGTAGAAAACAGCGGTAAAGCTCATCTGCTGATCGACCGCCTAATCCGCCGTCAGGACGAAGGACTGGCAACGCCAAAGCAAATCCGGCTGCTCGAGCGGTATGGATTCCAGCACGTCGGCACCTGGTCTTTTGCTGCGGCCAGCGCCATGATCTCTCGCTTGGCTGCAAATCAATGGATTCTACCCCGCGGCATCTATCCAGCGAGTTACATACCGGAGTGACCCAAAGAGGTGACGCGAAAGTGCCACCTCTTTGAGCTTGGATACAGGAGGTGTTTGCCATGAAAAACAATAACGACATGCTGCTTGCGGCGCTTTCACACATCAATTGCGCGGACTGCTCATACCAAGAGTGGATCAATGTCGGTATGGCACTGCAAAACGAGGGCTTTGAATGCTCTGTATGGGACGACTGGAGTCAAGGCGATGTCCAGCGTTATCGAAAAGGTGAATGCGAGCGCAAGTGGCGGACATTCCATGGGGCCGCGACGCCTATTACCGGAGGCACCCTCGTTCAGATGGCGAAAGATCGCGGCTACGACCCCAAGAGCAATTGTATCATGGGCTGGGATGATGAAATTGCGGATGACGAGGATGATTTCAACCAGCATACCGCACCAGGCACGTTTATGCAGACGGAAGAATTGAAAATCTATCTTCAAGTTTTGTTTAAGCCGGATGATCACGTCAGCCTGGTCACCAATGATGTCTGGCAAAACGACGACGGCAAATGGCTCCCGCGCAAGGGTGCCAGCGACCGTACCGCTGCCGAGCTGATCGCCTCACTGGAAAAGCACCCGGACGATCTCGGCGCAACGGTGGGCGACTGGAAGCCGGAAGCGGGGGCGTGGATTCGCTTCAACCCAGTAGACGGTCAAGGCGTCAAGAACGAAAATGTCACAGCCTTCCGTTATGCGCTCGTGGAATCCGACAACATGTCTATCTCGGATCAGGACGCCATGCTGCGCAAGCTAGAGCTGCCTATCGCTGCTCTTGTTCACAGCGGCGGTAAGAGTCTGCACGCCATTGTGCATATCGATGCCGATTCCTATGAGGAGTACCGAAAACGTGTGGAGTTCCTTTACGATTTTCTGGCAAAGAACGGTGTCACCATCGACAGGCAGAATCGCAATCCATCCCGCCTATCCCGCATGCCTGGTGCCACCCGTAACGGGAATCGGCAGTATCTCGTAGCGACGAACATCGGCAGAAAGAGTTGGGCTGATTGGAAGGCGTTCGTTGAGGGTGTTGCGGATGAGTTCCCTGAGATGACTCCGCTGTCTATGTTTATCGAAAATCCTCCGCAGCCTCCGGAGGAGCTCATTGTTGGCATTCTTCGGCGCGGCCACAAGATGCTTATCGCCGGTCCCTCCAAAGCGGGCAAGAGCTTTTTGTTGATGGAGCTTTGCATCGCAATCGCGGAGGGGAATAAATGGCTATCTTTCCCCGTAAAAAAAGGCCGTGTACTGTATATCAACCTGGAGATCGACGGGGCATCCGCCATTAATCGTTTTTTCAAAATTTATGAGGCGCTGGGGATGAAGCCGGTGCATGCCGATGACATCATCACCTGGGATCTGCGCGGCCATGCGGTACCGTTGGATAAGCTGGTGCCGACGCTCATTGATAAGGTCAAAGGCATGAATCTGGACGCAATCGTAATTGATCCGATTTATAAGGTCATCACCGGCGACGAGAATTCCGCTTCAGAAATGGGCGCATTCTGCAACCAGTTCGACAAGATCTGCAATGAGACCGGATGCAGCGCCATCTACTGCCATCACCACAGCAAGGGCGCGCAGGGCGCGAAGAAAGCTATGGATCGCGCATCTGGCTCCGGTGTGTTTGCCCGTGATCCCGATGCGCAGCTTGACATGATAGAGCTGGAGCTTACAGACGACATCAAGAACAACGTCCGCGACGGCAACGCCACGGCGTGGCGGCTTGAGTCGTCGCTCCGGGAATTTCCCAATATCAAGCCGCTCGATATGTGGTTTGATTATCCAATCCATCGTCTGGATTCCCATGGCAGCCTAGGGCATATGCCGGCACAGGGGACGTATGCTGCTGGCCGTATTCGTAACAAGTTTAGCAAAACCACGGAGACAGCGGCGGATGATTTCCGAAAGGCCTATAATGCGCTGAATATTGATGGCCGGGTTACGGTTAAGGACATGCAGGACTACCTGCAGGTTATTGACAAGACTGTTTATGCGCGTATCCGGAAAATGAACGGTGAATTTGTGCTGAAAAACGGTCTTATCCTCCGAGCGGAAAACGATTCCGTTCCCACCACATAACAGCCTGCCAAAATTCTTCTTTCTACGCTGATTCTATATAGATATATAGAATCTTAGAGGGAGGTTACCCTCCCCATAGGGAAGGGCTAAAGCCCGCCCTTCCCTATGGTAGGAGAGTAACCGTAACATAGCAGCGTGGAAAAAGGCAGGCGGAAGAAGGTTTAGAAAATGGAGTTCTTTATAGCTATGAATCCGCCGACGGCGACGGCTCAGGAGCACAAGGTACATGTCGTTAACGGCAAGCCGACATATTACGATCCTCTTCCCGTTAAACAGGCCCGTGCGAAACTGTCCGCCAGTCTGCTGTCGCACAGGCCGCCACAGCCCTTCAGCAAAGCCGTATCGCTTTCAGTTCTGTGGTTGTTCCCAAGGGGATCGCGCCACAAAAACGGCGAGTGGCGGATCACAAAGCCCGATACTGATAACCTGCAAAAGCTCCTCAAGGATTGCATGACCAGATGCGGTTTCTGGAAAGACGACGCGCAAGTCGCCAGAGAGCATATAGAAAAGCGCTGGTCTGATGAGCCGTGCGGCATCTACATTGAGATTGTTGAAATGAGGGACTGAGATGCGCAAGGAATACAGGTTCAAGCCCAGGACTGATTTTGATCCTTATGAGCGGCTGGCCAACGCCGTTGTTCTGCGAGCCGTTAAGGATTATCGGTACGCCTGCAAAAAACTGGCGAAACACCCGGAAAAGGAGTCGGCACTCCGGCGAAAGAAAGAATGTGAAACTTTTTTCCAATCAGATCATTTTTCCCTGTTTACTGCTCTGGATGGCAGGCAGCTTCTGAAGAAACTGCGCGAGGAGGTGAGCGAACATGACGCTGGCTGAGTATCAGACAAAGAAAGCCAATTTGAAAAGGGACATCCGTTTCATCGAAGGCAGGAAGAAGCTCTACATGGATCGAGCCAATAAGTGTACTGCATCGTATGGACCAAGGATCGGCAAAAGCGAATCACGTAACCTCAAGCCCATGGAATCGGCCATTGTGGATATGCTGCCGCTTTCAGCCCAACTCGATGACCTTTATCGTGAACTGGAAAAGTTGAATGATGAGTTCAGAAAAACGATCCAGCTGCTCCATGATACGGCTATGGAGACGCTTCTGGTACTCAAGTATATCGATGACGCTACCGAAGAGGAGCTGCGCGAGGCTCTCCACTATGAGCGTTCCAGGCAATACGAGCTGCTATCAGAAGCAAGACAGGCTTTGGAGAAAGCCTACATAGCTCACAAAAATGCGGACACGAACGGACAATAGTGGACGCTATCGGACGTTTCAATACTGGCAATAGTGTGATATCATTAGGCTGGAAAAATAAACAGATGAAAGGGCCTTTGTGGTGACAGTCTCGACCATGTGAGTGGCGAGCAGCCTCCCACGAAGGCCTTTTCGATATATAACGCGGGAGGTAGAATCGCATGCCACGTTTCCCTGATCACCCATGCGCGCACCCCGGCTGCCCGCGGCTTGTGCCAAGCGGGCGTAAATACTGTGACGAGCACAGCCGTCTGCACCCCGAGGAAACCCGGTCGGCGTCCGCCCGCGGCTACGGACGGCGCTGGCAGAAGGCGTCGAAGGCTTATCTTCGCGCCCACCCGCTCTGCGCTGAGTGCGAGAGAGCCGGGCGCTACGTCAAAGCGACGGTCGTTGACCACAAGGTCCCGCACCGGGGAGACCCGGCGCTCTTCTGGGATCAGAGCAACTGGCAGCCGCTTTGCAAGCCCTGCCACGATAAAAAGACGGGCAGCGAGGACAGCCGTCCGACCTACCGCTATTGACCAGACCAGGGGTGGTCGTAATCTCTGCGGGGGTCCCTGCTGAAGACCGTCGGCCCCTCTCGCGTACGAAAAAGGCGATTTCAAAAGGGTAATTAAAGGGTCCCTGGAAAGGCAGGTGAGATTATGCCCACCAAATCGAACAACATTGGCGGCTGCGGCGGTGCCAGACCAGGTGCCGGACGCAAGAAATCCGCCGTCAAAGACAAAGTCGCCGCTGGGAATCCTGGCGGCCGCCGTCTGGAAATGCTCGACATCCCGGAGGTGGAGGGTGCAGCGATGCCCAAGCCCCACGACTTCCTGTCAGCCGACCAGCGTGACGGAGCTCCGCTGCAGGCAAAGGAAATCTATGAGGAAACCTGGACCTGGCTGAAGCAGATCGGCTGCGCCGCGAAGGTGTCTCCGGCTCTGCTGGAACGATATGCCATGAGCAGCGCCCGATGGATACAGTGCGAGGAGATGACCAGCAAGCTGGGCTTCCTCGGAAAGCACCCAACCACGGGCAAGCCCATCCCCAGCCCGTTCATCAACATCGGCATCCAGTACATGAATCAGGCGGTGCGGCTGTGGAATGAGATATTCCAGATTGTGAAGGAAAACTGCTCCACCGACTATGACAGCGGCCCGTCCCCGCAGGACGACCTTATGGAAAGACTGCTCCGGGCAAGGGGCAACTGATAATACATCCGCGGAGGAACCGATTATGTATGAGAAAGTGAATCCCCAGCATCCGGACAAGGTAGCCGACCGTATTGCGGGCGCACTGGTGGACTACGCCTATTCCCAGGAAGAAAACCCGCGTATTGCTGTTGAGGTTCTGCTCGGCCACGGCGTCTGCCACATCATTGCGGAGACATCGGTCAGCATCCCGTCTGGCTTTGTTGAGCGGGAAGTGCGGCGCATCGCCGGTGATGGTGTAGTGCCGGATTATGTAGAAGTTCCGCAGGATACACATCTTGCTGAGAACCAAGCAGACGGCGTGCACTGCGGTGATAACGGCATCTTCAAGGGCATGCCCGTGACCGCCGAGCAGAAGGAACTGACAAGGATCGCCGGCGTCATTTATGCCTCCTGGCCGTATGACGGAAAGTACATTCTGGACGATGATCGGTTGATCATCTGCCAGAGCAACGCTCCAACAGCAGTCCTCAAATCGCTGTATCCCGGTGCGGAGGTCAACCCTCTCGGCGATTGGACAGGCGGCAGCGACGTGGACAGCGGCGCAACCAATCGGAAGCTGGGCAGCGACATGGCGGACTCCGTTACTGGCGGCGGCCTGCACGGGAAAGACCTGTCCAAGGCGGACGTGTCCGTCAATGTCCACGCATTTCTTAAAGCCCAGGAAACTGGCCAGCCTGTGGAGCTATGCTGCGCTATCGGCGATGATACCGTGGACGGGCTGCCTTATGCCAAGATCGTGGAGGAGGCGAGGGAATACATACGCTCCCTCGGCGGCTTCGAGGCGTTTGCAGAATGGGGGCTGGTACGATGAGCGAGATCAAGGTGTTCGCCAAGGACTATCCAATGGCTCCCATCGACAAATTCATACCTTATGCGAACAACGCCAGGACGCACAGCAAGGAGCAGATAAATAAGCTCCGCTCCATCTACCGGGGCATCGGCTACGGCGACCCTGTGGAGGTGGACGAAAACTTCACCATCCTCTCCGGGCATGGGCGCGTGGAGGCGGCGAAGGCGGAAGGCATGACGGAG
>Ga0326514_10001940_pt1 | contig 13235 bp, 18 predicted proteins | sample 3_2548_0518_D_FD_203653 | JGI IMG/M metagenome (GOLD analysis project Ga0326514, IMG submission 203653) | Bovine rumen microbial communities from UC Davis, California, United States - 3_2548_0518 | ecosystem: Host-associated > Mammals > Digestive system > Stomach > Rumen | place: USA...
ACTGCATCCGGCTGTTTTTGGCGAAATGTCCCTGCTTTCCGCATTCGCCGGTGATGATTGCATGACGAACTGTGGCATTTTCCGGCGTGGCGTTTTGGAGCATATCAATCCGCCCTGCGATTTTCTTCGAAATAACCGGAAAGCCAAATTCACGAAGAACCTGTATCTTTGACTTATACGGCGCTATCTTGGTGATTCCAAGCGCCTTGTGTACTCTCTGGATTGTTACGTCTTCGATGCCTGTCACGCTGATAGCCGGAACGTCAATGCCAATAGACAACAGCCACACATAAAGCGTAATACTGTCAAGACCTCCGACGCTGACATGTGCGCCGAGTTTCATCTCTTGGAGCCGTTCGTAATAACTCCATGCAATTTCTGTCTGTCGCTCCAATTTTTCGTCATATGGTAATTCCTGCTTTTTCTTGAACTCCCGAATCTTGTCCTGCTTTGCTTTGCGCCACGCCTTGTGCACGAAATCGGGAGCCTCAGGAGCAACAGTCTCAACGGTCTCAATAAGGTATTCACCGTCAAGATTGAATATGAGTTGTTCCGCCATCCTTCTCCATCCTCTCCGCTAAAAACGCCAGATTACACATCGCATGATAGATGTGAGGCAGGCCGCTCTCCGGATCTATAGCCGTGTAGTCATCCCACGCGGCGACCATGTGTCGTACTGCGGCATCCCAGAAGCGCTGTGACTCGACAGATTTCCAGTTCTGCGGGTCATGATACTTCTCGTTTCCGTATGCCCTGATTTTCTCGACTGCCTTGATGATGCCGGTCGGAACAAGCGTATACTGCGGTTTGCCATCGTCCTGCTTGGCGGTCTGGTCAAACAGTTCGGCATACGTGTTACACACTTCCGGTTTCTCATATTTCAATGTCTCCACCTCCTCTCAAGTTCATCTACATGCAGCAACACCATTTCCCCGGCGTATCTTTTCATGTGCTCCGGCGCACTGGCTTCGATGCGGTCGAAGTCGTCGCATATCTCTTTCCATCGGGTATCCGTGGCGGATGTGATTTCCGAGACGGTGCCGATATGTTTCCGAAACGCCTTCCATATCTCCGTGATTATTCCGTAATATTCCTTTTTCTCATCCATCAGTCCCGTCCTCTCCAAACGGAATCTCCATGTCATCCGTCCTGAATCCGTCCGCGTCGGTCTCCCATGAATACATCCAGTTAAATTCGTTCTCCGTTTCTGAGATACGCTTGCTCGATTCCTGGAACCAGAGCGGAATGCCTTTATAATTCGTGTAGCCTGTCAGGCGGTCTTTTGTTACTCGCAGTATCCTGTCGCCAGGGTCATTCTCGTCCCGCGGGTCTCCGTACTGTAAAACCATGCTCGCGAGGTTCGTAATATTGCCGGAGCCGGATACATCATCATTCCGAAACTCATTCAGGTTTGATTTCCGCGGATGTGCAACAAGGAAGATGCAGACGTTGTATTTCCGTGCCATCGTTGCGAGTTCGCGGACAAATACGGACTGCTGTCTGTAAAAGTCGTTCGCTGTGTCATCCTGCATTGCTGTCATCAAATTATCGAGTAACAACACCCTGCATCCGTACTGTACAATAGCTTTCCTGATAGTCTGTATCAGTGATTCTCCCTCATCATCACCTTCAATGATGGAATCGTCATAGATATAACACCGACCTGTATACCACTGCTGTACCGGCCATACCGCATCAGTGTCAACGGAATAAACAATAAATCCATTCGGCTGTCTTCTCGCCGTCACATGATTCGCACCGGCAACTTGCCTCTCGAACCAGTCACGGAAGCACCAATCCGGCAATTCACCGGAATAGCAGAATGACGGGAATCCCTGATTGACGGCTTCCGCGATAAACTGCGAGCCTAATGTCGATTTGCCTTTTCCGCGCTCTCCGGTGAGGACGATTAGTTGCCCGAAATAAAATCCGCCTGTGTAATTATCAAGCTGACTGATTCCGCTGCTGAAACTTTCCATTTCCGATAAATTCCGTCTTCTTACTGTCTCCAATCCTTTAATGTGCGAGTTGCTGGCTATAACTGCATTTGTGATCGCGTCGCAGACTGCTTGTTTTCCGTATTTCCGTAGTATCTCGTTGGCGTCCTTACAGTCCTTGTAATCCTCTGGCCGAACATGCTTGACGATTCCGTGAAAGCGTTCTTTCATTTCGGCGAGCAGTGTGATTTCCTTGCGCTCATAGTCTCCGAACACAATCAAGGTCTTGAACTTGCTGAGAAAATCCCAACAATGTGGTACCCAGGTAAATCCGTTCTTTCCGGTCGGAACAGAGACGGCATTTGGTATGCCCGCTTCCGCGCATGACAGACTGTCAATCTGTCCTTCCGTCATTACCAATGTATCGCACGCTTCCGGATCGCACTTGTCCATCCCGAACAGTATCGGCTTACAGTTGGCTTCACACCATTCTTTGCTGTTGTCCGTCTGCGGATTAAAATCCATCTTCCGATACTTCGCAAACTGCATATCACCGGATTCGTCGAAGAACGGGAATACGAGGATATTGTCGCGGTCTCTTTGGGTTGTCAGTGCGTAGCTTTCCGTGACTTCCCTGCTGATTCCGCGGGATTCCATGTAGGCAACTGCGGCGGGTTTCGACTTTGGCCTTCCGTACTTCCGCATGTTCTTATACCGGCTCGACGGATTGATGTATTCGTCTACGTCACGGCCTAATGAGAAGTTAAAGTCCCGCGCAAGAGTAATCATGTTGCCTTTTGCTCCGCATGATGCACGCTTGCAATTAAATGCTCCGGTCTTGAGGTTGATCGCGAAGGTCTTCTTGTCTTTCGAGAAATTACCGTGACAGTATGGGCAGATATTAAACATCAATTCATTGCCCTGCCGTTTCGCATTTATCCCCTGCTCATACGCAAACCGCATTGCATCATCGGGATTAAATTCGTAGATATGCGTCCTCAATCAATCCACCCCCATTCACGTGCTTGTTCGTCGGAGATTTCCTGCTCTTCTTCTTTATCTTCTTTAATATTCTTAATACTTCTTATACTTCTTATATCTGTTGCCCCTTGCCTGCCCTCTGCCTGCCGCTTGCCTGCCCCTTGCCTGCCCTTCTGCCTGCCCACGGTCTGAAAAGAATCGTAGGAAAGTACCGTAATTATGCGGAATTTTGAGTATGTTTTGTCTGCCACTTCGCCTGTCCGTTTTAGGTGACTTAGTGCCGTTCTTACCTGTTTGATTGTGAGTCCGGTTTCATCCGCTAAAGTGGGCAGTGATGTGATGAACTGTCCACGCTTATAAGGCACCCCGTGCCACGATCCATCCTTCCAGTTGGCTTTTAAAAGGCAGTGCAAGAACAAGACTTTTGTGTTTACGTCGGTGTACCATTCCCACTTGAGCATCCGGCGATAAATCTTGATAAATTCGCTTTCGGAATAATTCCAACTCATTCGATTTTTATCTCGTCTTTCCTGTATCCCCTGCCCCATTTTTGGAAGCCTGTAATTGTTCCGTTATTGTATGTTGCATGGTGATAGATACCGATTCCACATGTGTCGAGCCAATACAAAGGGCCTATTATTCCACGTTTCAATGCGCAGTTCAGGCAAAAGTGCTCTGAATTATTCCAAACAGCATGCGGGTCACTGTCATGTATTAATTCATTGCAATCAGTACATACATATGTTTTTTCAGCCATATTCACCTTTTTCTAATCGCTCCTTTATGTCTCTATACAAAAACTCCCGTATCAGCTTCGCACTCGTCCCTGGCTCGCAGAATATCGGAATGAGGTTGTACCGGACAACCCATGCGCAGAGGGACGCGATATAGGATTTTGGACGGAATCGGCTGCGGTAATTGTGTCGGTATATCTGCTCATAACTTGCACATTCGACAAGCAGGAATACTTTCGCGCCCTTATCCGTTGCCCTCTGGAATTCCCGTTCAAATCGCCCCCTGCCCCGCGTGAAGCATCCGGCAAGTTCGTCAAGCGACATTTTCCTTTCGATTGCGCACGCGGGATAGATACGCTCGGAAACATCGTAGAGGTTGTGGCCGTCCGGCAATGTAATATTTCCGCAGTAATCGCCATAATCAAGCGTTCCCCTCTCCATACCCGCACCCAGAGCGGCGAACCGTGCCGCCGCCCTGTCGGTGTTGTGCTCACGATTGTCAACTATGATACGGAAGGTTTTGAGAGTATCCTCAATCTCGAACCTGTCCATACACGACCTCAATCGAAGGAAATCTCATCATCATCGGAATTGGAGAAGCCGCCCGACGCGTAGGAATCCGCTAAAGATCCATTGCCGGAAGTGCCGGAAGAATCAACAAGTTTGTCGTTCGGAAGCCTTCCGGCTTTGCCATTGCGCACGTCATCGGCAACACATGACCATTTCATGCGCGTGTGATTGTAGACGTTGCCGTTGTATTCTGTCTGCCGGATGTGCATCTTTGCCCCGATCAGCTTGCCCTTGAGGGTCTTCTCATCGCCGGAGAACACGAAGCCGTTGTTGCTGTCCTCGAGGTCTGCGAAAAAACTGTCGTAGTTTGTGACTACGTAATCCGCGCAGCCGTCATGCGGGATTGTGAGGTAGAAGATTGCATCGATGGGCCATTTCTTGTCCTCGGAAGTGTTCCGGTCGAACTGCCCCTTATAGAAGTCCTTATATTCACCCTCCGCGATATCGAAGGCAATCGCAATCTGGTCCTCGCCCCAGGAAGACTGCGTTGTCTTTGCGGAGAGAATTTTAATGACGTATGCACCTTTCGGGAGTGCTTCGAATACCTTGCGTCTGTTGTTGCGGTTGTAGGTGGGTAATGCCATGGTGTAATCCTCCTTAATAATCTTCGAGTGCTTTCAATACGATTGTGATATCATTCGGAATAGTATCTTCCTCAATCGCTCCCATCGGGGTCTTTGCGGTCGAGTTATGTGCGTGTGTCTGAAACTGATATTCTCCATTGTTTGCCGTGGCGTATAATACCGTTGTCAGCTTGCTCTCAATGTTCAGCTTGTCGAGTTTCTTGCCGGAAGTCTTGATTCTGGTAAACGTGTATCCGTCATCCTCTTTTTGGGTCTGTGAGTGACAAAGGACAATGACGGTGATATCGTCCCGCATTGCATTGATATAATTCAGGATTTCCCAGACGCACTGTGCAAGGTCTACCCATTTATCGTATCCCTTCTCTTTCATGCGCCGGACTTCATCGGCAACCATGATCCCGTTGAGGGTATCAATAACAACGGTGTTAAACTTCGAGAGCGTTTCCTGTGCCTTCTCGGAAAGAATCTCCGGATTTTTCCCGCGTCTTTTCTGGATTCCGGCAAGCGTGCCGTTGTCGAGATTCAGCTTTGCAAGCATTTCCATTACGGCATCTTTGTCATCCGTTCGGAGATAGTTTTTATTCTCCTTGTTGTACTGCTTCCGCCATCCCTTCCATGACAGGCCCTTTTTGTCACAGTCGATATAGAATGTGGTTTCGGAATTCAGATTGCGGAGAGAAGTTGTCTTCCCGGAACCGGACTCTCCCATTATTCCAATCACTTTAGCGATAAGTCATTACCCCCTCTCACTTAATATTGAGATGCCTTCCCCGCTCTCCCAGATATGCGAAATCGAGTTCCGTACCGGATTCCAGGGCTTCGCGGATTGCCTTTGTATCGACTTCCGGCTTCATAACCATGTACTGTTCCGGCACATCTCCGGTGTACCTGATCGGCTTCTTCCCGCCGTTGCCCGCGATCCCGATCCTGAAGTGCTCCGTCTCGATTTTCTTTGTTCCGATTTCATCCATGGAATACATGAGGGTCTCTTTCAACCGGCTGGCATTGCGGGTGAGGGAATCCGCCCACGCATTGAGGCGCTTTGCTTCGGCTGTGATGTGCTCTGCCTTTGCGGTCAGCTCACCGATGATGATGGCGTAGGCTTCCGCTTTGTCCTTGATATCGCCGACAATGCTCTCGAGAGTATCCGCAAATGCCTGCGGGTCTGTATCGGGGTCTTCTGCCAGTTCAAGCAGATTGAGATAATCGGAAGTAAGTTCATAGAGTGTCATAGATATGATTTCCTTTCTGTGATATAATCACCTTGTATTACTATTGCTTTCCGCTTTTGGTGTTTCCGGCACCGGAGCGGATTTTTACTGTACAGGAATGTCGTCCTGCGCGCCGTCATCGTCAATCGCATGGTCGTAATAGCATTTCGGCGCCCACAATGCATTGTAGTCTTTGTCGTATTCGACAATTTGGAGTTCGCCGTCTTCGTCACTTGCGCAATGCCATGACGTATGGGACGACCTGTCCTTTTCACGGATGTCAAAGTTGATGTGCCCGTCTGCATAAACATCGCAGGACACTTTTTCGACATTTAACGCCTTGACCGTCTTGACCATGCCCTCAATCTTGGGATATTCCCGCAGGCAGATTGCCTTAAATTCTTCGTGGGTCATTTTCAGTTCTCCTCTCTCATGTCGATATAGTGCAAACCGGCTTCGTTGTCGTAATATATGTGGAATGTTTTCCCGATCCAGTTCATGCGGTACATTTTCTCAGCTTTGTCTGTTCTTGGTGTGTATGTGAAATAACAGCTATCCTGCGGAGTCTTTCCGTTGCTTGCGACTTTGTAAATATTTCTGTGTATCTTTTCGTCGTGGGAGCGGAAATAAATCCTATCCTTCATCCATTCAATATCAGATGCCTCAATATATGGATGCTCTCCAAAAACCTTCGCGGCGTTATTAATAAAGCCGAACCTGACAACCTGTTTTGGTTTGCCGGATTCATTCAGGCTAATCCGAACGTCGTATTTTTTTACTACTTTCCTTGCCGGCTGTTTTACTTCCGGAATCGGGAATGCTTGCTGTAAATCAATTTTCATTTTTTCTTCCTCCTCTCAATCATTGTTTCCTTCATGATCCGATCCCAATCCGCCGGAATCTTCTCCCTCTCTACCATCCGCCGTGGTTCCGGCAGTCTGCGCATTGTCGTAACCAGCGAGATGTACATACATACCTCCGCGACGGCAACAATAGCGAGTAGAATCCCCAAAATAATCATTCCATCCATCTTCCATCACCTTATCCATCCTTTGTCGCGTGCGACGCCTTCGAGTCTGACATACCGTTGACTGAAATATTCTTTAACCTTCCTCGCCTGTTCCCTTGTCATCTCCGGAATCTTCGGCTGCGAGTACGGCGGCTTGAGAAGATTTCGCGGATTGCATAACAGCCTGCACTTCTTCCCTGATTGACTCGATGCTTCGGTATTCGGAGCATAATCCTCTTTGCTCGAAACACCGCTTTGATTTGTAACAGTTTGTGCACACATTTACAGTCTCCCTTTATTTCGCAATGCCGCCGCCCTCTGGTAAATTCCGCTCACGCTCCTCGTCGGGATTGCCTTGTGAATCTCCTCTACCGATTTTCTCTGCCTGTACATGGCAATCAGGATTTCATCCTCATACACCTGCCATGCGTTATTGTTCGGAATGTTCGGCTCCGGCCTTGGCCTCTGAAATTTCGCGCGTCTTGTCTTGAAAATCTTTGTCTTAGTCGCCCAGACCGTCCGCTCGAGCGCTTCCGCGATATCCTCGTAACTCTTGCCCTGCCAGTACATCTCCATCGCCTTGTCGATTTCCTCGTCCTTCCACGCGTCCTTGCGATTGCGCTTGCGTGGTTTCTTCGGAGCGGGATTGTTTTGCGCTTCCGGCTCGGTCTCGATCCTCACGATCCGTACATCCTTCGGAATCTCTATCCGATTCTTTGGCTTGGTTTTTGTTTCTGGATACGGCGGAGCGGGCAGGGCTGATATATTAACTTTCACTCTCATAGCGTTTACCATTGCCAGTCTATCCATCCATAAGGCCAACACTGCATTCCGGTGTCTTCCCACTTGCCATTTTTCAACACCTGGAATCTGTGCCGGTTTGCATTGTATCGCTCCGTCTTGTCGTAATATCCGGCAGGGTAGATATACTTGACGCTTCCGTCCTTGTTAAAATCAATATACCGGCTCGATTTCTCCCTCGGAGTCTTGCGCGTGAGCATTGCTCCGTCCGCGCCGAAGTAGTACATCTTATTGTTACGGATGCGGTATGTGCTTGTGGCAAGTTCGCCCTTCCGATACATTGCCGACCTGCTATGATGCGCATAGTAGGTTTTTCCGGCGACTGTGAAATATCCGAGATGTGTGGAATACTTCCTGCCCATGTCGTCCTCACCCATCAGGCCTGTGTGTGTCTTGGCTTCTGTCACCATGGCAAACATGAACATTACGACGAGTAATCCCGTTACCATTCCGATTGCGATATCTTTAAATTTATTCATGGTATCCCTCCATATCTTTTTCTGCTTCCGGCTCCATCAGTCCGAAATTGATCGCTGTCCTGATGCTGTATGCAATCGCCTGTATATCATCAATGGTCTCATCGAGCAGGCTTGCATACATTTTGATTACGTCGGACGATGCCATGCGGAAAGCGACGCTGTCGGACTTATCCGCCTCGACCTGTTGCAGGTTGATGATGCTCACCATCTTCGACGCGCTGTTCAGCGTCTCGAAAAGGCTGTTGTCGCGGATTATCTTGTCTGCGCTTTCCAGTGCCTGATATAACTCCGTCTGTGATTTCATTCGTTGCCTCCTTTACTGTGATTTGTGCGCTGTAGCGGGCGGAGAGGATAGTGGAGATGATGGATAATACATTCTCTTCCTCTATCTTCATTTTGTAGACATTTCAGGTGCAGAAATATCGTCCGGCGTGCACCCGATAAGCTGGCAGAATGCGTAAATATACACCGGCTTCGCGTCTACTTTCCCATTTTCAATCTGGTTGTAGAGGTCGCGAGAAATGCCCATTTTTCGGGCGATTTCTTCCTGCGTAAGGTTTGCATTTACGCGCAATGCCTTCATTGAAACTGCCATGCGTTCACCTCCTTTCTATTAATTTCTGAATCCATTGACCGCACTGACATCCTCTATATTACGCTTCGTTTTGTAGAGTGTCAAGACATTTTGTAGACATTGACGACAAAAAAGTGTAATATTTTTGTAGATAGAAACGGAGGTGATTGCCATGACGGAAAAAGAATATGCACAAGTTATAGCGAAAAACCTCAAGAGAATAGCGTTTGAGAAAGACAAATCGCAGGCACAGATTGCGCAGGAATTAAAGATACATCGCGCAACTTTGTCCGCGTGGATGAATGGGACTCGTACGCCCAAAATGTCCAAAATAGATATGTTGTGCAAGTATTTCGGATGCAAGCGCTCCGACATTATGGAACCGCACTCCGACAATTACATTTACCATTTTGATGATACAGACCGCATCGCAAAAATCATTCGCGACGACCCCGTTATGCACAATCTATTTGACATAGCGCGAGACTGCACACCTGACAATCTGGAACTGATTGCGGAAGTACTGAAGAGGATGAAGCAATGACCCGCGCCGCCCTCTATATCCGCGTCTCTTCCGACCGTCAGGCAAAAGAAGGCGACTCCATACCCGCACAGCGCGAAGCCTTACGGCAGTACGTGGCGAAAAAGGGTTATGTTATTACCGGTGAATATATTGACGATGGAATCTCCGGCACAAAGTACAGCCAGCGGGACGAGCTTCAGCGGCTTCTCTCCGACGTGCAGGACGGGCAGATAGACATCATCCTGTTTACAAAGCTTGACAGGTGGTTTCGCAGTATCCGGCATTATATGCGCACGCAGGATATTCTCGACAAATATCATGTTGGCTGGCTTGCAATATGGGAGCCGATTTATGACACGACCACACCACAAGGACGATTGATAGTTAATCAAATGCTATCCATCGCGCAATTTGAAGCCGAAAACACAGGTCAGCGCGTTCGGCAGGTATTCCGGCACAAAGTCGCCCACGGTGAAGTTATTACTGGAAAGCATCCGGCAGGCTTCCGGATCGCGGACAAACATCTGGTATTATCCGACGACGCTGACATTGTCCGCGAAGCATTCGAGTATTATTCCATGCACGGAAACATTGCCGACACAATGCGGCATTATGCAGGACGCGCGAAAATGCCGACAAGCAAGGTCAATTTCATGCGGATGCTGAAATCTCCGTTTTACAAGGGAGAGCATCCGTCCGGCGTAAAGGATTACTGTCCGGCAATCGTATCGGCGGAATTGTGGGATGACGTGCAGAGAAAGCTCGCCATGAACGTCAAAAAGTCCCAGAAACAGATTTACATCTTTTCCGGCCTGATACGCTGTGCAGAGTGCGGGAAAGTGTTCGGCGGATGTTCACGCGTCTGGCACAGGCAAAAAGGCGACGTGCTTGAAAAGAAATATCGATGCACGGGACGATATGCCAGGATTCCGCGTGAATGCTGCAATTCCAAAACGATCACCGAGACCGCAATGGAGAAATACCTGCTCGAGCAGATTCCGAATATCAAACTGGAGTATGAAATCGCCGAAAAGAAACGCGTGGACAATACGGCGAAGATACGGAAGATTGAGCGGAAACTTGAACGACTCAAAGATTTGTACGTGGAAGAATTAATTGATTTGGACGCCTACAAAGCCGACAGAGAGCGATTACTTGCGGAGATGGATAAACTATCACAGGAAACACCCGAACGCAGTACGGAGGACATACGCGCTCTTCTGCGTCCTGATTTGCGGAGTCTGTATGAGACGTTCACGGAAGATGAAAAGCGTTTTTTCTGGCGCGGAGTCGTCAAGGAAATCCGCATAGATTCCGAGCGGAAAATTACGGTACTATTTGCATGAATCCGGCAGGACATATTTTGATAGTACTGTTGGCGAATTGCACAAAATAAAAAAGGCCCCGGAGCAATCGCCCCGGGGTTTTATATTGCATCGGATTAATCCATTGATGCTCGTTATAAATCAACGTTATCGCTGATATAATAACCTGCGCCTGATGCACTACAATATTGTACTATCTTGTCTTTGATTTTGCTATCTCGAGTATACTCCAAAAGATACGCATCCATTCCGTTGCTCAGTGCAGTCGCAATATATTTCTGATATGCCCTGCTCTGTGCCCCTGTCTGCGCTCCGAACGTACCACTGCCGGAATAGTCTGTGATACGGCTGAAAACCTCCTCCTGCGTCACTCCGTGAGCGATACGGGCATGATTTGCGATTGCTTTGGATACATATTCGATGCCGCCGTTAATCATGATGTAACCGTGCGGATACAAGGCGGATAAAATCCTTGTGATGCCCTTGTATGCGTTATCGGAAGGATATTCCTCATACACATCCAGATTGTCAATCCACAATCCGTCGTATCCGGCATTAAGAAATGTCATGCCCTGATTGATGGCCCATTCCTGCACGGCTGTTTCGCACACGTCGAGATACCGCTCATGCTCCCAATCGTCAAGGCGTCGCAGGGTGTATTTTTCCAACTGCTTATAATACGGACGCTCATCCGATACGGAACCGACGGACAGATACGCAAGCACGGTATAACCTGTCTTTTTCAGTGCCTGCACTTCCGCGACGGAATAATCCTCCGGCTCGATCGCGAGCAATCCACTGCCTTTGTCCGGCTTAGCCTTGGTGGTCAACGATACCTTGTAGGCGGTCTGTCTCTTGACGAATGTGCGCGTTACTCCGAGCGACGTCGTCAGCTTCGCGGTCGCTCCGTGAAAGTCGATGCTGATTTCTCCGTCCTCGTATGCACGCGCGACGAATGCTCCAATGTTCCGAAGTAAATTATATGTGTCCGTCCTGCCGTTGCCTTTGCCTTCCTTTTTCTCGTATTGCGTGTAGGCAATCTGGACGCCCTTGAGACTGTTGGCGAATGCCGTTTTTATTCCGCCGCGGTCGCCGTGCCAGAAGAACTTGAACACGTCGCAAGAATAATCGACGCCCTTACTCATCATTTGCAGGATGCCTTCCGCGGATAAATCGCCCCCGATGAGGATACGCCATGAGCCGATACTCACGCGGTAGACCATGGACATGTTATTGATAAAATGGTGTCCATCCTTCTCCTGCAGCTTATCTGCATTTGCCTGGAAGATACAATCCACCTTCAGCGAGCCGACATTGAAACTGTCGCCCATCTTGAGCCATGTGACCGGTACGCCTTTCTTTTTGCAGTATTCCGCAATGCCGTCCATGCGTTCCGCGTATGATTTCTGATATTTACGGATTCCGTCCATGTTCGGCAGATACACATGTCGGACCGGAAGCGCGTCAATCATGTCCTTTGCACTGCCGGTATGGTCAGCGTGCGGATGTGTTAGGACGATCGTGACGGATTCGGGATTGAGCGCTTTTACCTTGGAGACGGCAAGACTCCCCTTCATGCCGGTGTCAAAAACGACGCCTTGTTTACCCTCAACGAATATTGTCTCGTCCCCAAAATATGCCGGATTATTATCCCAGAATCGCGGCGCATACAGTCGCACACTTGCAGATCCGGATGGTCTCACCCTCTCCGTGACCGCATTTTGCACGGTATCGTAGTCGTATCCGAGTACAGTCAGCGCCTTGCGTCGTGTCTCGAGTGTTCCGAAGTCACCTGCAAGTACCCAGTCGACGACCTTGTCGATGGATTGTTTCGGAGTGCGGAGATATGCGGAGATGGACGATGCAAGGATAAAGCCGTATTTTCCGTTTACTTTGCAGTATGCCCATCGTTTCGCCGTGGTAATATAGTCATAGACATCGATACGCGTCAGAGGCTGAACAGGTGCAAAACTGCACGGCTTGGCAGATTCGTCCGGCTGAAGGCGCGGAGTGACCTTCTGGTTATTCTTGAGCAGTCCCCATTTAATGACTGTTGTCTTATTCGGTGTGCCGGTCTTGCTGACTTCATAGGTTTTCTTTGTGACGGTTTCTTTGACGGGTTCGGCGTCGGAGAATTTTGGCGTGATGAATCCGCGGATGTATTTCCCATTGACCGACATGGTGCGGCGCTTGACCGATTCTCCGTTGTTGCCTTCCATCACGACGAATGTGTCCCCGTCCACTGCGATTACGATACCGATGTGGTCAGCAGTGCCGGTATTATCTCCCTTGCCGGAGTCATCCCAATCATACAATACAGCGTCTGCGATACTCGGAACGTATCCGTCGTTTTCCTGCCAGATGCTCATCTGCTTTGCAAGCGTAATCATCCGCGGGCAGGAGCACTCGACGGGGAACATATATCCGAGTCCGCAAGCGATATAGGCGTAGCTCGCAGCAGTCGCACACCATTCATCGGAATACTTGACCTGATAGTTTGCGCATCC
>Ga0326514_10001941_pt1 | contig 13232 bp, 8 predicted proteins | sample 3_2548_0518_D_FD_203653 | JGI IMG/M metagenome (GOLD analysis project Ga0326514, IMG submission 203653) | Bovine rumen microbial communities from UC Davis, California, United States - 3_2548_0518 | ecosystem: Host-associated > Mammals > Digestive system > Stomach > Rumen | place: USA: California...
CACAGAACAAGCAACTCACCTGCTTTGCGGGCTACGGCGTTTACGACCACTACACGCCGTCGGCCATTCCGAGTCTGCTGCAGCGTTCGGAGTTTCTGACGTCGTACACGCCCTATCAAGCCGAGATTTCGCAGGGGACGCTCCATTATATCTTCGAGTATCAGTCGATGATGGCCGAGCTGACGGGTATGGACATCAGCAATGCGTCGATGTACGACGGGACGACCGCTACGGCGGAGGCGATGATGATGGCTGTGGCTGCCGGTAAGAAGGTGAACAAAGTACTGGTGTCTGAAACTCTGAATGCTGATACCAGGAAAGTGCTCGACACGTATGCCCTGCATCAGGGTATCGAGTTAGTGACTGTTGCGGAAGAAAGCGGCGTGACTTCGAGGGAGAACCTTGAAGCACAGTTGACCGAGGGCGGTGTGGCCGGTGTCATCGTACAGCAGCCGAATGCATACGGCATCATCGAGGATTTCACGGGTTTTGCTGAGATGTGTCACGGCAACAAGGCTCTCTTCATTGTGAACAGCGTCGCTGCCGACCTCGCCGTTCTAAAGACGCCGGGTGAGTGGGGCGCAGACATTGCGGTGGGCGATGGCCAGAGTTTAGGCATTCCTATGCAATGGGGCGGTCCTTATGTCGGCTATATGTGCTGCACGGAGAAACTTATCCGTAAGATGCCGGGACGTATTGTCGGCAAGACCGTCGATAATCGCGGCCAGCGTGCCTTCGTGCTGACGTTGCAGGCTCGTGAGCAGCATATCCGCCGACAGAAAGCTACGTCTAATATATGTAGCAATCAGAGCCTGATGGCACTCTGGGTCACCGTATATATGTCGCTCATGGGCAAGCAGGGACTGAAGGAAGCGGCGGAACTCTCTTACGCCGGGGCCCACTATCTGTGTGACGGGTTGCTGAAGACGGGACGATTCCAGTTAGTATATGACAAACCATTCTTCAACGAGTTCTACGTGGAATATGACGGAGATGCAGACACCCTCTACCAGCGTTTCATCGATGCTGGTTTCCTTGGCGGTGTCCGTATAGGAAACGGTATTCTCTTTGCCGTCACCGAGAAGCGTACGAAGGAAGAGATTGATAACCTTGTAAAGATAGCTGCCCTATGAACATTTGAAGCCCCTTGATAAGGGGCTGGCGTAAGCCAGGGATAAATTAAAGAAGATATGAATAATAAACTATATGGAAATCTGATTTTCGAACTTTCGAAAGAAGGACGCAAGGGCTATAGCTTGCCGAAGAACCGATTTGGAGCTTACGAATTACCGGAAGAACTCAGTAGAAAAAAGGAGGCTCAGTTGCCTGAGTGCGACGAACTGACAGTGGTGCGCCACTATACGAACCTCTCGAACAATAACTTCGGCGTCGATACGGGCTTCTATCCCTTGGGGTCCTGTACGATGAAGTACAACCCGAAGATTAATGAGGAGATGGCTGCCCTGCCGCAGTTCCAGAATCTGCATCCGAAACAGCCTGCCAATACCGCGCGAGGTGCGTTGGCACTGGCGTCGCTCTTGGAGCAGTCGCTCTGCGAACTCACGGGCTTGGCTCACTTCACTTTCAAACCATACGCTGGTGCCCATGGCGAACTGACGGGATTGATGACCATCGACAACTACCACCGCTCTCGTGGCGATATGCAGCGCAAGAAGGTGATTGTTCCCGATTCTGCTCACGGCACGAACCCTGCCTCGGCCGCCGTCTGCGGTCTGGAGATTGTCGAGGTGGAGTCTGACGCCAATGGTCAGGTCTCTATAGAAGATTTAGAACGTATAGTTAATATAGAAGGCCCCAACGTCGCCGCTATGATGATGACCAACCCCAACACCCTTGGCCTTTTTGAAACGCATATTCCGGAGATTGCAGCCCTCATCCACGACTGCGGCGGCCTGATGTACTATGACGGTGCCAACCTGAACCCGATGCTCGGTGCCTGCCGTCCGGGAGATATGGGCTTCGACGTGATGCACATCAACCTGCATAAGACCTTCTCAACACCTCACGGTGGCGGCGGTCCAGGTGCCGGCCCTGTTGGCGTTCGCGAGGGTTTGCAGGAGTTTTTCCCCTTCGTGTCGCCCTGTCACGGGAACTTTAGCGTGATGATGCGGGCTTACGCCTATATCCTCTCCTTAGGTCGTGAGCATATCAAGGAAGTGGGGCCGTTGGCTACGCTCAACGCCAACTATATCAAAGAGTCGCTGAAAGATGTCTATGAACTGCCTATCGATACGGTATGCTGCCATGAGTTCGTCTTCGACGGACTCAGAGATAAATCGACAGGTGTCACGACGATGGACGTGGCGAAGCGGTTGTTGGATTACGGCTACCATGCTCCGACCATCTATTTCCCCCTGCTCTTCCACGAAAGCCTGATGATTGAACCTACGGAGAACGAATCGAAGGAAACGCTCGATGGTTTCATCGCTGTGATGCGAAAGATTGCAGAGGAGGCCAAAAACAATCCCGATGAGGTGAAGTCAGCGCCTCATACGACACCAATAGGCCGTGTCGATGATGTACTGGCCGCCAAGCATCCTATTGTGACGTTCCGGCAAATGAGAAATGAGGAATGAGAAATGAAGAATGAGAAAATGACAATAGTTGATCTTATCGTCATCGGCGCGGGGCCTGGAGGTTACCGCGCCGCTGAATATGCCGCCAAGCAAGGCCTGAAGGTCATCATCTTCGAGGACGGAGATGTAGGAGGTACGTGTCTGAACATAGGGTGTATCCCCACAAAGACGTATGTCCACAGTGCCTCCTTTGCTGAGGCCCGTGAGCGGATGGCGACAGTAGTGTCGCAATTACGAGCTGGTGTTGAGGGCATCCTTTCACATCCCAATATAACACTGGTTCGTGAGAAGGGTGTCTTTGTTGATGCCCATACGGTAGGTGACTATAGTGCAAAGAATATCATCATCGCCACGGGCAGCAGCACCAAGCTTCTGCCGCTTCCTGACATCGATGACCCACGCGTTGTCGATAGCACCGGGCTGCTCGCCCTCGCTTGCCTTCCCAAGCGCCTGGCCATCATCGGTGCCGGCGTCATTGGTATGGAGTTCGCCTCTGTCTTCCACCGTTTCGGTTCCGAGGTCACAGTCATCGAATACCTGAAGGAATGTCTGCCCGCCCTCGACAGCGATATTGCCAAGCGCCTGCGAAAGCTATTGGAGAAACAGGGTATCACCTTCAAGATGAAGACTGCCGTCCAGAATCTTGCCGATATTGATGCCGATGTCATCCTCATGGCAACTGGCCGTAAACCCCGTATTCAGTCAGACTTTGCAAAGGCAGGCTTTGAATACGACGAGCGTAAAGGCATTGCCGTCGATGAGAATTTCGAAACAACGGTTAAGGGAATCTATGCCATCGGCGACGTCAACGGCCTCCAGATGCTCGCCCACGCTGCCGAAATGCAGGCTGTCCGAGCCGTGAACCATATCCTCGGCAAACAGGACGGCATCCGTTTTGATATCATGCCTGCCGCCATCTTCACCACTCCCGAAGCCGCCTGTGTAGGTCCTACGGAAGATCAACTGAAAGCAGCCTCAGCGGCCAACGGTTCGGCCGTAGGCTCCTCCTACGAGTGCCGCAAGGCTTTCTGGCGCGCCAACGGCAAGGCACAGTCTATGGGTGAGACTGAGGGCATGCTGAAGCTCTTTGTCTCCCCTCCCTCGCAGGAAGGGGCTGGTGGAGGGTCACTCATTCTTGGCTGTCACGCCTATGGCACCCACAGTGCTGACATCGTTCAGGAGGTCTCTGCACTGATGTGTCGCGAAACCACCCTTGAGCAGTTGCGTGACATCATCCATATCCATCCCACGCTCTCAGAGATACTGAAAGCGGCGGTGGATTAGTAGGCCGTTCAGGAGCGCACCATGTTGCGTCCTGCGTCGATACGCAGGAAAATAAATAGCAGGAAGGTGAATCCCCAAAGTGAGGAGCCGCCATAACTGAAGAACGGCAGCGGGATGCCGATGACAGGTGTCAGTCCTAACACCATGCCTACGTTGATGAAGACATGGAAGAGGAAGATACTCAGTACGCAGTAGCCATAGACCCGCCCGAAACGGTAGGGCTGTCGTTCGGCCAGCTGGATAAGCCTCAGGATGAGTGCCAGGAAGAGCAACAGTACGCCGGCAGACCCTACAAAACCCTCCTCTTCGCCCACGGTGCAGAAGATGAAGTCCGTGTCCTGTTCGGGTACGTACTTCAGTTTTGTCTGAGTGCCATTGAGGAATCCTTTTCCCTCAAGGCCGCCGGAACCGATAGCAATCTCGCTCTGGTGGACATTGTAGCCGGCACCTTTCAGGTCTTCCTCCAGTCCTAAGAGAACGTTGATGCGGGTTCGCTGGTGAGCTTGCAGGACGTGATTCAGTCCATAGTCGGCTACGTTGAAGAAGATGATGGATCCCAGTGCGAAAAGTGCTATCCAGAAGTAATTCCGGACGCGGGTACCCAGTCCCTGCCAGACGAGATAGCCTATCAGCATGGCACAGAGCACCAGTTGCACCCAGACGATGTCAAAGGGTATGACATAGAACGAGAAGAGCAGGGCCACACCGGTGATGCCGACACAGAAGGCAAACACCTTCCAGGCATCGAGCTTGTCGCGACAATAGACCCAGACCATGGCCGAAGAGAAGACCTGTATCAGAAAAAGTACGACGAACTTGCCGATGGAGGTGGGCGTTGCTGCCAGCATGACATCGGCAAAGCGGATGCCCACGACGAAATAGACAACCATGGCCACTGCAGTGAAGAGAACGCTGCCAGGCATCCCCTCGCGGTAGAACATCAGAAAGAACGAGAAATAGACCAGTGCAGAACCAGTCTCACGCTGCAGGACGATAAACGCCATCGGCAGGAAGATAATAGCCAGTGTGGCACCGAAGTGCTTCCACTTGTGGATGTCGTAACCGTAGATGCTCATAAACTTCGCCAGGGCCAGTGCCGTGGCGAACTTGGCGAATTCCGCCGGTTGCAGTCGTAGTGGTCCTAAGACGAGCCAGGAGCGGGAACCTTTGATGCTATGCGGGTTAAAGATGGTGGCAAACAGTAGTATGAGTAGTCCTATATATATTAAGTACGCGAACATCTCATAGTATCGGTCGTCAAGCAGCAGCAGGACGAGACCGAGAATAATACTGGTACCAATCCACACAATCTGCATGCCAGAACGTGTGGAGAGTGATAGTAGGTCGGTGTCGCCATAGTCGTAGCTGGCACCACAGACACTCATCCAGCCGCCGGCGAGCAGCAGCAGGTAGATAAGAATGGTCCACCAGTCAAGTGAACGCAGTATGCCCGGCTGTTTATCTTTCGCTTGATCCATAGTTGATGACCTTATGCTGAATCTCGTTAGCCTTCTTTTGTGAGGCCTCAGAGAGTTTTCCGTTAATGAACTGTTCCATGATGAGTCCGCCGATGGGTACGCCGTAGGTAGCACCCCATCCGCCGTTCTCAACATAGACGGCCACGGCTATCTTTGGGTTGTCCATAGGCGCAAAGCCCATGAACACCGAGTGGTCATGACCCTTGTTCTGTGCTGTTCCCGTCTTGCCGCAGGCTTCGAAGCTGTAGTGAGCCAGTGCCTTGCAGGTTCCTCCGAGTGCTGAGGAACGCATGCCCTTCACAACATAGTCATAGGCTGACCGTTGAGCCTTGGTATAGCGCTTCCGGGTGTAGAGGGTGTCGAGTGGTTCTCCCTGTACCTTCCTGACCACATGGGGTGTGTAGAAGAATCCCCGGTTGGCAATCGTTGCTCCGAGGTTGGCTATCTGCAGGGGTGTGAGCAGGACCTCGCCCTGTCCGATGGAGATGGAGATGATGGTCAGTCCGTTCCATGAGCCTTTGTATGCCTTGTCGTAGAACTGGGCGTTGGGGATAAGGCCGCGCTTCTCGCCTGGCAGGTCAATGCCGAGTTTATAGCCGAAGCCCATCGATACCATATAGTCGCGCCAGGTGTTCATGGCATTCTGTACAGAGCCGTACTTCGACTTTGCACCGATCATGTGGTAGAGTCCCCAGCAGAAGAAGCCGTTACACGATGTTGACAGTGCCGGTACCAGCGGCAGTGGCGACCCGTGGCCGTGGCAGCCCACATGCAGGCCTTTGAAGTTGAATCCGTGGGCGCAGCCGTATGCTGTCTGCGGGGTGATGATGCCCTCGCTGAGGAAGGTCAGTCCCTGTGAGGTCTTGAACGTGGAGCCGGGTGGGTAGAGACCCATGACGGAACGGTTGTAGAGCGGCTTCCAGACGTTCTTGCTCAGTTCAATGTGGTTCTTGCCGCGCTGTCGTCCCACCATGAGGCGGGGGTCGTAGGTGGGTGACGACACCATGCAGAGCACCTCGCCCGTAGATGGTTCGATGGCGACGATGGAACCTATCTTGTGCTGCATCAGCCGTTCGCCGAGCACCTGCAGGTCGTAGTCGAGCGAGAGCGTCAGGTTCCTACCCGGTTTGGGACGGCTGTCAAAGGCACCGTTCATGTAGCTGCCCTGTATGCGGCCATGGGCATCGCGCAACAGGATTTTCACGCCTTTCTCACCGCGTAGCTGTTTCTCGTAGCTGCGTTCCACGCCGTTCTTGCCAATATAGTCGCCGGGCTGGTAGTAGTCGTCGTTCTCGATGTCGCCGGGCGAGACCTCAGCCACGTCTCCCAGCACATGGGCAGCGTATGGATACTGATACTGGCGGATGCTTCGCCGCTGGACGTAAAAGCCTGGAAAGCGGTACATCTTCTCCTGAAAGACCGAGAACTCCTTGTCCGAGAGCTGACTCATGAACAGCTGCTGTGTGAATCGGGAGTAGCCCGGGTTGCGGGAACGGTCCTGCATGATGCTCATTCGGCGGTTGAACTCCTCCTTGGTGATGTTGAGAGCATTGCAGAACTCAGTGGTGTCGAGCCTTCCACGAGCCTCGTTCATAACGACCATGATGTCATAGGCAGGTTGGTTGAACACCAGCAGCTTGCCATTGCGGTCGGTAATGACGCCACGCGACGGAAAGTCTATCTTTTTGAGGAAGGCATTGGAATCGGCGCTCTTCTTGTAGTCGTCACTGGAAATTTGGAGCATGAACAGGCGCACGATATAGATGGCCACAATCAACGTAGCCACCCCGCCAATGACATAGCGCCGGTTCTCGAGTCCGAATTCCTTCTTCATCTGCTATCTGCGAACACTTTCCAATGTCATCAGCAACAATAATGTCAGCAAGGTGGTGCCGACAATGCTCAATGACCAATGCAACCAGTTGAAGAAGCCGAATGACTCGATGGTGAAGAACACCAGACAATGGATGAGCACCAGTATGAAAGCCAGTGTGAGGAACTTGGCATAGCCCAGCGTCGACACTGATGACTTCATGTTTTCCGGACTCTCACGCGGGACGAACAGTTCCAGCAGTGAGGGCTGTATGAAGGCTGTCAGCGTCAGAGATGCTGACGCCATGCCCGGAGTGTTGGAAAACATATCGACACACAGTCCCATGGCGAAACTCCACAGGAGTGCAGCCCACCGAGGGTAGTTGCGGGGGAGCATGACCACAAAATAGACATAGAGCAGCACCGTGGCGTAACCGAACAGGTGGATGTGGTTGAACACCAGCGCCTGTGCCAGACACAGTACCACGAAAATGAGTGCCCTTCTTAATGTATCTATAGGCATACTGTTACCTTATTACTTCTTACTGTTTCATTTTTCACCCGCCCGGTGCCATGGTTATGGAGTCCTTCACCTGTTCCAGCAGACGCAGTCGTTCGCCGATGTTCCTGTCGCTGATCACAACAACATCACGCAGGCAACCGAAGTCTGTAGCCAGGCGCAGCTTCAGACGGTAGGACAGTCCGTCGGCCGAGTTATAGATCTTTTCTATCTGTCCGACGAGAACCCCCGGCGGGAAAATAGCCGAGTAGCCGCTTGTCTCCACCCAGTCACCACGCTTGAAACGGGCGTGACGGGGGATGTCCTCAACGTATGCCACGGCAGCATCGCCTCCATACCATTGGAGATAACCAAAATATCCCCGTCCGCGGATGGCACAGCTGATGCGTGACGACGTGACATTGAGAACAGGGATGACCACTGCATAATGGTCAGACACCTGATAGACGGTTCCCACGATGCCGCTGCCACAGGCCACGCCCATGTCCTTTTCGACACCGTCAACACGTCCTTTGTCAATGGTTATCAGGTTGTCGGCCTTGTCGAGTGTGTTGGAGACAACCTTGGCCGGCACCAGCTTGTACTGTTGGAGAAAAGCCAGCTGTTCACGTTCAGCAGACGTAGTGTCCTGTGTCAGGTTGCCATAGAGCCGGCGTAGCTGTGTCAGTTGGCGTTCGAGGTAGAAGTTGCGTAGCGTCAGTTCCTCATTGACACGGGTCAGTGAGAAGAACGAACGCACGGCGGCATCCCACTCATAGACCTTGCCAGCAACGGCATTGGCAGAAGAGAACCATACGCTGCCCTGATAGCTGTTGTTCTGGAACAGCAAAACCCCACTGGCCACCTCCAGTAAAAGGAGCATCAGCCAGTGGTAATACTTCGCAATGAACGCCAGCAGGTTCTTCATCTGCTACCTACTATCGCATGAGGAACGAGAAACGATCGACGTTCTTCAGGGCGATGCCGGCACCCCGTGCCACACAGTGCAACGGGTCTTCAGCAACGATGAAGGTGATGTTAATCTTGTCGGTCAGACGTTTGGCCAGACCACGTAAGAGGGCACCGCCGCCGGTCAGGTAGATGCCGTTCTTCACGATGTCGGCATACAGCTCAGGCGGTGTGTTCTCCAAGGCTGCCAATACGGCAGCTTCGATGCGTGCCACCGTCTTGTCGATACAGTGTGCTATCTCCTGGTAGCAAACGGGAACTTCCATAGGCAGGGCGGTGATGCGGTTCGGGCCGTGGACGACATAATCCTCTGGAGCCTCGTCGCCAAGGTCGGTCAAAGCCGAACCTACATTGATCTTGACGCGTTCAGCCATGCGCTCCGACACCTTGACATTGTGCTGGCGCGACATGTACTCCTGGATGTCGGCATTCAGGTCATCACCAGCCACCTTGATGCTGGTGTTGGCCACGATGCCGCCAAGTGAGATGACGGCAATCTCAGTGGTGCCGCCGCCGATATCAACAATCATGTTGCCTTCGGGAGCTTCGACGTCGATGCCGATACCGATGGCAGCAGCCATCGGTTCAAAGATCAGATAGACATCTCGTCCGTCGGCATGTTCGGCAGAGTCGCGCACGGCGCGAAGTTCAACCTCGGTAGAGCCTGAGGGAACGCCGATGACCATGCGCAGCGACGGGGAAAAGAGGCGTGAGCCGGTGTGTACCATCTTGATAAGGCCGCGCATCATCTGCTCACAAGCAGAGAAGTCGGCTATCACGCCATCGCGCAACGGGCGGATGGTGCGTATGTTGTCGTGAGTCTTCTCGTACATCATCTTCGCCTTCTCGCCCACGGCAATCATCTTGTCGGTGCGACGGTCGAGGGCTACGACGGAAGGCTCGTCAACAACGATTTTGTCATCACTGATAATAATCGTGTTGGCAGTGCCAAGGTCCATGGCTATCTCCTGGACGAAACTGAAAAATCCCATAATACCTAATTCTTAATCTTCAATCTTCAATCATCAATCTTTCACAAACCAGTTGTGGATGGCAGTATCATAGTGAGAGCTGACGCCGAAAGCACGTTCGGCAAAGGTCTTGCGCTGTTCCAGGGTTGTCTCTGCGCCCTGTGTGCTCAGGATGTCAAGCAGCACGGCGTACTCGGCCTTGGAGGGAACGATGACCACGTCACGGAAGTTCTTGGCTCCGGCACGGATGAGCGAGATGCCGCCGATGTCGATCTTCTCGATGATGTCGGCTTCCGAGGCTCCACTGGCCACGGTCTGCTCGAAAGGATAGAGATCGACGATGACGAGGTCAATCTCAGGGATTTCATACTTCGCCATCTGCTCACGGTCACCCTCGTTTTCGCGGCGCCCCAGGATTCCACCGAACACCTTCGGGTGGAGAGTCTTCACACGACCGCCGAGAATAGAGGGGTACGTCGTCACGTCCTCTACCTTCTGACATTCGTAACCAAGCGATTCGATAAACTGCTGAGTACCTCCCGTACTCATAAACTTCACACCCTCTTCATTCAGCTTCTTCAGCAACTCTTCGAGGCCATCTTTGTGGAATACCGATACCAATGCGGTCCTGATCTTCTTTGTTTCTGCCATTTGTGTCTAACGTTATATGTACATATATGTAAATAGGGTGCAAAGATAATAAAAGAAGTGGCTATTTCCAAGTCTGGCGCCACTTTTTTTTATTTTTCCGCTGTTAAATTGCTTGAAGTCAAGAAGCGCGGAATCCACAGCCAGAAAGTGGAGCCTTTTCCCTCGCCTTCACTCTCCACGCCAATCTGGCCCCCACAGCGTTCGGCAATGGATTTAGAGATGCTGAGTCCGAGTCCTGTACCCTGGACGTAGTCGTTCAGTTTCACGAAACGGTCGAATACGGAGGCCTGTTTCTCCTTGGGAATACCGGCACCCGTATCCTCGCAATAAAGATAGATTCCCTCGGTGTCGTTGCCGTTCACTTTGCGCGTCTCATTGCGGTAGCCCACCTTGATGTGTCCTTCCTTGGTATATTTTACCGCATTGGTGACGAAGTTGGTGATGACCTGCTGGATGCGTTCCTTGTCGGTGCGGGACGGCAGCTCTTTGCAGGGGTTGTCCTTGATGAAGCTGATGTCAGGATTCTGGACCCGCTGGGCCACTGTCTGGCATACCTCGTCGAAGAATGCTGGGAAGTCGGTATCGACAGGCTCTATCCGTTGGGGTCTTTCCGACATGTTCGATGTTTCCAGGATATCGTCTATGAGCCTGAGCAGCAGGTCGCAGTTGTGCTGGATGATGTGTATGAACTCACGGCGCTCGTCAGGACTGTCGGTCATATGCAGCAGGTCGGAGAAGCCTACGATGGCGTTCAGTGGCGTACGTATCTCGTGTGTCATATTGGCCAGGAAGGCAGCTTTCATGGCTCCCGAGTGCTCGGCCTGTTCTGTTTCCTTGCGCAGTTCCTCCTGTGAGCGCATCAGCTGTGTGACATCACGTATGACGCCGAAGTGTCCTTTGGACGTGCCGTTCTTGTCGTAAACGGGTGTGCCGCTGATGGCAAACCAAGCCTCGACGTTACTCAGTGGCGATTGTCTGAAATGGCGTACGTAGTTGACGGCTCTGTTCCTGGCCAGCGGATTGACCAGCGTGTTGTTGCTCTCCCGCCGGTCCTCTTCCGACAGTAAGTTCAGGTAGTCTTCGAACCTGATGAGCTTATCTACGTGGTGCAGTGAACGGGACACCTCGATGGTGTTGGTCTGGTAATTACTACGCCAGATGAACATGTTGCAGTTCTCCAGCAGGTAGTTCATCTGTGCTTCAAACTTGTTTGCCTCGTCGCTGGTCACCTTCAGTTGCCGTTCAGTCAGCAGCTGTTCTCTGTACAGGTTGCGCTCGGCGGTGATATCTCTGACGGTGATGGCATAATAGCGGATTTCGCCATCGTCGCTGAATACGGGGCGGACGCGGTATTCCAGGTATTTGTCGAGATTGATTTCCGGATAGTACATGTGCTGACAAGCATGGGTGACTTCACACATGCCATAGTATAGGATGTCACAGAACAGCGGGGCATCGAACAAGCAGGTTTCCCAAAAGAATTGTTGGTTTTTCTCGTTGACACCGATGACTTCCTTCATCCGTTCATTTATTTCTAAAAGCCGGCCGTTCTTGTCATAGAAGGACATAGCCACAAGCGAGATGTCAAAGGCCTTGATATATTTGGCTGCCATCTCGTTGTTGGCGGATTGCTCGTCCATCTCCTCGGTAATGTCTTTCGCCACCAACAGGTAGTCCGTATGATTCTCCTCGTCACGTTCCTTGATGCAGTTGCCATTCAGATACTGCCAACGGGGTTGCTGTTCAGTACCGTTGTTGCGGCGCACCATGAGGTCAGAACTGCTTACCTCGTTCTGTAGTTCCTTCACCTTGTTCTCAAAGGCTTTCACATCATCCTTGTGGAGCGTTCCCATGGCTCCGCTCATGGTGGTCTGCTCGTCCATCATGTTTCCGCGCAGGTTCTTGAAACTGTCACGTTTAGGATTGTATTCCGACACCATGTATCCTCCCATGTCAAGGGCCATGTTCATTAAGCGGGTCTGTTCAGAGTTCTTCAGCGTCATCCGTTTTACGTTACGTGCTACTAACCTGTTCAGGAGGAACAGCAACAGTAGCAGGATGATGACGGCAGCTGCAACGTACAACACGACAGGCGATGCGTTGTCGTGATGACGCTCAGGGTGTAACCATTTGTCGCGCAGCATGTCGATGTCGCCGGTCTGGTCAAGCCGTGCATACTGGTCGTCTATGGCATCTATGAGTTCCTTGTCGTAGCCGCCGATGCGAATTTCCGCAGTGGGGATGTCAATGTCGTTCAGGCGGATGTTCTCTATGTTCAGTTCCTTGATTTTCCATTTCAGGGGCTCCTCGCCCCAGATGAAATAGTCGTACTTGCCGCTGGATACGCCCGACAAGGCTTCCATCGGGGCATGGTACTCTACCTTGGCCTTTGTATGCAGGTCTGGCAGGAGGGACGAAGCTATCTGTCCGTCCAGTCTGAAGATAAACATCTCGTCGGGCTTTGCGTCGGCAATCGAATTGATTGGCGGAGCATTGTTGCGTGAGGCCACCTTTATCTTAAAATAGTACATCACGTTGCTTGACAGATAGCAGTCCTTGTCAGGAAGCGAATTGGTGGACACCAGGAAGATGCAGTTCTGGTCTGCCTTGATGTTGTTGGCCTCTGACAGATTGTCCAGCAACACGAACCGGTAGGGAATCTTCAGTTTCCCGAGGATGGCATCCAGCACCTCAATGGTATAGCCGGCGGGTTGGCCCTTGTCATTTAGGAACTCATAAGGTGGCAGTTCCCAGTCACAGAGGACCGTCAGCGGTTTCTCCTTAGAAAACCGGTCAGAATACTTTGCCTCACCCCGCATGCCAGACAGCAGCAGGATGGTCAGAAGCAACATGGTGCGTGTGATATATGTAGTCGTTCTTCCCATACCGTTCAGTTCTGATAGCATCGTCTCTTCTCTATCACCGTAGCCACGCAGGGAATGACAATCCATACCGTCGTGCCCCTGTCTAA
>Ga0326514_10001942_pt1 | contig 13221 bp, 9 predicted proteins | sample 3_2548_0518_D_FD_203653 | JGI IMG/M metagenome (GOLD analysis project Ga0326514, IMG submission 203653) | Bovine rumen microbial communities from UC Davis, California, United States - 3_2548_0518 | ecosystem: Host-associated > Mammals > Digestive system > Stomach > Rumen | place: USA: California...
TTTTTATGGTTGGTAATGTTATAATAAATTTCGTTCCTTTGCCCAACTCGCTTTCAGCGCGGATATCTCCTTTATGGGCATTAATTATCGTTTTGACATAAGCAAGGCCTAGTCCGAAGCCCTTGACGTCATGTCTGTTTCCATTCTGTACGCGATAGAACTTTTCAAATATCCGTTTTACATCATCCTTCTTGATGCCGATACCATTGTCCTGTATGCTAACATTTAGCTTATCCCCATCGTTCCAAGTCTTCACCTCTAGTTCTAAATTGGCATCTTCACGACGGTATTTAACGGCATTATCCATTAAGTTGAAGAATACATTCGTTATATGCATCTTATCACCTTCTATAATAGGATCCTCGGACTCTAAATTCATGTGAATCTGTCCACCGAACTGCTGTACCTTCAAATTAAATGTATCTACCACACCCGCAATCAGAGCATCGATATCCAATTCTTCCTTTTTCAGATTATTCAAGCCTCCACCTCTATCAAACAAAGACATCTGAAGCACCTTCTCCACCTGCAAACGCAAACGCTTAGTCTCTTCGTTGATAATCTTAGTGGTGTGCTTTACCATAGTGGGCGACTTTGCCACACTTTCATCATTCAACATTTGAGCTGCCAATGAAATAGTAGAAATAGGGGTCTTAAATTCATGCGTCAAATGATGAATAAAATCATTCTTCATTTCAGATAATTTCTTTTGGCGAACCAAAGAGAAAATCGTGAAAATAAAGGTAACCAACAGGACACCGGTAAATATCAATGCTGGAACCATAAAACGAACAGAACTGGTAATGTAACTGCTCAAATTAGGGAAATGCACCTTTACAATACCTACTTTAGAAGAAGGATCATTTCTGAACAAGACCTGAGTATAAACCTGATCCTCGCCTTTGGCATCGTAATCTGGACAACGGTAGATTTCCTTCCCGTCACTGGTTGTCACACGGAAGTGATAAGGCAATTCGATACCACTATTGGAAAACTCCGACTTAATATCCTGGTCCAGCTGCTTAAAGTTTATACGATCTTCCAAGGGCTTATCACTTGCAGTATAAAGTATGCCGTACACCACATCGTCAAGCAAAGCTCTCTGATACACATACCTATTCTTCACAATCTCCCTAAGAGACTGGGATGCTTCTGATATAGAGGAATTTTTCCCTCGCTTTTTTAAGACCATACCCTGATTGCTAGGACGGGTAGTGACGGTCTTCAATTCAAAGGTGGAGTAAACCGTACCATCCTTTGCCGTTACAGTCTGCTGATGGGTATGCTGAATTATATCGGATGCATTATCCTTATGAATCTGAATAGAGTCTTCTATCGTTTCACGTCGTGTTTCAGCCACATCCTTTTCAAGATAACGCTTAGTCTCTGCCAACTCCTGATTACGAGCAGCAGTATTCAAACAACGGGTAACTATTTCTCCGAACTGAGCACGACGAGAAGATGTCATCTCTTCAATATACAAAACTTGCAAATACAGCAAACTTGCAAAAGAGAGAGCCATTATTATACCTAAAACTATGATCGTGGTCTTTTTCATATATGCAAAGTTACAAATGTTAAAAATTAACGCAATTGTTAAAATTGAGGAAATGATAGAATTTTTAATCTTATTAACATTTGCGGAAGTTTAAGGTTGCAAAATGACAACCAAATATATAAAAAGAGGATGCCTGAATCAAGCATCCTCTTACTTTATTGAAAATCGACTTTATTATTCGTCTTCCTTCTGTTGAGCCTCAAACTCTGCAACAAGTTTATTCTGAACATCACCAGGAACAAGCTCATAACTAGCAAATTTCATCACGAATGAAGCACGTCCACCAGTCAAAGAGCTCAATGCAGTAGAATAGTTGCTCATTTCCTTCAAAGGAACCTTAGCTTGCAACTTCTCATAACCTGCCTCACTACTCATACCAATGATCATACCACGGCGTCCCTGAAGATCACTCATTACGTCACCCATTCTATCGCTTGGTACAAAGACCTCAACATCATAAATAGGCTCCAGCAATTTAGGACCTGCGTTCTTAAATGCTTCACTAAATGCATTACGACCTGCCAGCATGAAGGAAAGTTCGTTAGAATCTACCGGGTGCATTTTACCATCATACACGATAACACGTACATCACGAGCATAGGATCCAGTCAACGGGCCACGCTCCATTTTACCCATCACACCTTTGAGGATTGCAGGCATAAAACGAGTATCGATAGCACCACCAACAACACTGTTGATAAATACCAGTTTTCCACCCCACTCCAGGTCTACAGTCTCAGAACTCTTCACGTTAATCTTGAATTCCTGGCCATTAAATCTATAAGTATCTGGAGCTGGCATGCCATCATAATAAGGCTCTACTATCAAATGTACTTCACCGAACTGGCCAGCACCACCAGACTGTTTCTTGTGACGATAATCAGCACGAGCAGCCTTAGTGATAGTTTCACGATATGGAATACGAGGCTCTGAGAATTCAATCTTAATCTTATCGTTGTTTTCCAGACGCCATTTCAAAGTGCGCAAGTGGAATTCACCTTGTCCATGAACTATAGTCTGACGTAATTCCTTACTCTGTTCTACAACCCATGTTGGATCCTCTTCACGCATACGGTTCAAAGCCTGCATCAACTTTTCAGTTTCAGATTCATTTACAGCTTTAATAGCACGAGAATACTTTGGATTAGGATATTTAATCCAATTGAATCTGTTTTCTGAATTCTTATCATTTAAAGTGTTGCCAGTCTTTACATCCTTCAACTTTACAGTACAACCTATATCACCAGCAACCATAGCCTCTACCTTATCACGGTTAGCACCTGCACAAACATAAATCTGAGCAAGACGCTCTTTTGAACCACGGTCTGCATTAGTTAAATCATCACCTTCCTTGATGGTACCACTCATAACCTTGAAGTACTGAACTTCTCCGATATGTGGTTCAACTGCAGTTTTAAAGAAGTAAAGAGATGTTGGGCCATTAGGATCTGGTGGAACAGCTACGCCACGAGTATTATGGATAACAGGCATCTCGTCAACAAAAGGAACAACATTTCCCAAGAACTCCATCAAACGACGAACACCCATATCTTTTACTGCACAAACACAGAAAATAGGGAACATGCTACGAGTAGCCAAACCCTTACGGATACCCTCACGCATTTCATCCTCTGTCAAAGCTTCAGTCTCAAAGAATTTTTCCATCAAGGCTTCATCGTTCTCTGCTGCAGCTTCAACAAGAGCTTTGTGAAGTTCCATAGCCTTATCCATCTGGTCTGCTGGAATTTCAGAAATAGTAGGAACACCACCTTCTGGGCCCCATGTATATTTCTTCATCAGCAGGACATCAATCAAAGAGTTAAAATTAGGACCGGTTTCCAATGGATATTGAATCTGAACGCACTTACTTCCATAAGCCTCTTTCAAGCGCTCAACAACCATGTCATAATCACATTTCTCATTATCCAACTGGTTTACCAAGAAGATAACAGGCTTTCCTAATTTTTCTGTATAACGGAAATGGTTTTGGGTTCCAACCTCTGGGCCATATTGACCATTCAGCAGAATAACTGCAGTGTCTGTAACTCCTAGAGCTGTCATTACACCACCGACGAAATCATCACTACCCGGGCAATCAATAATATTCAGTTTCTTGCCATTATATTCGCAATGAAATACGGTAGAGAAAACAGAGTAACCATACTCCTGCTCTACTGGAAAATAATCACTTACCGTATTCTTCATAGTGATACGGCCACGGCGTTTTATAACGCCACTCTCATAGAGCAAAGCTTCTGTGAGGGTGGTCTTTCCTGCGCCATCATTACCCAGAAGGGCAATGTTTTTAATTTCGTTAGTTTGATATACTTTCATATCGTTAGATTTTATAGGTTTTTCAAAATCGAAACGCAATATAGCAATTATTTTCTTTCTCGCCAAACTTTACCTATCTTTTTCACTTTTATTGTGTATAATCAGTTGCTATTTGATGATACGACAAACAAGCTAGAGACACTCTTCCTAAAACGACGTAAATAAAGAATGCCCGCAGTGGTCAGCCCAAATGGGAAGGCAAACCATATCCCCACAAGCCCCAGCTTCAAAACAATACCTAATAAATATCCAATAGGAAGCGAAATAACAAAATAGGCAAAAAAAGCATAGATAATCATAGGTTTGACATCGCCTATTCCACGAAGTGAATTCGCATAATTACATTGAAGGCCATCTCCAAACTGATAAATAATAAATGGTATAATACACTGTGCTACCCATAAAGACACTTCCTGATTATCGGTAAACCAACTTCCTATTACATTCTTCAGCAGAAGTATGGGGACTGAAGTTAATAATGCTAATACAAGTATGAGATGAAAACCGGCTGTGGCAGTCTTTTCCAAATTTAAGATATCACCTTGCCCCTTGAAATGACTTACACGAACAGCTACAGCTGAAGACATTCCATAATACACCATATAGCAAATTTGTGAGATAGTAAGCATGACCTGATGAGAAGCCAATGCTATAGAGCCGATCCAACCAACCATGATACTGCTCAAACTGAAAGAAGCTGTTTCCATCCCCATCTGCAGAAAAACAGGCCATCCTAAACGATTGAGCTCCAACAAATCTCTTTTATTAACCTTACCTCTTTTAAAACCGTTCCAGAAAGGTCTGTAGTACTTACCACACACGAAAAGAAGAAAAGCCACAAGAACCATGTAAGCCCGAGAGGCAACTGTAGCAATACCAGCACCATCTAGGCCTAATTCAGGGAATCCCAACTTTCCATAAATAAGTAGATAATTTCCAATAATATTCAGGACATTTCCACTTAAAAGGATCCACATGGATGAACGAGTATCCGTAATCCCATCAGCGAACTGTTTAAACGTATTAAACCATAGAACCATGGGGATGGATGTCAAAAGAATCATGAAATATGACTTCATGAGTGGTAGCAACTCTTCGGGCTGACCAATATGATCCAAGCAGAAATAGAAAATGGTCATGAACAACATTAACAATACTGCCACGATAGTATTTGCGACCAAACTGTTCTTGACTATTCCACCTACTCCCATTGAATCTCCTCTTCCACATAAAGCACCAACCAAGGGGGTTAAACCATAAGTAAAACCCATAGCTGAAATAATGATGAGGGTGAAAATAGAATTCACAAAACTGGCAGCACCCAGTTCCATCGTCCCATAATGCCCAATCATAAGAGTGTCGACTATTCCCATAATAATATTACCCAACTGTCCTATAATTACAGGAATGCCCAACAATAGAAGATTCTTATAATGCGACTGATATGATGAGAACTTATATTCCATGGGCTCAAATTAAAAAACACGACAAAGATAGCTTAAACTAGCCAAAATAACAAATAAATCTTTTACCTTTGCACCTAGTATGGCAGGTATCTACATTCATATTCCATTTTGCAAAAAAAGATGCATTTATTGTGATTTCTACTCTACCACACAGGGAAATCAGAAAGGTGAATACATAAAATCTTTATGTAAAGAACTCTATATAAGAAAAGATTATCTCCAAAACGAACCAATCCACACCATTTATATAGGAGGAGGAACCCCATCTCAACTAACTCTTGCAGAACACCAAGAGGTATTCCATACAATTTTTCATCATTTTACCATTGGAGAAAATGCTGAAATCACGATGGAAGCAAACCCCGATGACCTGACCGAGGATTATCTTACTGCATTGAGAACTCTCCCCATCAACCGTATTTCAATGGGAGTACAAACCTTTAATGATAGGAAACTAGAATTGTTGAATCGAAGGCATACAGCAAAACAAGCCTATGATGCAGTACAACGCTGCAATGAAGCTGGATTCCAAAATATCAGTATCGATTTAATCTATGGACTCCCCAATGAAACCTTGAATGATTGGGACAAAGACCTGCAAATCGCTTTATCTCTTCCCATAAAGCACCTGTCTGCCTATCACTTAACATATGAAAAAGGAACACCATTATGGGAACTATGGGAAAAGCATAAAGTAGAAGAAATAGATGAGAACTTATCCATAGCACTTTATGAAAAACTGATTAGACGGACTAAAGAAGCAGGATTTGAGCATTACGAGATTTCCAATTTCTGCCAACATGGATATCATTCAAGGCATAATTGCAGCTATTGGGAAGGAATACCCTACTTAGGATGCGGAGCATCTGCACATTCCTACAATGGTCATTCACGTCAATGGAATATAGCTTCACTCTCATTATATATAAAAGGTATACAGGATGGCAACCTAAATTATGAGAAAGAGGACCTTTCTCTGGAAACCCAGTATAATGAATACATTATGACAAGTCTAAGAACATCAAAAGGCTTTTCTCCTTCGTACATATCAAGCCATTTTGGTGATTTCTTTTATGATTATGCTCTTCGGATGGCAAAGCCACACTTAAAAGAAGGTTTATTGGAGTATAATGGGGAGCATATAAAATTATCCCACCAAGGAGTTTTCATCTCCGATGGGATAATGAGCGATTTTATGTATATAGAAGATTAACGCCCTAATTGATAAGAAATCTCATAATAGAAAGGGATCACACCACTTGAAGCTGTGCTTGTACCTTCACTATGAGGAACTATCAATTTTACTTTGGCGATATTGTCTAATTCCCTATTCAGATAAATATAAGGTAATGGAGCAAGCCATCCATTAGGGACAGAAGACCCATAATAGCTGTTCATATATCCATCTGTAAAATATGCTGTATAAGTGCCACTATTATTAGAAACCATCATGGCATCCACAATGGAAGTACTGAACATGTTAGTCGTTACAGTATCACCAGATTCCACATCACATTCCAAATAACGACACAAGACCTTCTGAGTTTCACCATCATTTACACGAGTACCAGCCGCTTTGTTTACAATTTGCATATAAACACCAGTCTCGTCAAAAAGAACATATTCGTTCTTGCTCACATCAGTTAGAGTGTCCTGTGCATAAAATTCACTCTCAGTTATAACTTTGATATTATGATCTGAAATCCACTTGCTGATATGATGACGTTCCTGCTTCTTCATTTCTGCATAACTAACAGAATGGCTACAACTCAGCAAGCACATTGCTGGCAAAACCAAAAGCAGTAAATAATATATTTTCTTCATATAATTCAAAATCATTTCAAGGTGCAAAATTAGAAAACTTTTAAAACCTTGCCTTGGAATTTCCTTACAATTAGTATTTAATAACTATTTTTTTCAAGTAAAAGGGGCTCATACGCATGAATTGCCTTTTTTACCAGTTCAACGGCTTCTTCCATTGAACATTCAAGACGCCCCCCTGCTGCATTTTTATGTCCTCCTCCATTAAAGAATTCCTCAGACATTTTATTACAAGGGAAATCATCTACACTTCGAAGAGAAACCAGAATCCTATCCTTCTCTGTATCCTCTCGCAAAGATATGGATAATTTCATACCTTTAATGGTCAGAGGGATGTTTACCAGTCCTTCTGCATCACCTTTGATGAAATGGAAACGTTCCAATTCTTCCCGGTCCAACGTAAAGTAAGAAGCATGGACATCCTCTAGGACTTGCAGTTTCTCATAAAGGACATATCCCATGAGATGAACACGATTAGCAGAATAATTGTTGTAAATCTTCCGATAAATCAAGTCCTTATCTATACCCTTTTCCAACAGTAGACTGATAATGAAAAAGATATCACTACTATTGGAATTATATGTGAATCCACCCGTATCTGTACACATGCCACAATAAATGCATTCTGCAGCCTCTTTTGTCATGGTTTCAAAACCACCCAGTTGGTAGATGATACGAAATACCAGCTCGCAAGTGGAACTCATCTCAGGGAACGAAACGGAGACCTTGCAAAAATCACCAGGGGTCAAATGATGGTCAATAAGCCAAAAATCGGCAGAGGATTCCTTTGCTATCTCACCTAGCTCCTCAATGCGACTTAAATCATTAAAATCCAGACAACAGACAACTTCAGCCTCAGCAAAAGCACTCCGAACCTGCTCCGTATCTCTATCTGCCAATAAAATCTTGTCCGTTCCAGACATCCATTGCAAAAACTCAGGGAACTGATTGGGCATCACTACTGTCACTTCCTTCCCCAAATTCCTTAAAAAAGATGCCAGTCCAAGACTGGAACCGATGGCATCACCATCGGGGGATAAATGAGCACAAAGTACAAAACGAGTGCAGCTAGACAACCATAGATTGACTTGCTTCAGTTGTTCTTCTGTCAGGATGGGTTTCAGCATTTTCTAAGTGCTTTTAATTCATGAATAGTAGCTTTCGGATCTACGGATTTAAATACGTAAGAACCAGCCACAAGCACATCAACACCTGCATTGACCAGCAACGGAGCCGTTTCCTTATTGGCACCTCCATCCATTTGAATCAAGGCATGTGACCCAGTTTCTTCTATCAAGGCTCTCGTTTCACGGATCTTATCCAAAGAGTGCATAATAAAATCCTGACCTCCGAAACCTGGATTTACAGTCATTATCAAAACCATGTCCAAATCTTTGATTATATCCCGCAACATGCAAACCGGTGTACCTGGATTCAGAGCCACACCTGCTTTCATCCCTGCTTTTTTAATCTCATAGATAGTACGATGGATGTGAACACATGTTTCATAATGAACCGTCAGCCTATCTACACCTATTTCTTTAAAATCATTCAAGAACTTCTCTGGATGAACAATCATCAAATGCACATCCATATCCTTCTTTAGATGTTTACGAACCATTTTCAGAACTGGCTGACCAAAAGTGATATTTGGTACAAATACACCATCCATAATGTCCAGATGTAACCAGTCTGCTTCGCTTTCATTAATCATTTCAATATCACGCTGCAAATTTCCATAATCTGCTGAAAGCAATGACGGAGATACGATAGGAGTTTTCATAGTATTAGTATATCAATTACAACGAACATCCTCTGCTGGTTTAAATCCACAGAGAAAATCCTTAATATTCATACGTTTTTTACCTGCCAACTGAAGACTTTTTACGTTAAGGTAACCATCAGTTCCTGCAATTCTCAATCCATTCTTATCCACAACCACACTTCCTGGAGTTTCCTTTACGGAACCTGGTTCCTTGGTAGTTTCAAATATCTTAAGCACTTGAGAAGAACCTGCACTGGTAAGTTCTGTCCATGCTGCTGGATATGGAGAGAATCCTCTAATGAAATCGTATATTTTTTTGATCGGCTGATTCCAGTCTATCCTACAAGTTTCCTTGAAGATTTTGGGAGCGGGACGAAGGGGCTCCTCCGTAACAAACTGCTCTTGAGGAATAGGTTTTACCGTTCCTGCTAGGATGTTATCTACCGTTTCAACGACCAATTTTCCTCCTAGTTCCATAAGTCGGTCATGGACATCACCCACATTGTCTTCCTCATGGATAGGCACACGAACCTGCTGTATTATTTCGCCAGTGTCTATCTCCTGTTTCAAGAAAAAGGTAGTTATACCCGTTTCTTTATCACCATTCACTACTGCCCAGTTGATTGGTGCAGCACCCCGATACTGAGGAAGTAAAGAGGCATGCAAATTGAAAGTACCCATTGGAGGCATATTCCACACCACTTCTGGAAGCATTCGAAAAGCTACGACGATCTGTAAATCTGCTTTCAAAGACCGGAGCTCCTCCAGGAAAGCCTCATCTTTTAATTTCACGGGTTGAAGAACCTTTAAGCCATGCTCCACTGCATATTGCTTCACAGGACTTGGTTGCAATACACTCCCATGTCGACCTACAGGTTTATCGGGCATGGTAATGACACCAACCACGTTATAGCCTCCTTCTACCAAACATCGCAAACTTTCAACTGCGAATTCTGGGGTGCCCATATAAACTATTCTCAAATCCTCTTTCTTCATGACTTTTCTATTCTTGTGAGAAATCTACCAGCACCTGTCTGTAAGTACTGTAGACTCTACTCTTCGATATAAAACCTAAGAACTTCCCGTCTTTGCTCTCTACCGGAAGATTCCAGGCATTGGTTTCATCAAATTTCCGCATCACAGCCGACATGGACTCCATTATATTGATTATACATGGAGGATTAACCATCAGCTGCTGACAACTATACCTTCCATACAGTTCCTGTCGGAAGATGATATTGCGGATATCGTCCATTTGTATGATTCCTTTCAAATGACCAGCCCCATCCACCACAGGGAAGATGTTTCTACGAGCCTTTGCTATCGTGCTAACCAGTTCACCCAAGTTCATGTCTGGAGTAACAGTAAGGAAATCCTTTTCTATCAAATCATCCATACTCATAAGTGTCATGATAGCTGCATCCTTGTTGTGAGTAAGCAATTCACCTTTCTTAGCCAACCGCATGGAATAGATGCTATGAGGCTCAAAAGCTATAATCGTCAGATAGGAACTTACACTGACTATCATCAGAGGTACAAACAAATCGTACCCTCCAGTCAGCTCTGCTATCAAAAACATACCTGTCAGAGGAGCATGCATAACTCCACTCATGACACCTGCCATGCCCAACAAAGAATAGTTGGTTTCCGGGACATTGACCAAATCCAAGTTGGACGTATTCCATAAACGAGCAAAGATGAACCCCATAATACACCCCAGGAACAAGCTGGGTGCAAAGGTTCCACCACATCCTCCACCACCATTTGTAGCGGTAGTAGCAAATACTTTGAACAAAAGAATCAGTCCCAAATAAACCAGCAACAAACTATCCATTCCAGAGAACATGGAACGATCCATCACCATCCCCCAGTCGGAAGCATTCTGTCCCGTCAGCAAGATACTTATCAAGGAATAGCCCTCACCATAAAGTGACGGGAAAAGGAAGATTAAGATACTAACCACACTTCCACCCAAGGCCAGTTTACGGTAAGGAGTCTTCAGTTTGGCAAAGACATTCTCAAACCAGTTCATAGCCCGAGTAAAATAGAGCGACAAAAAGCCACAGCAAATACCCAGCAGGATGCTGGAAGGAACCCGGTCTATGACGAAAGGATTAATCAAGTTGAAGTCGAACATGGCATTTGTCCCGGAGAAGACATAGGTGACACAGGTAGCTGTCACACAACTAACCAGCAAAGGAAGAAGAGAGTGCATGGTCAGATCCAGCATCAGCACTTCCAGGGTAAACACCACTCCAGCTATCGGTGCCTTAAAAATACCAGCTATAGCTCCTGCAGCACCACAACCCACCAGAACCATCAGGTTTCTGTGGTCTATCTTGAAAAGCTGACCTAAATGAGAACCGATAGCAGAGCCTGTCAGCACAATAGGTGCCTCACCTCCCACAGAACCACCAAAGCCGATGGTGATAGAAGAAGCCACCACCGATGTCCAGCAATTGTGCGACTTTATCTTACTTTGTTTCCGGGAAATGGCGTAAAGAATCTTGGTTACACCATGTCCTATATCATCTTTTACGATATACCGGATGAAAAGGCTTGTGAGCCAAATACCCACCACTGGATATACCAAATAAAGCCAGTTGAATCCCAACTGGTCAAAATGGTCGGTCAATAGCTTTTCAATCTGATGTATCAAAAACTTCATCAGTAAGCCTGCCAGAGCAGAAGCCACACCCACAAAGAGAGACAGCAGGATGATAAACTGCCGTTCGCTCAAGTATTTCTCACGCCACAGAATGAGGCGGTCGATAATACGATCTGACAATGTTTTCTCTTCGTAGGTTCTCATAAATTACTGACGTATGATTTTCACTTCACCACCTTTTCCCAGCTTTATTATGCTGGAAGGCTTAGAATTCGGCTTTTCATTTCTGCGAGAAGTGCAGACATAATCCACCAAACCCTTCAGTTCCTCACTTATCTCATCAAAACAACGGGCAGATGGTTCTCCACTGAAATTAGCACTAGTGCTGACCACCGGACGAGCCATTCTGAAGCAAAGCTGATTACTGAAAGGTTCATGCGTTATACGAATCCCCAGTGAACCGTCTTCACTGATGAGATTCTCAGGAAGGTTCTTGGCTCCATCGAAAATGATAGTCAGCGGTTTATCGGCACAATCAATTAAGTCCCAGGCTACATTCGGAACATCCTGAATATAGCGCTGAATACGATTGTCGCTATCTACAAGCACTAACATGGCTTTCGTATCTTCCCGACGCTTGATTTCATAAACCTTTTTTACTGCCTCTGCATTGGTAGCATCGCAGCCTATCCCCCAGATGGTATCTGTGGGATAAAGAATAACACCACCATTCCTCATCACTTCCACAGCCCGACGGATGTCTTCCTGCCAAGCTTTGGGAATGTTCGGACGTCTGTCTTCTCTTTCCGTAGGAATGTTTTCGTTATACTTTTTCATCATTAGAATTCACTTGTAAAATGGAAACGGATGTGCTCAAAATCTTCCTGAGCCATCTGTAACACATATCCAGAGTCGGCCAGGAAAACATCCCTTCCCTGACGGTCTCTTGCCATATATTGATATTTACGTTTCTTGAAATTCTCTAATTCTGCCTCGTCGTCACTCTCTATCCAGCATGCCTTATAGAGACGAACGGGTTCCCAACGGCACTTGGCATTGTACTCATTCTCCAGACGATACTGGATAACCTCAAACTGCAACTGTCCTACCGTGCCGATGATTTTCCGACCGTTGAACTGGTTGACAAACAACTGTGCCACACCTTCGTCCATCAGCTGGTCAATACCCTTGTTCAGCTGCTTCGTCTTCATAGGGTCTGCATTCTCAATGTACTTGAACATTTCCGGAGAGAAACTTGGCAGTCCACGGAAATGCAGATTCTCACCTTCGGTCAAAGTGTCACCAATGGCAAAATTACCTGTATCTGGTAAACCCACGATATCGCCCGGATAGGCTTCCTCAATGGTACTCTTACGTTGTGCCATGAACTGAGTAGGTGAAGAGAACCTCAGCGTTTTCCCCGTGCGCAGATTGAGATAAGGAGCATTACGGACAAACTTTCCAGAGCACACCTTACAAAATGCCACACAGCTACGGTGGTTAGGGTCGATATTCGCTGTAATCTTGAAGATGAAACCTGTGAACTTCGGTTCTTCTGGATTTACCTCACGCTCCACAGCCATAACCGGACGAGGACTAGGAGCTATCTTCACAAAGCAATCCAGCAATTCCTTCACACCGAAATTATTCAACGCAGAACCGAAAAACA
>Ga0326514_10001943_pt1 | contig 13217 bp, 8 predicted proteins | sample 3_2548_0518_D_FD_203653 | JGI IMG/M metagenome (GOLD analysis project Ga0326514, IMG submission 203653) | Bovine rumen microbial communities from UC Davis, California, United States - 3_2548_0518 | ecosystem: Host-associated > Mammals > Digestive system > Stomach > Rumen | place: USA: California...
GCTGCTGGGTACTGAGGCCATCAAGTATGTCTCGCAGGGACTTGATGCCATGCGTACAGGCTATGCCTTTGATGATGCCAACTATATGCAGTTAGGTAATGGCTCGGTGATAGCCGCAGCTGGTGGCGGCAAGCAAGAGTGGGCTTTGTTCTCGCTGTTTGGCAAGATTGACTACAACTTTGCCGACCGTTATCTGTTCTCTGCTACGCTGCGCCGTGACCAGACTTCTCGTCTTTCCAAGCATAACAACTCCGGCGTTTTCCCCGCCTTCTCTGCTGCCTGGCGTATCAGTGAGGAAAAGTTCTGGCCGAAGAACAAGATTATTGACAATGTCAAGATTCGTCTGGCCTGGGGTCAGAACGGTAACTCGGCTATCGACAACAACTATGCGGCTTACTCTACCTATACTTACGACATCGGTAACGGTGCTTACGACTTGAATGCTACTGGCACCAGCCTTGTCAACGGTATCAAGGTGGCCTCTACTGGTAACCCCGACCTGAAGTGGGAGACCACCACTCAGACCAACCTCGGTCTGGATGCCTATCTGCTTGAAGGCGCCTTGAGTTTAGGTCTGGACTTCTACTGGAAGAACACCAAGGACATGATTACTCAGCCGCCCGTGCTCTCCGTAGCTGGTGAGAATGCTGTCAAGTTCGTGAATACCGGAACGATGGAAAACCGTGGCTTTGAGTTGAACCTGGGATACCATTCACCACAGTATGGCGATTTCTCATGGGACGGCAACTTCAACTTCTCCATGTATCGCAACAAACTGAAGAAGTTTAATAATGAGGTACACCAGATTCTGGGTGACTTCAGTCTCATTGAAGGCGAGCCGATGGGTGTACTCTATGGCTATGTTTGCGACGGTATCTTCCAGAACAGCGACCAGGTGGCCAATCATGCTCAGCAAGAGGGTAAGGGTGTTGGTCGTTTGATATTCCGCGACATCGACGGCAATGGTGTCATCGACGACAATGACCGTTGCATCATAGGTGATCCCAACCCTGATTTCGGCCTGGGTCTGACGCTGAATGCCAACTATAAGAACTGGTCTCTTTCGACCTTCTTCAGTGGAGAGTTTGGCTTTGACATTCTCAATGCCACACGTCGCCAATTGGAATTCCTGAGTTCGGGTAATCTCTACACCAACCGTGGTACAGCCGTGCTTGGTGCCTGGACTCCAGAGAACACTGGTGCCTCGATTCCTCAGTTGACCACTATCGACGGCTCCATCCTCGACATCTTTGTCAACGACAAGTGGGCCTATAGCGTACGTCTGTTCCCCACCGATGCCACCGCCATTGAGGCAGAGGTCTTCGCCACCGCCGAGACAGCTGTCAAGGTGAGTGCCTGGACGCTGGATGCCACGCAGGACGGTACGTCGGGCATTGGCCAGCTGTTGCGCGATAACGGCTCGGCAGCCAGTAGCAGGCTTTACAACCTGATGGGGCAGCAGGTGAGCCAGGCGCACAGGGGGATTGTCGTCGTGAATGGCAGGAAGTATGTTGCTCGTTGACACTCTCGTCGTCGTCGGCATGGCCACGGTCAGCCTGGGCACCATCCACGAGGCCGACGGTCATCAGCAGCGCTCCTTCTGGTTGCGCAATGATGGCGCCGCGGTGCTGCAACTGGAGCGGGGCTACACCTCCTGTGGCTGCACCACCATCACTTTCGACAAGGGCCGTCAGCTCTCCCCCGGCGACTCAGCGCAAGTGACGCTCCTATTCAATCCGCGCGGCAAGGGCGGTGATTTTGAGGAGGCTGGCACCGTGGAGTGGACAGCGCTGTCGCCTTCAGGCAAGAAGGGCAGGGTGCGCATGGCCATGACAGGGCAGTGCATCACCAGCGAAGAGACCCTCATGCAGCAATTTCCCGTCCGCATCAGCGACGCGTTGCGTCTCTCGACCAACCGCATCGACCTGGGCGTTATGCGACCGGGCGAAAGCAAGGAGCGCGGCATCGTCATCCTGCATCGCGATGAAGGCAATCGCAAGGAGCGCATCCCCATTGTTTTCCGTGTAGACCAGAACACCGGCAAGGGCTTGCAGCACATTGACCACCCCTTCACTATCAGGGCTCAGGGCCGGCAGCAAGTGGTTCACATCACGTTAGATGTTTTTGTAAAATAGAGATACATAGTTAGTAATAGTTAGTAGTTAGTGTAATCAGCGAGTGCGCGTCAGCGTCATGCGGGTTTTCTTCTTGCCTTCGTCCATGATGCCGTAGATGTACTTGCCGTCCGTACTGAGGTGCAGGGTGTCCTTTTCATCCTCATCGGTGGTGATAATCAGGTTGCCCTTCACCTCGTAGGTCACTTTATGGCTCTTGGGAGCTGCAGCGAGTGCAGCTTTCAAGGCCTTTCTTTTCAGCCACCCCACACCGGCAGCCTTCAGGGCCTCGTCGCTGATGTTCATGTCCATGCGCATCACGGCATCCTTCTCGCTCTTGAACTCGATGCTCACCGCGGTCTTCATGCCTTTCTTGATGGCCATCACCATCTGCTTGGCCTGGGCCAGCTCGGCGTCGATGCGCTTCACCTCATCGGCAGTCAGCCGGCGGCCCTTTTCCCGTTCAGCCCTGGCGATGGCCTCTTTCCGCTTGTCGGCCATCGTCTTGTCGATGTCTTTGAACTGCTCGCTCAGCTCCTGTTGCATGATGTTGGGGTTGGCATACATGCGCCCCTTCATGCTGGTCTGTGCACCCGCCATGAGGCTGAGCAGCAGCAGTGTTATCGTCATTATGTGTTTCATATTCTTTCGCGTTTACGCCGGCAAAGGTAAGACAATAAATCGAGAATACGTCAAACTCTACATAATTTAACCATGAGACACTCTCGGTGAATGCCATTAATGATAGGCATATCAAAAAAAAAACATTGCATTTTTCTTGCATATTTACTAAATCTTTTATTCTTTTGCACCCCGAAAAAGAACCTTATAAGAATGAAACAGCGCATACAAGTGATTAAGCGACCAATGGCACAGTGTAAGAAACTCATTTTTCTGCTTTCCCTGCTATTACTCCCCTTGCTTCTACTGGCTCAGACAAATCCAAAGGCGGGATGTGTGTTGACTGTGGCAGGCGATACTATCTGCGGAACCATAGACTATCTGAGTGACACGCGCAACGCAAAGGTTTGTCTCTTCAAACCCGATGGTCAAGAACTCTACCAGCGCCTTACTACCGATGAATTACAGGCATGGTGGCTACAGAGTGGCGGCATTTATTACGTGCGTCGCACATTTCCCGTTGATGGTCAGCAGACAACATTCTTTGCAGAATTCCTGCTCAAGGGCGGTGTCAGTCTCTATCATCACACGGAGAATGAGGTCGACTACTATTATTCTGTAGATGAGCAAGGACACGTAGCCACATTAAAGAAACGTAGCTACGTCAACCTCAATAGCGAGAAGGAACGTGAGGATGCCAAGCGCCGCGACCTGGCCGAAATGTATGCCATGATACAGCAGAGCAGCGAGGCCACCGAGGCCCTGTGGCGCAGCAACGAACTTTCATCGCGCACCTTGACACGCATCGTGCGTCGCTATAATGAACAGTACTGCACTGATGCCGGCGAGTGCGTTGCCTTTCAGTATGACTCTCGTCAGTCACGTTCGCAGGTGACGCACTTTCGTGCAGAGGCTGGTTTTACCTCAGGGACTCTCAAAACCAACGATGTCGACGGCAATGGTACCAAATATGAATACGGACATTGCTCCACGGCTCTCATAGGACTTGGCATTGATATCGCCCTGCCTCGTATGAGCCGTCAGTTGTATATACAGGGCATGCTCTATGCCAGTAAATGGAATGCAGAGAATCACGACACCTATTATAATCACAGCATAACCGCCTTTGACATCTCGCTGCAGGTTGCACCAGTCTATCGCTTTCTGCCCGATGCTGCGTTGACCCCGTTCCTAAAAGCAGGTCTTTCTTTCAACATCCTGGCTACCCATATCAAGAAAGATGGCGACCCCTACGACAACCCGTCCATGCTGAATACTGGCATTGTCATTGGCGGAGGTCTTGAGGGGCGTATCGGCAGCCACCGCTTGTCCATTAGTGCCACTTACGATCCTCGTCGTCTGCTGCTCAATAGCCGCATCTACAATCCGCAGTTTACCACTACAGTAGGCTTCACGTTATAACCTGAGTGCACAGGGGTAGGTGCACAGGGAGCGGTTCTCTCTCATTTTTTTAAGAATTTTTCTCATTGTCGTAAGTGTTTTTAAGAATATGGTTGTTATAGGAGTACATATCTTTATTAAGTTTAACCTAAAAACAAAAGACCACAATGGGAAAAAGACAAACAACTTTCCTTGAGTTGAAAGGCCAGAAGGCAGCGTGGCTGCTGATGGTGCTGTTCTTTGTGTTCGCTCCGCTACAACGGATGAATGCCCAGGTGACGCTCAGCAAGGGTCAGACCACGCTGGGGGCCATCATCAAGCAAATCCAGAAGCAGACCGACTACAAGTTCTTCTATGACGACGACATCGCCAACATGAAGGTTGACGGTGCCCAGGTGAAAAACGCTACTGTGAACAAGGCGCTCGACCAGGTGCTCAGCGGCAAAGGCATTACCTACACGATAGACAATAAGGTGGTCTATCTGAAGAAAGCCGGTGCCCAGCAGCAGAAGGGTGAGAAGCGCAAGATTACCGGACAGGTGCTCGACGAGAACGGCGACCCTATGATAGGCGCCGTGGTGACCATCAAGGGCACCAACAATCGCGCCATCACCGACTATGACGGCAACTATGCCGTGACCACCGATGTGGCCAATCCCACCCTGGAGGTGAGCTACATTGGCTATCAGACCAAGGAGGTGACGGCTACGGGCGCTACGGCCAACGTGTCGATGGCCAGCGACAACAACGTGCTGAACGAGGTGGTGGTGACCGCCATGGGTCTGAAGAAGGAGGCCAAGGCGCTGTCGTACAACGTGCAGCAAATCAATGCCGAGCAGATTACGGGTGTGAAGGATGCCAGCTTCATGAACTCGCTGGCCGGCAAGGTGGCTGGTGTGCAGATCAATGCCTCGGCAGCCGGCATCGGCGGCAGCACGAAGGTGGTGATGCGTGGTGCCAAGTCGATCAACGGCAACAACAACGCCCTCTACGTCATCGACGGTATACCCATGCCCTCGCTGCAGACATCACAGCCCGAAGACTCGTTCACCGGTATGGGACAGTCGGGCGACGGTGCCTCAATGATTAACCCCGAGGATATCGAGAGCCTGTCGGTGCTCAGCGGCGCTGCTGCATCGGCCCTCTATGGCAAGGACGCCCAGAACGGTGTGGTGCTCATCACCACCAAGCGTGGCTCGAAGGATCGCACCGACATCACCTATTCTAATAACACCTCGTTCTTCTCGCCGTTTGTCACTCCCGACTTCCAGAACACCTACGGCTCGGCCACGGGCGAGTTCTCGGCATGGGGCGCCAAGCTGGGCACTCCCAGCAGCTACGACCCCCTGGACTTCTTCCAGACGGGTTATAACACCACCAACTCGGTGACGCTCTCCACGGGCAACGAGAAGAACCAGACCTTCGTGTCGCTGGCCAGCACCAATGCCGAGGGTATCGTGGAGAACAACACCCTGGACCGCTATAACTTTGCCATCCGCAACACCAGCACCCTGTTCAACGACAAGGTGAAGCTCGACCTCGCTGCCATGTATATGAACGTGCGCGAGCAGAACATGGTGTCGCAGGGACAGTATTTCAACCCCATCGTGCCCCTCTACCTGATGTCGCCCAGCTACAGTCTCGACACCTACAAGCACTTCGAGATGTATGACGCCGAGCGTAACTTCAAGACACAATACTGGCCTTGGGGCAATATGGCGCTGGCCATGCAGAACCCCTACTGGATTGTGAACCGCGACAAGCTGGTGAACCACAAGAACCGCTTCATGGTGAGCGGCGGCCTGACCTATCAGATAGCCAAGGGCATCAGCATTGCTGCACGTGCCAAGATGGACTATACCAACGCCACCTACGAAAAGAAATACTCGGCTTCGACCGACCAGATTTTTGCCAGCAAGTATGGTGCCTATTGGAAGAACACCGAGAACACCCGCCAGATTTATGCCGATGCCATTCTGAACATCGACAAGTACTTTGGCGACTTCTCGCTGTCGGCCAACATCGGTGCCAGCTTCCAGGACACAGAGTGGGGTATGGACTACAACGGTGGCTATCTCAACTCGGTGGCCAATCTCTTCTCGCTGAGCAACATCATGCAGAGCTCTACCAAGCTGCAGGGCGAGAACCAGCACAACAACGAGCAGGCCATCTTCGCCACCGCACAGCTGGGCTGGAAGAGCATGGTCTATCTGGACATGACCGCCCGCAACGACTGGGCTGTGGGTCTGGCCGGCACCAACCACAGCAGCATCTTCTATCCCTCTGTCGGTGTGAGCGCCATCCTCACCGAGCTGGTGCCTGCACTGAAGAAGGGCAACGTGCTGTCGTTCCTGAAGCTGCGCGCCAGCTACAGCGAGGTGGGTAATGCCCCCAGCCTCTACAAGTCGTATATCGCTTATCAGATGAACAACGCTGCTCCTGAGAACCAGCCCAACCATCCCAACTCCGACCTGGAGCCCGAGCGCACCAAGGCGTGGGAGGCCGGTCTGCAGGCCAACTTCTGGGGCGACAAGATTTCGCTCTCGGCATCGGTGTACCACACGATGACCTACAACCAGCTGTTCAACCCCGCCCTGTCGCTCACCACTGGTTATCAGAACATCTATATCAACGGTGGCCGCGTGGACAACAAGGGTGTTGAGCTCAGCGTGGGCCTGAAGCAGCCCATCGGTCCCGTGAAGTGGGAGACCAACTTCACCTATACCCTCAACCGCAACAAGATCAAGGAGCTGCTGCGCCCCATCGTGCTGGGCGACCTGGGCACTATCGAGCAGAACCACCTCGACCTGGCTGGCATCGGCAATGCGATGACCCGTCTCTACGAGGGTGGCTCCATCGGCGACATCTATGTCACCGCCCTGCGCACCGACTCTCACGGACATATCTATGTGGACTATGTTGACAACAGCGTGCAGATTGACCGCAACGCCGGTAAGGAGAGCGACGGCTACATCTATGCCGGCAACTCGGCTCCCAAGTACACCATGGGCTGGAGAAACACCTTCTCGTGGAAGGGCCTCTCGCTCAGCTTCCTGTTCAATGCACGCGTGGGCGGCGTGGGCGTGTCGATGACCCAGGCCCTGATGGACAACTACGGCACCTCGCAGGCTTCTGCCGATGCACGCGATGCCGGTGGTGTCATCATCAACGGCTCTAAGGTTCCCGCTGTACAGAAGTGGTATCAGACCTCTTCCAGCGCCGGCTCTCAGTATGTGTATAGCATGACCAACGTGCGTCTGGCCGAGCTGTCGCTGGGCTATGATGTGCCCATCCAGAAGTGGGTGAAGTGGATGAAGGGACTCAACGTAGCCTTCACGGGCCGCAACCTCTTCATGCTCTATTGCAAGTCGCCGTTCGATCCCGAGTTGGCTGCCAGCACAGGCACACATTTCGACGGCATGGACTACTTCATGCTGCCCAGCACTCGCAACTTAGGATTCTCAGTGAAACTTAAATTCTAAAACGTCCTGACTATTATGAAAAGAAATACAATATATCATATCGCACTCTGTGGCCTGATGCTCGCAGGTGGCCTGACACTGGTTTCCTGCACCGGCGAGTATGAGAAATGGAACCATGACCCCAATGCTGCCACAGACGAGCACATGTCGCAAGACAACCTGTATACCGGTGGCCGTTTTGGTCAGATGCAGCGCGGCGTTTTTGTCGTGGGTGCCAACCTCTCTGGTGAGTACCAGATTTCAGAGATGCTGCAAGGCGACCTCTTCGCCAGCTATTTCGCCCCCATCACCAGCTGGGGATATACCGCTCGCCACAACGACCACTATCAGCTGTACCCCAACTGGTATAATGCCGCCTTCAACGATGCCTATACCAACATCATGCTGCCCTGGAAGCAGATTTGCGACCACACCGAGGAGACATCGCCTGCCCGTGCGCTGGCCACTGTGGTGAAGGTGCTGGCCATGCAGCGCATCACCGATATGTATGGTCCGCTGCCCTATCTGCAGTTTGGCAAGAGCGCCTCGGTGCCCTACGACAGCGAGGAGGCCATCTACGACAGCTTCTTCACCGAGCTGGCCGATGCCATCGACGTGCTGACGAGCTATACACAGACCAACTCCACCTTTATGGCCGACTACGATAACATCTATCAAGGCAAGGTGGAGAAGTGGGTGAAGCTGGCCAACACGCTGCGCCTGCGACTGGCCATGCGCATCTCCAATGTCAACGAGACCAAGGCCCGCGAGCAGATTCAGGCAGTGCTGAGCAACAGCATCGGTGTGATGCACGACAGCAGCGATGATGCCTATATCAAGCACAGCGCCACGCTCTCTTACAACAACCCCATCTGGGAGGTGACCGAGGCTTGGGACGATGAGCACATGAGTGCCACGATGGACTGCTATCTCAATGGTTTGCAGGACCCCCGTGTGGCTGCCTACTTCCAGGAGTGCCAGGACGGCGGTGGCTATCATGGCGCCCGCAACGGTATGCCCAACCCCAACAAGACTACCTATCAGACCAAAACCTCGCGTGCCAGCTTCGGACAAGACAGCGACATGCCCTGGATGAGGGCTGCCGAAGCCTACTTCCTGATGGCCGAGGCCAAGCTGCGCTTCGGTCTGGGTGCCGAGTCGGCCCAGAGCTACTATGAGCAGGGCATCCGCGCCTCGTTTGCCTCATGGGGTGTGGCCGGTGCCGACACCTATATCAACGACGACACCAATCTGCCTGCCACCTCGTTCTCTGCCCCTGGCTCGTGGCGTGATCTGGATGTCAGCGGCATGCTGACCAATGTCACCGTGAAGTGGGCCGACAACACCGACGAAGACCTGAAGCGCATCGCGCTGCAGAAGTGGATTGCCCTCTATCCCGACGGACAGGAGGCTTGGAGTGAGATGCGCCGCACGGGCATGCCCGGCATCGTGACCATCGAGAGCAACGACTCGCAGGGCGAGGTGCCCGATGGCGAGCTCATCAGCCGCATCAAGTTCCCCACCACCGAGTATTCTAACAACAATGCCAACACCGTGGCTGCCGTCAGACTGCTGAAAGGCGGACAGGACATCGCCGGCGCACGCCTGTGGTGGGATGTGAAAAGGTAATAAAGGTAACAACCAATAAAGTAGATAAAAAAGATGAAAGCAATCAAATATCTTTTGGCTCTGGCAGCTGTTGGCGGCATGATGACGGCTTGCAGCACGGACATAGAGAATGAGTCGATACAGAACCCATACACCTATAGTCCACAGTATTACCAGAACCTCCGCGACTATAAAGCCAGCGACCACTCCATTGCATTCATGTGGTTTGCACAGTATGGCGCACAGAACTCCATGGCAGTACGCTTTGCCGGTCTGCCCGACTCGCTCGACATCTGCTCGCTCTGGGGAGGCATCCCCGCCAAGGAGAACACCCAGATATGGGACGAGCTCCGCTTTGTGCAGAAGACCAAGGGCACCAAGATGCTGGTGGTGGCCATCACCCGTATCGATGCTGAGATCGACGAGAAGGAGTTCAAGAAGGCTTACAACGAGGCCAAGGCCATGCCTGCCGGCGAGGAGCGCGACGCTGCCATCAACAAGTCGATCGAGATGTATGCCGAATACTTCCTCGACCAAGTGTTCCTCAACGACCTGGACGGCTTTGATGCCGACTATGAGCCCGAGGGCGACTTCCTCAGCGGCGACTACTTCCTGCACTTCATGCAGCATCTGGCCAAGTATATGGGTCCCAACCCTGACATCACCAAGGAAGAGCGCCTGGCCCTCATCAAGGAGCGCTATGGCGACAAGATCAGCTACGACGAGCACATCACCGAGAAGATTCTGGCTGTCGATGCTCCTGGCTGTGGTCCCACGAGCTGTGTAGACATCTGCAACTACACCTTCAATCAGGCCTACGGCGGCGGCACTGGCAATGGCGGCTGGCCTTGGGAGAAAGTGGTGCTCTGCGAGAATGTGGGTGACAACTGGCAGGGCGACCTGAGCGGCATGTACCGTCAGGCCCGCTTCCAGCCCACCACTGGTCGCAAGGGTGGCTTCGGTGCCTTCTTCGGTCACCGCGACTACAACATCCACTCCAACAGCCCCGAGCCCTACTACCGTTTCCGTGAGTGCATCCAGATTCAGAATCCGGCTATCTATTAATCGTAACATCACACATAACTAGTAAGAACAATGAAAAAATATATATTTGCAGCAGCAATGATACTGATGGGACTGACCGCCTGTAAGGATGGCGCCGAGTATGGCGATGCCATCTTCCTCACAGGCACGCTCAGTTCGCAGGATGTCCGCTTCTCTGTCGACGGACAGTCGAGCTACGGTATCACCGTGTCTTCTACCGCCAAGGCTACAGAGGACATCAAGATTTCCATCCAGGTGGATGCTTCTAAGCTGGACGAGTATAACAAGCGCACAGGCCGCAACAGCCAGCTGCCACCCGAGGGCAGCTATGCACTGAGCGGCAACGAGGTGATCATCAAGGCCGGCACGGCACAGTCGAACCAGCTCCTGGTAGAGGCCGACGGCAACAAGCTGAAGGAAGGTGTGGCCTACTGTATCCCCGTCACCATCACCTCGGCCAATGGCATGAGCGTGCTTGAGACATCGCGCACCGCTTTCCTGCTGCTCACCAAGGTGATCGAGGTCAAGGCAGCCTATCTGGCTCGCACCGGCGGCTTCAACATCTTCGGCTTTATGGATGAGAAGAACGAAGACGGCACCATCAAGAGGGAGAGCCCCGTGCGTGCACTCACCCAGATGACGCTCGAAATGAAGGTGAAGCCCATGTCGTTCCCCAACAGTCCGCGCAGTGCCAACGGCATCAGCTCGCTGGTGGGATGCGAGGAGAACTTCTTGTTCCGCTTTGGCGATGGCGCCGGCAATCCCTGCGACAAGCTGCAGCTGGCCAAGGCCTCCATCGGCAGCGCCTTCCATCCCGACCAGAAAGACCACTATGAGGCTTGGGCCGAGAATCCATTCCCCACAGGACAGTGGCTGCACTTCGCTGCTGTCTACGACGGCTCGTGGTTCCGTGTCTATCTCGATGGTGAGCAGATTCAGGCCGTAGAGACCAAGGGTGGCACCATCAACCTCTCGATGGCCTACGACGGCCACAGCTGGGAGGACTGCTTCTCCATCGGTCGCTCGGCAGGCAACGCCCGCTTCTTCGACGGCTGCGTCAGCGAGTGCCGTGTGTGGAATGTTGCCCGCACCCAGTCGGAGCTGCAGGATGGTATCTGCTATGTAGACCCCACCAGCGACGGTCTCGTAGCCTACTGGCGATTCAATGGTGAGCTGCAGCCCGACGGCACCGTGCTCGATGAGACCGGCCACGGCTACAATGCCACCACCTTTGGCACCATCCAGTGGGTCGACTACCAGAAGTGTCCTTGGTAATGTGAGTTGACAGTTTAACACATTAAAGCAAATCATGAACGTTATGAAATTAAAGAATATATATATGCTTGCTGGAGCATTGTTCTTCGGAACAGTGGCTCTCACAAGCTGTAGCGAGGATGACAGCTACGACTTCGATGGCTCTGCCGACAATCTGGCCTACTTCCCCATCAGTGCGCAGACTCCCTTCCAGAGCACCATCACCATCACACCTGCCGGTGCCATTGGCGCTGTGGGCGATAAAATCAATGTGCTCTTCCAGCGTCCCGTATCCGCTGCCACCCGTGTCAGCGTACAGGCCAACACCGCTCTGGCTGAGGCTTACAACACCGAGCATGGCACCAACTATGCCGTGATTCCTGCCGATTATTTCGACTACTCACTGGCCACCGTCACCGTGGAGCAGGGACAGACCGAGTCTGCCGACGGCCTGATGGTCAAGGTGCTCAGCGACAAGCTGCCGCAGATGACCGATGAGGCCGGCTATATCGCCGCCTTCAACATCTCCGACGTGCAGGGCGCTGGCAAGTCGAGCGTCAGCCGCAACACCTACTATGCCATTGTCAACACCACCGTACAGGACAAGCTGCACGTGGTGAGTGGCGATGTGGCTTCAGGCACTATCCTCTATGTGTCGCCTCTTGACATGATTATCGGCGGTGTCAGCTTCGACCAGCCCTTCTCATTCAGTGGAGCCCTGAACAACGATGCCACCATCACGCTGACACAAAACGATGCGCTCATCAGCACCTTCAACAGTGAGCGAGGACAGTCGGTTGTCGCTCTTCCCAGCGGTTTCCTCAACATTGAGAACACCACTGTAACAGTCAAGGAGGGTGCCACAGCATCTGAAGAACACATCAAGATGTCTATCCCTGAGAGCAAATACGCTGAATTGGCTGACGGAGAGTATCTGGTGCCGTTCACCATCGCAGTGACCAAGGGCGACGGCAGCAGTGTGGCCAATGCCGGCGAGTTCTATCTGAAGGTGGTCAAGCAGACCACTGAGGGTATTGTTCGCAACGGTGGCTCGCAGGACGACTTGCTCGGTACAGCTGTTGGCAATGATGTCAAGCAAAACTGGACGGTTATTGCTGCCGAGAATCTTGATCCTGCCAAGTATGTTGACATGTATGCCGGTGGATGGAGTTCAGCATGGGTTTACAATGAGGCCTACTCTTCTGCAGCATCCTTCACGCTCGACTTCGGTACGGCTATCAACCTCAGCGCATTCAGTCTCAACAGCTATCCTATGACCTCATTCACTGCTGCCATCAGCACTGACAATGTCAATTGGATTGAACTGCCCACTGAAGGCATCGAGACCATCAGCGATTCTAATTGGAACAACTGGTATGCACTGTATGCAGGTGTTGCTGCACGCTACATGAAGTTCGATATAACGCTCGATCCTGCTTACTGGGGCTGGCAGTATCTCTCTTGGGGATATGCAGCCTATGGAGGTATTAGCAGTATTGGCATCATGACTGTTGAATAAACACATATCAAACAACCCTTCACCAAGTGTGTAAAGTGCTGAATAGCAACATACTAAGGTGAAGGGTTGTTTTTTTCGTAAGTGGCCTTCCTGTGATCGTAAGTGGCCTTCCTGCAATCGTAAGTGGCCTTCCTGTGATCGTAAGTGGCCTCCCTATGATGGTAGGTGGCCTTCTGGCTCAGAATGATTAATTGC
>Ga0326514_10001944_pt1 | contig 13217 bp, 13 predicted proteins | sample 3_2548_0518_D_FD_203653 | JGI IMG/M metagenome (GOLD analysis project Ga0326514, IMG submission 203653) | Bovine rumen microbial communities from UC Davis, California, United States - 3_2548_0518 | ecosystem: Host-associated > Mammals > Digestive system > Stomach > Rumen | place: USA...
CTGGTGAGCTTGGTGTAATAGCATCGCAACAATTTTTTGATGGTATTACAACACAACCTTATGGAGAGCATAACTATCAGCGTTTGACAGACTTGATTGAGTTTCATCAATATATGAAAGCATCTTGGTTCAATGAGCTTGGATTGAATGCTAATTATAATATGAAACGTGAAGCTATTACTAGCAACGAATCACAGTTGAACGATGATATGCTTTTGCCTTTGGTTGATGATATGATGAATTGCCGTCAACTTTGGATTGAGCAAGTAAATGATATGTTCGGTACTGATTGGTCTGTGGATTGGGCAAGCTCTTGGAAAGATAATCTGGAAGAGACTAAATTAGCTCAAGATATCATGAGAGCACAGGTTGAGCAGTCCGAACGTTCGGAAGAGGAAGGGGGTGATGAAGATGTGGAACCCGAGGAAGAAGAGGATAACGGTACAGATGATGTACCCGAATCTGATAAACCAGACGACGAGTGATGGTATATTTAATGATTTGGCTCAATTAGATGTGCCATGGGTGCAAACAAGTCCAGCAGCTCTAAATTATGGATATTATTTACAGTCTGCTAGAAAGTTGATATCACCATTTATTGTAGATTTAACTAGTGCTTTAACTGATGAGGTTGTGGAACCTTTAACTACAGTTGAACGCAATATGGTTGCATTAATGCTGTATACGACTTTCAAAGACAAATGGAATCGCCTTTGGGACATTTACAACATTGAGTACAATCCTCTTTATAATTACATGTTGACCGAAGAGGAGACTATTAATTCAGATGATAGTGGAACTTTTCGTGATACAGGTACTCAGCAACGTGTTGTTGATACTGATACTACTAATACTGGTACTGACCAAGTAGTAACAGATAGACAGATAAGGAATACAGGTACAGACACTCATAATATCACTAAACAAGAAAGTGATGGTGGAAATGAAAGTATTCAGAAATCTAATACTGTTACTAATACAGGAACAGATACAACGGTAACTGATACAGATACTACTAATACTGGTACTGTTGGTACTGTTGGCTCTAGTGATACATTAGACGGTATCTTTGGGTTTAATTCCGATGAGTCGGTGGGAAGTGATACTAGAGATGTAGACACTACAGGAACAAGAACAGACAATCTTGCTGGTACTGTTGACACGACAGAAACCGAAACTAAGAATCTTACGGAGACTACTAGTGGCACAGATACGCGGACGCGGGCTCTCACGCACACAGCGAGCAACTCAGACACGAACACAAAAAATCTTACAACGGATGAGGATACAACAGAAACGGAAACGCAAAACCTTGCGGGTACCGTTGACACCACAGACACACGAACTGACAATCTTACGCGAACGTCTGAAGAACAGTCAGAAACGACTAGGTCTTTAGAGAAAAATGGCAATATTGGTTTTAATACACCACAAGAAATGTTGGTGGCTGATTTGGAACTTTGGCAATGGAACTTTTTCAAATCAGTGTTCGATGATATTGATAGTGTTTTGACTATGTCTATTTATTAATTCCGAACGTTCGGAAGAAAGGAAACTAAAATGCAGGTAGAACAGATTTATCAAATTGTAAACACCATTACCAACGAGGTTCTTGGTGATTCTGCTGTAGTGCAGGAAGATTTGTCCAATGTTGTGGAGATTGGTGACACTATTGCTAATCTTGGTAGTGCAGCATTTGAAAATTACACTCGCTCTCTTATTGACCATATCGGGAAGGTTGTATTTGTCAACCGTCCTTATTCTGGTAGCGCGCCTAGTGTTCTTATGGACGCATGGGAGTATGGTTCTGTTCTTGAAAAGATTCAAGCAGAGATGCCGACCGCTCAGGCTAACGATTCTTGGAATCTTCAGGATGGGCAGACTTATGTACAGGACACATTCCGTAAGCCTAGTGTGTCTGCTAAGTTTTATAACAGCAAGACCACGTTTGAAACTCAGATGAGTTTTGCCGAGCGTCAGGTTAAGTCTGCATTTGATAGCGTGTCTCAGCTTAATGCTTTCTTTTCTATGATTGATACGGCTATCTATAATGGTCAGACTGTAAAGACTGATTCACTTATTATGCGTACCATCAATAACGCAATTGCTCACACTATTGCTAACTCTTTTGGCGATGGTACTGGTACTGGTTATGATGCGGGCACTTCTGTTAAGGCTGTAAATCTTCTTTACATGTATAATCAACAGTATCCAGACAACGCGCATACCGACCTTGCAAGTGCAATGAGTGATGGTCGCTTTATTAGGTTCGCTTCTTACAATATGGCTCTCTATGAGGACAGAATGAAGAAGCTCTCTAAGCTCTTTAACATTGGCGGTAAGGCTCGATTCACTCCAAAGGACAGGCTGCATTTCGTAATGCTTAATGACTTTGCTAAGGCTGCTGATGTTTACAATCAGTCCGACACTTTCCATGACCAATTTACGGCTCTTCCCAATGCGGAGACTGTTCCTTACTGGCAGGGTAGTGGTGTTAATTATGATACTAATTCAATTTCCAGTATCAATGTTACCATTGATGGTGCAAATGATGGTGTGGATATTGTAGCCAATGGCATCATTGGTGTCATGTTCGACCGCGATGCTCTTGGTGTATGCAATCAGGACAGGCGTGTTACTACTCACTACAATGCCCGCGCAGAGTTTTTCAACAACTGGTATAAGGTTGATGCTCAATACTTCAATGACTTTAACGAGAATATTGTTGTTTTCTATGCAGCAGTAACCGAGTAATCCACCTCTGCTGGCGCCTATTCCGAACGTTCGGAATAGGCGCCCTATGTTCTGTTCCGAACGTTCGGAAGGATTCAAATGGAAATTATTCTCTATATTAACGGTTCAGAGCGTCAGGCCGTTAGAAAAAATCTTACGAATGGTTATCAATTAACTGGCGCCTTACGCGGTGAAAGTAGTGTTATTAATCCAAGTTTCTTGATTGAAACGACAAATCCAAGTCAATATAATTACTGCTATATACCCTCATTCAATAGATATTACTTTATTACGGATATTATCAGTGTACGAACTCATATATGGCGTATTAACTGTAATGTGGATGTTCTTATGAGTTTTCGAGCTGAGATTCTTAATCTTGATGTTACCGTTAGTGACGCTTCTATTGGTGATAGAGAGTCACCAACGTATATGGAAGGTGACGTCTGGAAGAGTACAGTAAAGACTAAAACAGATGTTATATCGTTTCCACAAGGATTGTTAGATACTGGTGAATATATTCTAATCACTTCGGGAGGTGTGGCCAGCTAATGAGTGACGCATTTGAAATTACAAATCCTGAAATATTAAATAGAATTGAAAGTATCAATAACGGTACATTAAAAGATATTGTAACTAGCGGCCAAGCTAGAGAAATTGAAGCTGTTGTAACCGATACGCTCAGTGGTGGAGAATTAGCTACTATTGTTGACGGAAATTATGAAGTGCCTATTAATGATGGTAGTGTCAATTTTATGCATTATGAAGGTACGTCATTTACCGATGCTCCCGTAACATCTACTACAGCAATTGCTAAAACTACTCCTGCTGGTCCAATTACCGAGTATAATAGTAATGTAACATCCATTCAACGCGGTAGAGTTGTGCAACCATATAATGCTACAGTTACAGATGGTAAAGTTAATTTGACTGGTACACCTGCTAGTGGTAGCTTTGGTGCGAATGCTGCTTATTTTCTTGGTGAGGTCAATCAAGCTGTTTGCGCTGCTCAAGTTGGTATTGCTTTGGGTAAAGTTATTGATGGTGCTTTATATAATGCTAATCCTGATTTTTGGGATGCTCAGGGAATGAGTAGTTTAAATCCTGAAACATGGGGAGGTCTTACACACGGTGATGATTCGCTAAGCGCTTCATTATTTAATATGGTATTTGGAATTAATCCAGATACCAATAAAGGACAAGCATATGTAGACCAAAATGCTTTTGCATATATGGCGTATTATATGGCTCAGAATGGTGTGTTTGACGCTCCACAAATTGAATACACGTATGACACAACTCAAATACCAGATTGGCCTGCACAAGTCTATCAACCAATACCGCTTCAATATATGGCTTCAACAATTGCCACGAATAGGCATGTTATTTATATTGTTCAATCTCTTACCAATGGTTGGATTCCTGTAATCTATCGCAATTCTACCGCTGCTGTTGCAACAAATTGTACTATATTTCATATCGGCGATGAGCCAGCACCATCTGTGAGTTATAAATATAGCATTAATGGGGGTGAGAGCTATAGTTCTTCTACTACCAAAACTGGTAGGTCTGTGAGAACCACTCTAAATGGTACAACATATACAAGATATGTTCTCACCAGCGCTGGTCCCACCAATCCTGGTACAGTTATCGAATCTAATTGTTATGCTGTTAATGCTAATACGTATGAAAGATATGTAGCAACTATATTGTTTGATGGTGAAGAACAAACCGTATCAGGTGTAGAAGGTATAACAGACCAACCTAACGCTACAATACCCGATACAGACCTATGGAATGATATCGCTTCTACTTTAGCATCTCTTCAAAATCAGTTTCCGAACGTTTGGAATGATTCGATAACCTATAATCAAATTCAACCAGATGGGACTCTTAAACCTACTACATACGTTCCCGTAGGTTGGCCTACTACTGTTGCTAATCCATGGACTGATACTAAACCTACGACAGACGCTCAACCCACTACACAAGCACAACCACAAATTGACCTAGATACTTTATTGGATTCACAGACTAGTCCACTCACGCGCACACTTACTCAAACCCCTACGCCTAATCCTGACCCTGATTTGGATGTTCCTCAGAATCCAACTGATACAGGGGATGGTTCTTCACCAACACCCATTCCACCTACAGGTTCTGCTAGTGCTTTGTGGTCTGTTTATCATCCTACACAGGCTCAGGTTAACGCTTTTGGCGCTTGGCTGTGGTCAAATGATTTTGTAGACCAGCTTCTAAAGGTGTTCCAGAATCCTATGGATGCCATAATCTCGCTTCATAAAGTGTTTATTAGTCCAGTTGACGCAGGCTCTACTACTATTCATGCTGGATATCTTGATAGTGAGGTTCCTAGTAATTATGTAACACAACAGTATGTATATAAGGATTGTGGATACGTTAATTGCTATGAGGTATTTGGAAACGTATTCGATTATGTCGGTACAAGCGTTTCCCTATATCTTCCATTTATCGGAATTGTTCCTCTAAATGTTGACGAGGTAATGCGCTCTACTATTCATGTTACATATGGCTGCGACCTATTCACAGGTGCAATTCTTGTACAGGTTGAGATTTCTAGGGATGGTAATGATGTTGTAATGTATCAGTATGGCGGCGATGGTGGTGTTCAATATCCTGTTAGTGGTTCTAGGTCTAGTGGATTCCTAACAGGTCTAGCTGCTACAATCGGAGCTGCTGCTAGTATTGCTACAGGCGGAGCTGCATTACCTGCTTTTGCTGCTGCTTTTGGTGGTAGTGTTATGAGTGCTCAAAAACAGGTACAGCATAGTGGTGGATTCTCTGGCAATTCTGGCGCTATGGGTGGTAAAACTCCATACCTTATTATCGAACGACCACAAACAAAAGTTGCTCAACTGTTCCCATCTCTCTCTGGATATCCTACTAACTTAAGCGGTAAACTAAGCGATTTTGAGGGGCAGGTGGTTGTATCGGATGTACATGTAGAAGGTATGACGGCTACTGATACTGAATTGTCTATGATTGAGGATTTGCTCAAAGAGGGCGTTCTGCTCTAGTCCGAACGTTCGGAAAGGTGTTGATATGGATTGGGTTGAGGTTGTTAACTCAATAGGTAGTGTTGGTTTTCCTATTGTTGCTTGTGTGGGTCTGTTTACGCTTTATGATAAGACTATTAAAGACATTGTTAATGCTCTGGATAACGTTAACCAAACTCTCAATAATGTTAACCAAACTCTCGATAAAATTACTAACAAATTGGAGATGATGTAATGAGCTTTTCTTCTCTTACTGATGGTATTCTTAGAACCAATAATCATTCGGGATATAGAAACCATTCTGTGTGTCGAATTACTCCACATTATATGTGTGCTTATTGGACAGGCGAACAATGTTGTGAGTCATTTGTTCCACCCGAGCGCAGGGCTAGTGCCAATTATTGTATCGGTTATGATGGTAAAATTTGGGGCAACGTTGATGAAGAATATCGTGCTTGGACTTCTGGGAGTGCTTATAACGATAATCGTGCTATTACTATTGAGTGCGCTTGTTATGTGGATGGTGCGCGTTATGGCGTTATTCCTGACAGCACTTGGAACTCTCTCGTTGAGCTGTGTGTAGATATTTGTACCCGTTATGGTTTCTACCTCGATTTTACAGGTGACGATGATGGTACACTTACTATGCACAAATGGTATGACGATACCGATTGTCCGGGCGATTGGTTTAGTCGTAACTTTGGACGTCTAGCAGATGAGGTTAACGCTCGACTTGATGGTAAGCCTTCGCCCACTCCTGACCCACCTACTGTATTTGGAGGCACGTATATTTGTAATGTTAACGGATTGCGTGTTAGGGATGCCCCTACTACTTCTGGTAATGTTATCACCCATTACGATGCAGGACAGGTGGTAGAACTTGATGATTGGTATACTAGCTGTGATGGTTATATCTGGGGTCGGTATACTGGCGCTTCTTCTGGCGAGCTACGTTATGTGGCCGTAGGTCTGGACACAGGAAAAGTTGAGGATGATGATTTCCTTGTGAGGTTGTAAAAGAAACCCCGTTCCGAACGTTCGGAACGTTCGGAACGGGGTTTCTTTTACGCCGTTTTTCCACACCACACAAGATAGTTTCTAACTATTTCACCGACCTCGTTATCTTGGTAAAATATCTTATCAGCTCTATAGTATTCCAGAATCTTGTGTTCTACCTTAAACATGGGTAAGGTGATTTTTCTGCGCCAATTAGGCCGTGGGTCATAACGCGTTGAATAAATCAAATCATTTTCTTCATCCTTTAATGGAGTAGTTTTCCTATGTATAAAGGTGAATGTCATATTATCAATAAATACAACTTCACATTGTAGAAGGTTAGCATCAAATTCAATAAAATATTTGAACTTGATATCCTTTGGTTTATACTTGTATGGACAGTGAGGGTAAATATCAATCTCCCAAATACCCGATGTAATCATTTCTAGTTTCTGATTATCGAATGCAAAATAGAAATCTGATTTTTTACCCTTTTCAAATGGCTTGCAATATTCTACAGCAACTCTAAGAACCTTTCCTGATGCGTGCTTCAATTGGTATACATCAATTTCGCCTTGCTTCATATCTCGTACATGTCGTAATCCCATTTCATCGAAATATGGGCAGTATTTGTTTACGGTATTTGCGAGCATGAATATCTTAACATCATCACGTGAACGAATAATTGTAGACAATGTATTCATAAATAGAACAAACTCATCACGCAGATACGCAGTACGTGTTATGAACTCATCAAATATAATATTCTTCACATTAGGATAGCCTGTGCCTTTTTCATGTTCCATTTGAGATAGTGCAAATCCATACATAAAGGGTCTGGAATCCGTTACTCTTTCTTGTCCTTTTTTGCTTTCAACATACTTGCACAAATACCATCTGGATGCGTAGTAGTAGACATCTTCCCATTCGCCGTTGGTAAGTTTACTAATCTCTCCGTTAACGACAAGTGGCTGGAATAAGCCAGCACCTCTCTTGCCAATAAAATCCTCTTGCATTCTCCGTAAGTAGGCCGCTTCTGCTCCACCTTTAACATACCTTTCTAACGCATACATTAATGCTGCATAAGTTTTTCCGTTAGAACGTTCTCCTATGATTAGGTTATAATGTGCTCTTTCTTTCAATATAGGTTCCAAATTATAATGTTCGTTTTCCGAACGTTCGGAATCCTTACTCATAGTATCATCTCCTTCATACTATACAGGAAATCTGCGTACTCTCTACCTAACGATAATGAATAATCCGCAGGTTCCATATAAAGCGAACTTAATTCATTAAATTCTCCTAGGTTTCCTAAATAATCCCTAACAACACCATGGGACGGTGTGTCTATATAGGTATGTATCATTTTCCCTGTGTGTCCTTTAGGTATGTACATGTCATTACAAAAGAAATCAAATGGGTCGCTAGACTGATTCAGTATAAATTCTCTTGCAATCTTCTTTCCCAATCCAGCTACCGTAATTGATATCTTATCATCTTCTTCTGTCATGTATCTTTTAGCGCCTAGCGTCTTGAATCTGCTGTAATGTCCTTCATAGTCCCAAACACCTATTGGCTTTTCGATTCCCTCAATTGTTTTCGGTCTAGTCCGAACGTTCGGAATATTGTGATATTCCATAGCATCTAATATCTTATCATTAATCATCTGATTATATCTATTAATATAATCTTCGTGGTCTTTTCCATTAACCATTTTTATGCTATCGGTATCAGAATATACGTAATCCATTCCAGCTGAAATTATGCCAGTCCACAGATTCACTCGCGCGTATGCTGTAACCCAAACTCCCCATGGATAGAATAGAAATCTTGACATTGAACTGTTATACCTGCGTATTGCTTCTTCCAGATTTGGCTCTTCTGAAATCCACTCACCCTCATATAATATTTCATCTCTAATTATGTCTGTTACTGTCATTCCATATAGACTGTTTAGGTTTTCTTTGGCGTGCATGTATTCTACTTCTTTTCCCTCAACTCCTTTCAGTTGCGTTTTATCCTCGTATAGTTTGATAATTGCTTCTACAAACTCAGTCGGTAGATATCCTTTTTTGTATCTTCTGAAATTTGAGATAACCATTTTAGACCACGAATACATTCTTTTTATAATCATGTAATCCTGCTCAGTTATGGTTATTGTTAAATAATCTGCTTTAACAACTCTACCATTATTGTTTTGACATTTCGGACTAACATTCCTGCAATGACTTCTTGATATATAATCATCAAATAGCTCTTTAGATTCTATATCATAAAAAGTTGCGTCAAACATACAACAATAGTTTTCCAGATTATACTCAAATTCCGAACGTTCGGAAATCTCTATTAACTCACTCGATGACATTGGAAATTCCTCAGATAACATCACAGCTGGATATGAAGAAGTAAAGTCATAAGAATCTACATCCCTAATAAGTCTATTTGAAAAAATTGGCGATGCGTGCGTGAATCCACCTTGGAAACATTGTCGTAATTGTAAATACTCTTCAGGCTCTAGTGTTAAATACTTAATCATATTACGATATCTATGATTCCTATGTTTACTAGTACCTATACAAGCTCTCTTAGTATAACGTCTGACATATCCTGTTTTGGTTGACGGTATATTGTTAACTGACCCTTCCTCTTCAATACATTCTTGTATATAAGCCATAACAACCAAAACATCATGCACGCAATAACCTAATTCTTCTTTTGTTAGTGGTGTTTCTGAATGTCTTACTTTACTATAATCCAAATCACCGACCATTTTCTTAACTTTGTATTTACGTAATCCATCACCAACCTTTTCCAAATTATATCCAGATAGTCTGTAACTGCATCTAAATTCAATACCGCATGTAGCCCTGCAATAGATAGGTTTGCGCTTATCTAACGCTAATATATAATCCCATTCAAACATGTCTTTTATGAACTGCATTTCATATGATAGATTATGCACATAAACAGGTAATAATATCTTACTTGTTAATCCGCAAAATTCTACTACCTTATTAATACACCATCTAAATTCATCCCATGTTCTACCAACTATACAGTACCCATCTATTCCGAGCATCCACACATACATAAACGCGCATTTGGTTCCGTTAATAACGGTTGAAGTAGTCTCTATATCAAAAGCGCATGATTTGTTATAATAATAACGCTTTCGATAATCTCCTTTCGGTGACTCTTCGTAAAACGTCTTATATAATATCCACCACAAATCCGCCTTTGAATATGCTGTTTCGTCTAGTGTCATGATTCCGAACGTTCGGAATTAAAGATTTGGGCCACTTACAAAATCACTAGTTGATGTTCTTGCACGTCTGCGATAATTTCTTGATGAATTTTCTTGTCCCATTAGCTCATTAAATCTTTCCACCATATTATCAAATGTCCAGTTATGCTCTCTGGCCTCAACAACAACTACTTGAGCAATATCTCTTGCTGTATCTGATTCTCCCCTTTGAGGTCTGTAATACTTTTCTTCAACAAGCCTGTTATAGAATCTGACACCTTCTGAAAAATCGCGATACCATTCTTCTTCATCATCCCATCCCTCATGGAATGTTGTGTCTTTTCCTCTGCGGTCACTTCTGGTTTGTTCTGCTTTTGCAGCCTGCTCGAATCTTTCTTGGTCTTTCTTAGACCATGTTTTTTCATACTCTACATATTGAGCGTTATCCTTCTCATATTGAGCTTTTGCTTCTTTCATCTGGACAAAATCGAATAACTCTGACTCTCTAATATTATACTCTTTAGCTTGAGTGCGCACTTCAGTTACGCTTGACATGCCAGACTCAAAGAAATCCTGAAGCCTTTTCAATTCTGTGTTAAGCTCCTGTTCGCTTTTACCCTTTGCTCCAAACTTTTTATGTCCTGCTATAACATCTGGGGATTCCGAACGTTCGGAATCTGCTTTGGCATATGTCCAGCCTTTTTGAGCTATTCTTTTTAGACGTTTATTTGCTGCTGCTGCCATTGAGGATACTGCTCTAGATATATTCTGTTTTGTAATCTGAATCTTACCAGTTAAGTAATCTTTATATGAAGCCATTTATATCCCCATATCCCAACCATTCCAGCGCTCAGCTGGACACCATTCAAAAAGTCCCTGTTTTATATACCACAGAAACACCACGGCATTACATGAACGGCCGCGCTCAAATTTACATACCATTTCACGCGAACATCCAATCTCATCCGCTGCTTGCTCTTGCGTATATGACGTATACATACGCCTAAACTGTGCACACATAGCACCCAAATAGGACGGTGTTACCTCATTAAAGCCATGGGTCATTCCAGACATTTAGAAATTCCTCCTTAAACCAAAACAGTGTCATTAGAAACATGGGGAACAATATAAAAACTCCCAAAATAAAAAGCTCATCGTTATTCAACGCAAAGCCTATGATAACACATACGAATGCGGAAAAGAATGTAACAAATGTTGCGAAAAATGCTTTGATTGCTGTGTACATTTTATTCTCCCTAAACAAAAATGGGCACCCCTTTCGGAGTGCCCGATTCCGAACGTTCGGAAATTAGCCAATAACTTCAACAGGCACGAAATTATTTCCATTGCCCGTTCGCTGCATGGGCAGGAGCTTAATCTTGCATCCGCCACTGGCCTTTAGCGCGGCGTTAGCTGCTTCCACATCGCCCTCAAAGTGAGCAAGCCAACCATCTACGACCTTCTTCAGAGACGTGCCACCGTTGTAATACTTGGAGATATCCTCTGCGAAAGCAAAAGTGGGAAACGTGACCAGATTAGCACCGTCACGCTTGGTAAGCATATCAAACTCGGTGATGGTGATACCCTCGGGATAGTCCCGAAGAATTTCCTCGGTACTGATACGCTCGCGACCCTCGCGCACAGGACTATTTGCGACTGCCTTCTTAGCAATATCTGCGAACATGTTAGCCATAATTATTTTTCCTTTCTAATTTTAGGCATCCCTTTGGATACCAACTTTCCGAACGTTCGGACTAATACCTGATTGTTTCAATCGTCCACTTTACATCTGAGAACCACGTTACAATACTTACATGTTGTACACGTGACTCCTTACGGGCTACGATAAAGGCTGTATCATACCGCGACTCTTCAAGAGTCATTGCCTGAGCATATTCTACAGCTTCATCATAATCTGTAAACTCCATACTCCTAACGGCGCCCTGCCAGTACACTTGATAAATCATATTTACACCCCCTTTTTATTATTTATTATTTTATAATGGCATCGGATAGCATGGCATCCCTTTTGCTAATTTCCGAACGTTCGGAACGCCCTGCAATCCAGCTGCACAAAAGAAGTTGAATCTCTTCCCCCGTGCATAGCACTAGTATATCACATTTGGTCGGGATTGTCAATAGCCTCCACAAAATCTCCACAATTCAATATTCGATTTTGGAATACGGTCAATCTGATTACTTTTGAGTTATAATATCGCTTATAAGCAATATTTGTAGATAATGTGAACATATAAGAATTACAATCACATCGCGAGATAGAGTGCTATAGTAGTACATGTAAGGCACACATAACAAAGACCGAACGTGCCGCGGTCGCAACGGTTCCGAACGTTCGGAACGGAAAGGGGTCAAAATGACCACCAAGAAGAACGACATACTCACCACTAACAAGGTAGCAGAGAATCTACCCGCTTATAGTTTCAACTTTGAAAGCAAGGAGCTCGCACGTCTAACAATCACCATTGCACAGGCGGAAGCGTTAGGAGCACGTGCCAAGTTGGTAGTTTGCCATGCTATTAGGTCGGTACAGGAATTGGGCGATGAGGAATTGACCCGTAACGGATTCAAGAACCTTGCTGATTACGGCCGTACCATGTTTGGTTATAGTAAATCAAACATCTATGATATGGCTGCTATCAGCGACAAATTCGACGTTGACGAAGAGGGTGTAATACACTCTATCCCCGAATTGCGTGGCATGGGTTGGACGGGTCTTTTAGCGTTGAAAAACGTTGACGATGAGAAAATTCGCGAGTTTGTTGCAAATGGTGAGCTTACGCCTAGTACAAGCGTACGTAAGGTAAAGCAGCTTGTCGCACCCAAGCGCGCCAAGACCACCAAGGATGCCAAGGCATCCGAGCCCACCAAGGCCACCAAGGATGCCAAGGCATCCGAGCCCACCAAGGGCACCGAGCCTGTTAAGGCTTCTATTCGCAAAAAGGATTTTGAGGTTGTGCCATTCAGCGTCACTGTTCGCGATGGGGTCATTACGTTCGTGTGCGATGGTAATGACGATGTTACAAGGTTTGAGACAGGCAACAGCACGAGCGCGGCACTAGCTGTAAACATGTTCAAATCCTTGCTTGGCTTCTAGTCAATCTTCATAAAATCTCCATAATTGTCCACACCAGAACGGGCGTTCGATTTCGGAATTTAATCGAACGTCCGTTCGTTTTAGGGGGGTTATT
>Ga0326514_10001945_pt1 | contig 13216 bp, 15 predicted proteins | sample 3_2548_0518_D_FD_203653 | JGI IMG/M metagenome (GOLD analysis project Ga0326514, IMG submission 203653) | Bovine rumen microbial communities from UC Davis, California, United States - 3_2548_0518 | ecosystem: Host-associated > Mammals > Digestive system > Stomach > Rumen | place: USA...
CATTTGTGCGAAAAATTTTCCCCACCCGAAATTTTGGGAGGGCATCAGAAAGGGCTGATCTCTATGGACCAGGGCAACCGGCTCCTGCGCTTCCGGCGCAAACGGAAGCTGCTGGCCCCCATGCGGGAGGCGTGTAACCTCTCCGAGTTGGTGGGGGAGCTTCCGAGCGAGGGCGATAGCCTCCGGCTGATCTCCTTCTGCTCCTTCTCGGCCGTGGGGTTTGTCCGGTGGGTGGCGGATCAGCACGTCATCCGCTGGATGGGCGTGACTACCTTCCGGGTGGGCCCCCGATGCATCAAACTCCTGCGCCAGCTCCACGACGGAGGCCGCCTGCTGGATGCGGATTTTATCCTGGGGCGGCTGGCGGGGAGCCGACACGGGGACGAGCGAAAGATCTTTGACCAGCTCGACACCCTGTGTCGGGAGGCCGGATGGCGTTGCAGACCGGCCAGCAACCACGCCAAGGTGATCTTGTTCGACACGGACGCCGGGCGCTGGGTGCTGGAGACGTCCTGCAATCTTAACGATGCCCCCAACTGGGAGCAATACACGCTGGAGCAGGACGACGATCTGTATCAGTTTTACAAGGATTTGTTTTTCTCTTCCTCCTCTGCCGAGCCGGTGGAGGAGACGGAGCCGACGGAAACATCTGAGGAGGGGTGGATATGGCAGGGCGACGGCAGCCTACCGAGCTTGTAAAGGCCAAGGGCAAAAAGCATATGACCAAGGCGGAGGAGGACGCCCGTCGCCGGAGCGAGGTCAACGCCGCCATGGACAAGGCCGTCCGGGCGCCGAAATGGCTCCCGGAGGAGTTGCGACCGGAGTTCAACGACATCTCCAAACGGCTGATCAAGCTGGGTATCTTCTGCAAGCTGGACCGGGACACGCTGGGCCGCTATCTGGTAGCCCATCAGGCGTGGGTATCCGTCAGTAGGTACGCCATCGAGGCTATCGGCAAGCGAGACTCCGAGGGGGCTGCGGAGTGGAGTGCGATCCAGGATAAGTACTTTAAGCAGTGCCGTGCCTGTGCCGGAGATCTGGGATTGTCCATCTCCAGCCGGTGTCAGCTGGTGATCCCGCAGGCACCGGAGGAGGATGATGACGACCTTGCCAAGCTGCTGGCCTTCCCCCCGAGCAGGGTGGGATCCGGGTGAGCGAGTTTTATCTGGAGTATGGCCAGCGAGTCCAGGCCTTTCTCGGCCTGCTCTGCCACACCAAGGGCAAGTGGGCCGGGCGGCCCTTCCGGCTGCTGCAATGGCAAAAGGATGCCATTGACCTGTTTTACAGCACGCTGGAGCCGGACGACGACGGTCAGCTGGTCCGCGCCTATCAGTATCTTTACGAGGAGATCCCGAAAAAGAACGGCAAGACGGAGTTGGCGGCGGGGCTTGGCCTGTACCATCTCCTTGCCGACGGTGAACAAAGCCCGGAGGTGTATCTCTGTGCGGCGGACAAGGACAACGCCGGTATCTGTTTTAACGCCATCCTGTACATGATCGACAATGTCCCGGCGCTGGCCAAGCTTAAGCGCACAGGCAAGCTAAAAGTGATCGAGTCTCAGCGGCGGATCCTCTACAGGCCGAACGGCGGCCTCCTCCGGGTGCTCAGCTCTGACGGATACAGCAAGCACGGCTACTCTCCCAGCTGCGTGATTTTTGACGAGCTGCACGCTCAGAAAAAGCGGGAGCTTTGGGATATCATGACCGGCGCTGCCGGCTCTGCCCGGCGTCAGCCGGTGTGGATCATCTTGACCACTGCCGGGGACGACCCCGACCGCCGCTCCATCGGCTGGGAGATCCACGAGAAATGCCGCCGCATCCGTGCCCTGCGGGCAGGGCAACCCGAGAGCGAGACGGACGTGGACGATCCGCTTTGGCTGCCCATCATGTGCGGCATCAGCACCCTTACCGGGGATGACCCGGAACGGATAGAGGCACTGGACATTTATGACGAGGGTCTCTGGGCGCTGTGTAACCCCTCTCTGGGGCAGACGGTGAGTCTCCGCACCCTCCGGCAGGAGGCACGGACGGCCAAAACCAGCGAGGCGGCGGAGCGGCTTTTCCGGTGGCTCCGGCTGAATCAGTGGATCGCCACCAAGTCGGTGGGATGGCTGCCCCTGACCCTCTACGACCGTACCCAGTGGCACGTGCCGGAGCTGGAGGCGCAGGGGCTAAAGGGCAACACCCTCCGGCGAGCCATGCGGGAGACGCTGCGGGGGAAACGCTGCTACGGCGGCCTTGACTTAAGCTCCACCACCGACCTCTCGGCGCTGGTGATGTACTTCCCGGCGCAGCCCGGCCTACCGCTGGCCGTGACCCTCTTCTGGGCGTGGCGGCCCCGTGTGGGCGTCACGGAGGCGGAAAATCGGGATCATGTGCCCTATCAGGACTGGGAACGGGCGGAGTATCTCCGGCTCTGTGAGGGCGACATGGTGGACTATGAGGACATCAAGGCGACCGTCCTTGACTGCGCCCGGCGGTACCGGCTCCACTCTCTGGGCGTTGACCCGTACCTCTCCCGGATGCTGAGCGCCCAACTGATGGATGCGGGTATCTCCGTCATTGAGATCCCCCAGAACATGACCAGTCTGTCTCCGGCCATGAAGGGGCTGGAGCGGGAGCTGCGGGCGGGTGAGCTTGTCCACGAGCATAACACCTGTGCCCGGTGGTGCTTCGGCAACGTCCGATGTGCCACTGACGGAAATGAGAACATCAAGCCAATGAAAAACCGCTCCACCGGGCGGATTGATATAGCGGTTGCCTGGATTATTGCCAAGGCAACGGCGATGCTGGCGCCAACGGACACGCTGGCGGAGCAGCTGGAAGCGGGGGCGTTTACGTTCTGATGGAGCGGATCAAACCGAAGTACAAAGAGTGCATCTGCTGTAAGCGCACCTGGATGGTAAGCATCAAGCAGGAGATACCCGGCGGGCTGTACGTCTGCCCGGAATGTGCAGAGGAGGCAGATCAAGATGCGACGAAAACTGGACATCTTAGGCACCGTGCTGGCGGTGCTGGGGCTGACTATGATGTGTGTGGCACTGGGCTTTTTAGCTCGTAACGCCTGGCTCGGCGTGCTTACCGGCGGCGCAGTGCTGGCCGCTCTCGGCCTGCTGATTTGCAGGGCGGCGAGCAGAGAGGATGACAGTCATGGAGCGGGCTAGCGTGCGGAACCCCTGCGGCTGGCCGCATATCAGTCATGGGGTGTGCCGTGGGTACGCCCGGAAGATCATCCCCGTGGCGAGGAGTAACTGCTGTGGGAGAAAGGAGCGATGCAAGCAATGATCGCAGATCTCTTTACCGGCTCACGTGGCCGGAAAAATGCCGTGACGATCCACACACCCGGCGTTGTGTATGGAGGCGGCACCGGCCCTCCCACGGCGGAGAAGGCCAGGAAGCTGTCCGCTGTCTACGCCGCCATCGACATCCGCTCCAACTCCATGAGCGTGCTGCCTGCCTATATCATCGACACGGCGACCAACGAGCGGACAGATCACAAGATACTCCGGCTGCTCAACGACCGGCCGAACGAGGCTATGACTCCCAGCGTACGGAAAAAGCTGCTGGAGGACTCCGTCCTTACCAAGGGCGACGCCTACGACTGGATCTGGCGAAACCCCCGCACCCGAGAGGCGGAGGAGTTGATCCCCCTGCCGGGCAATCTGGTGCGGGTGTGGCTGGATCGGTACCGGCGGCCCTGGTACGACGTGACCAACCCGGTGACCGGGGAGATCATGCGGCTGCCGAACGAGGATGTCTGCCACTACAAGGGGCCGACCCGGGACGGCTACACGGGGCTGAGCGTGCTGAGCTACGCCGCTGATACCGTTCAGGGCGCACTGGCCGCGCAGGAGTACAACGCCCAGTTTTACGAGAGTGGCGGCCAGCCCTCAGGCGTCCTGACGGTGGATGCCGATCTGGGCGGCTATGTCAAGGACCCGGACGGGAAACCGACTGGTAAGACCCATAAGGAGGCCATGCGGGAGGAGTGGGAAAAGGTCCACTCCGGCCCCAGCAATGCCCATCGGATCGCCGTCCTGGACCATGGGCTGAAGTATCAGCCCCTGGGCATCAGCCACAAAGACAGCCAGTTTGTGGAGCAGCAGAGCCAGACCGTGGAAGACATCGCCAGGTACTTTGGCGTGCCGCTTTACAAACTCCAGGCGGGGAAACAGAGTTACAACTCCAACGAGCAGAACGCCATTGAGTACATCAGCAACCTGCAGCCCCGGGTAACCCAGATGGAGGAGGAGCAGACCTATAAGCTGCTCCTGCCATCTGAGCGGGGGCGGCATCTGGAAATCCGCTACAACATGATGGCCGTGCTGCGCTCGGACAGCCAGAGCCGGGCGGCCTACTACAAGTCCCTGTGGGAGACCGGCGTCTACTCCGTCAACGACATCCGGCGGCTGGAGGATATGCCGTCGGTGGATGGCGGCGATGAACATATGGCGTCCCTCAACTATGTGCCTCTCTCCCTGTGGAGGGAGCTGTCTCTCAACCGAAACGGAGGGGGTGAGAAATAGTGAGGCTTAATTTGAGCGGTGAGCTGATTACCGACGAGTGGGCCGAGGTCTATCGCTGGTGGGGCTATGAGGCCGGCTTTTACTGTCCGTCCGATATCCGCAAGGCGCTGGCCAAGCTCCCGGACGGCGAGGAACTGGTGTTGGAGATCAACAGCGTGGGCGGCGTCGTGGACTGCGCTGCCGAAATCTACAGCGTGATTTCCGCTGCCGTGGCGTCCGGCGTGACGGTGCGGGCGGAGATCCAATCCCTGGCTGCCAGCGCCGCCAGCTACTACATCCTCGCCTGCAGCCGGATCGACATTTCCCTCCCGGCGCAGATGATGATCCACTGTGTCGGATGGGCCGTCGGCGGCAATAAGCACGCCCATGAGTGGGCGGCGCAGGCGCTGGACGTAGCCGACGCTTCGATCCTCGACGTCTACTGCCGCAAATGCGGCGATAGGTGCGACCGGGCGGAGCTGGAGCGGATGATGGAGGCGGAGACCTACATCGGCGCACGACGCTGTCTGGAGCTGGGGCTCGTGGATGGAATCATCGGCGAGGAGACGGGGGCGGACGGCGCTCCCCTGGCACTGGTGGCCTCGATCACGGACAACGTGACCCGGGCCATGCGTACACTGCCCGATATCCGGGATCTGATCGCCCGGCGGGATAATCAGAATTGGCAGGATCAGGCGCGGATTGACCTGGAACACTGCCGCTACTAAACACGGAGGAGGAATCCGAAATGAACGAAAGACAGAAGCTTAACGACCTGCAGGCACAGCATGCCAAGCATGTCGCCGCTGCGCAGGATGCGCTGAACAGGAACGATCAGGCCGCCTATACGGAGGCCATGGACAAAATCACCGCCCTCAACGCCGAGATCGAGCCGATCCAGGCCGTGGTGACCGAGATGGATCGGTACGCCGCCGCCGGCGCTCCCGCCTTTGGCACTGACCGTCAGGACATGGAGGAGATGGGCAGGATGCTGGCCGCCCATCAGCCCGTAAAGCTGGACCTTGCTCGGCACTTTGGCGGCCTGCGGCAGGACTCCACCACGCTGGCCACCGGCACGCTGGTACAGCCTCAGGGCGCCGGCAGCGAGATCCGGGACGGCTTTGCAGGCCAGACCTCCAGCCTGATCGACCAGGTACGGACGGAGAATCTGGAGGGCATGGGCGCGTACGAGGAGCCCTATGTGGTATCCGACATGGAGGCGCAGGGCGGTAAGGTGGCCACTCTCGCCGGGACTGCCCGGACGGCCAGCGACCCCACCTTCGCCAAGGCCAAGATCGCACCCTATGAGGTGGATGTGACGTCCTATGTCGATCGCAATCTGGGGCGGCTGAACCCTGCGGACTACGCCGCCAAAATCCAGACCATGGCGCTGCGTGCGCTGCGGCGGAAGATCAACGGTCTGATCGTCAACGGCGACGGCCAGAACTCGCCGGATATGTACGGCATCACCACCGCCAAAAATACCGCCGGCACGGCCATCTACAGCTCGGTGGCGCTGGGCGCGGCTATCGGCGTGGACACGCTGGACAAACTGGTCTACGCCTACGGCGGCGACGAGGAGCTGGGCGGTAACGCCCGCCTGCTGCTGACCAAAAAGACACTGCAGGCGCTGGGCGCTCTGCGCGGCACCAACGAAAAGCAGCGGCTGTATAAGATCATCCCCGACGCCGGCAACGCCAACACCGGCCGGATCGAGGACGGCGGCACCATCGTGCCTTATACCATCGTCTCCGGCGTGGGCGACAGCAAACTCCTCTACGGCGATCCTGCCAACTACCTGCTGGCCCTCTTCGGTCAGTACGTCATCCGGGTGGACGAGAGCGTTAAAGCTGTGGAGCGGATGAACGCCATCCTGGGCGACGCCTTTGTGGGCGGCAATCTGGTGGTGGACAGGGGCTTTGTGGTCGGCACGATCTCCGGCACCTAATCCCTATGGCCTACGTATCAGTCGATGATCTGATGCTGTACTGTCGGGCGGACGATGATGCTGACGGGCAAACCCGTCAGCTCATCGCTTCCCTCGGCGAGGAAGCCGAGGCGTACCTGGCGGAGAACGGGGCGGACCCGGACAGTATGACCGGAAACGAGCTGCAGGTCTTTGCGGGGGCCGTAAAGGCCATGACCCTTCACCGGTACGACCACCCCGCAGGGGAGGAGTACCCGCCCGGCCTGCAGCGGTGGATCAACAGAATCAAATATACCAAACGCGAAACGGAGGAGTAACCATGGCAGGAAATACAACCCCGAACAAGGCGACGGGCAGCGGCGCAACCGCATCCATTAGCCAGGACGGCACGACATTCAAGAATTTTGCCAGTATTACAAAAATCACCCCGCCAAACCTGACGCGGGGCACGGTGGATGTCACCGACTTGAACAGCTACGCCAACAACGATCAGATGAAAGAGTATCTGGGCGACTTTATCGAGGCGGACGAGATGAAAATCGAAGGCTTCTTCCTTGGCACCGATGACGGGCGGACGGCGTTCGAGACGGCCTTCTATGCCGGCACCGAGGTGACCGTGAAGATCACTCTGCCTACGGCCATCGGTAAGACGCTGACGGTGGTGGGTGTCCCCACGAGCTATCAGCCCATCGGCGAAATTGGCTCCGATGCTGGCATCGCCTTTAGCGTCGGCATCAAGCCCACCAAAAAACCCACGCTGGCCGCAACGGCGCCCTGAAAGGAGTAGCCATCCATGAAAACCTATAATCTTACGCTGGAGGACGGCACTGAGCTGACCCTCCGGCTGACCAGTACCGCCATCGCCGCCTATGTTAAGGCCCACGGCATCCCCGGCGCCGCCCTGCTGACGGATATTGCCGCCGCCGCTGATGATATCGAAAAGCAGATCACCCTGCTTTCCAAGGCGCTGCAGCATCCCGGCAACAATAACAAGATCAAGGATGGCGGCAGACTGCTGGATCTGCTGGCCGACGAGGGCAAGGACGCCGCCTTCCGGCGTACTTTGATCATCCAGTTGGCGCATGACGCCGGCATCTGCAATGACGCGGAGGCGGCGGAGTTGGAGCGGTCGGCCGCAGCAGGCGGCGCTATCCTTGTATCCAGCATCGCCGCCGTCCTCGCCCGGACGAACGCCGGGGGCGAGGATGCAGAAGCCCTTGACGCAAAGGCGGACGCCTCCGGGCAGAAAAACCCTACCTGACCCCGCCGGAGACGATCCAGGACATCGTACACGCCGCCGCTGTGGCCGGGCTCGACCCGGCGGTGGCGTGGGATCGTACCCCCGGCGAGCTGGTGGAATACATCGAGGCATGGCACGACCGGCGGGAACAGATGGCCTATATGCTGTATAACCATGCCGCCCTTGTGGCCAATATGTGCCTTGCCAAACGCAAACTGACGCCGCAGGAGGCTTTCCCGGGCGTCATCAGGATACAGACCATGACAGACGGCGAGCTTTATGCAAGCTGCCTGGCGTGGGCATCTCTGGGGGAGGAGGCGTTCGGCGGTGGAAGCGGGACGACTGAATAAGCGGATCACCATCCAGCGGCGGGAGAAGACACGCAACCCCTCCGGCCAGACGGTGGGAGAGTGGAAAGACGTCTGCACCGTCTGGGCAGAGGCCAACTGCGCTGACAGCAAGGCGCTGGACGCCAACGGAGCCGTCCAGCACGAAGGGCTTTACCGCTTTTACATCCGCTGGCGGCCCGGCATCACCGCAGAGATGCGGGTGGTATGGCAGGGGCGCATCTTTCTCCTTGTCGGCCCTCCGGCGGACTGGAAGGGCGAAAAGGCGGGACTGACCCTGCTGGCGAAGGAGCTGGTCTGATGGCGGAGACGCTGAAAATCGGCACCGGGAAACAGATTAAAATCACCATAGAGGGGACGACCCCGCAGGAGATCAAGGCGGGCGTGGAGCGGCTGGGAACCGTCCCGTCCAGCGCCTTGAACATGCCTGTAAAAAAGTCGGCCACCAAAGTCGCCCGGATTGCCCGGAAAAATGCGCCCAGGCGCACCGGCGCCCTGCGTAAAGGAATTAAGGTGCGGAGCCGGAAGGAGAAGACCCAGAAGGGAAAAGTCGTTTACGACGTCTGGATGGATCGGGAGATGAACGACACCTTCGTCAAGATCTCCCGCAGCGGGCATCGGTACTACTATCCCGGGTCCCAGGAATACGGCTTCCGCACCCGCAGGGGGCGGGTGCAGGGGCTGTACTTTATGAAACAGGCAGCGGAAGACCTGAACCCGTACCATAATCAGCTGGTGCTGGACGAACTGGGGAAGAAGCTGGACCAGGCATGGGCGAAAAAGAACGGAGGATTAGCATGATATACGAGACGATCAAACGGACGGCCGAGGCGGTGCCTGAGCTGGCCGGGAACGTTTTTCCCACCGGGGCCTGCGTGGATGACGTAGAGGCCCCGTTTGCCATTTATAGCTTCGGCGAACAGACGGAGATCGCCGACCTATCCGGCAATGTACATCACTACGTCGACGAAATACTGATTTACTTCTTTGCGGCGACCTATGACCAGGTACACGCCCTATATCGGGACGCGCAGAAAAAGATGCGGTCTCTGGCCAACGCCGCTACCGGCGACGGGCAGTATATCTTTGGCGTGACGTGCGAGGCGGACAAGGAGGACGGGCTAGACCTGAATCTTGAACTGATGACCCGGGCGATGAAGGTGACGGTGCAGTGGTGCGACTTGGAATAAATCCGCAACCGGTTGCGGATTTGATCAGACAGAAAGGCGGTGACGGCTTACGTCAGTCGTAAAAAATATGATGGTCCGTGTGGGCGCGGACTTTTCCAGTCTGATCAGCGGTTCGAAGTCCGCTGCCTCGGCGACGCAGAAGTGGGCGGATCAGACGGGCAACGCTTTTGCCAAGGTTGAGGCAAACAGCAAAAGCCTTGACCGCACGCAGAGCGCACTTGGGGCGCTTGGCGGTAAGTTGATGGGCCTGGTCTCCTTTACCGCCATCACCGCCGGCATCGGCAAATGCATCGAGGCGGCCTCCGATCTGACCGAGGTACAGAACGTGGTGGATAAAGCCTTTGGCAATCTGAGCTACCGGGCGGATGAGTTTGCGAAAACGGCCATTTCCAGCTTTGGCCTGACGGAACTGCAGGCCAAACAGTTTAGCGCCAATTTTATGGCCATGGGCAAAAGCATGGGCATCGCCGAAGGGCAGGCTGCCGACCTTGCCATCCAACTGGCGGGCATGACCGGCGACGTGGCGTCGTTTTTTAACCTGGATCAGGAGACGGCCTATACCAAGCTCAAGAGCGTCTTTACGGGCGAGACCCAGTCGCTGAAAGAATTGGGCGTGGTAATGACCGAGACCAATCTTAAGGAATTTGCGCTGGCGCAGGGCATTACCACCAGCTACTCCGCCATGTCGCAGGCGGAAAAGGTTATGCTGCGGTATAACTACGTCATGCACACACTGGCCTATGCACAGGGGGACTTTGCGGACACGTCTACCCAGTGGGCGAACAATGTCCGGGTGTTGAAAAACCAGTTTGTGAGCCTGATTTCCGTGTTGGGCAAAGGCTTTATAGCGGTCCTGAATCCGGTGGTGACGGTACTGAATACCATCCTGGGGCATCTGGTCGGATTTGCGAACGCCGTTTCAGACGTGTTTTCGTCCGTTTTTGGCACTGTCAATACCAAGCTCTCCGCCGGCCTCGGGTCGGTGGACGCCTCCGGGCTGGCGATCGACCTGTCCGACATCGACTCTGCCGCCTCGGACGCTGCGGACAGCGTGGGACGCGTGGGCAAGGCCACCAAGGGGGCGACCAGCGCGGCAAAGGAGCTGCAGCGGCAAATCCTTGGATTTGACAGGATCACTAAGCTGACGGCGCAGACCAGCTCCGGCGGCGGCAGATCCGGCGGGTCCGGAGGTTCCGGCGGCAGCGGAGGCAGTGCTGGCAGCAGCATGGGTGTTACCAAGAGCACAGCGGCGGCAGCTGGGTCCATGCTGGATGAAATCACGGACAAGACTGATGCCTTTTCGGGCGCCATGGGCAAGTTCCGGGACTATCTGGCCAGTTTGGATTTCTCGCCCCTGAAAACAGCTTGGGGAAAGCTTAAGGACGCCGGCAGCGAATTGGCAGGGGTGCTGAAAGACGGGCTCTCCTGGGGCTGGGAGAACGTGCTGAAGCCCCTGGGAAAGTGGACCATCGAGAAGGCTGCACCGGGACTGATGACTGCGCTGGCGTCCTCGACGAAATTTTTTGCTAATGCCATTATCAAGTTAGAACCTGTACTTTCCTGGAGTTGGGATAATCTGGTAAGCCCATTGCTGGATCTGGCGGGAGATGCCGTAATGACGAGCCTGGACTCGTGGACCAAATTTTTTGATGGAGCCAATAAATTGCTTGACGGTGATGCTAGCGGGCTTGCGGATATCACGAGTGCCCTGGCAGGGACGATGGAAAACGTTATGCGCATCATTGGCCTGGGCGGCCTGTTGGACCCAATCAAGGAATTTTTAAATGATCCTATGGTGCAAGCAATCATCAAGCCCGGTGATAAATTTACAGGGTTTGAGAAAACTACGACGACGATCAACGATAAGGGGTATAGCCACAGTGGTGGAAAGTTATCTGGTAGTCGTGAAGGGACGTTTTCCGGAGGAACCGGTGGAGGCCTTGCCGGAAGCGGCACCACTAAGCCCATGCTAATTAGTGCCCATGGCCGGACCTCCATGGAGGACCGTGCCACACTCGGAGCGCTTAAAAAAGCCACGCTTGAGATACGCGATCGAATGGCAGGGAGATTGGGGGCGGATGGCGGCATCAAGAGTCAGTCTGCCGCTAAGGCGACGCGGCTCAACGCCCGCCTGACGGCGCAGAGCAAGAACGATGTGGAGAGGATCTACGGGCTGGACGGCGCTACGATGAATACCACGGTACAGGATAGGCTGAACGAGGAGCCGGTGTCCATCTTTAACCGCATTCGGAAGACGCTGGACGGCGTGGGAATCAGCATCAACGATACACTGAGCGAAGAGCCCACCCCCATGCAGAAGCGAATCAAGACCGTATTGGACGGAACCTCGGTGAAGCTGAACAACACCCTGCAGAATACGCCCGCAAGCCTCGCGACCGGTTTCCAGAACAGCTGGAGGCCGGGAACGCTGTCTCATCCGAATGTGCTGAAAACCACACCGGCAACTCTGGCTAAGGATTTTATCAGTAAGTGGCGACCGGGCAACCTGCTGTTTCCCACCGCCACATCGACGACCCCTGCCAGTTTTGCAAGCAGCGCAGTTAAAAAAATCAATGACGCGTTGAGTAAGTCAGGCGGCAAGGTGGGCATACCGGTAACTCCATCCGCAACAAAAAAGCTCAGCGCCTCGGACCTCATTGACAAAAAAACCACGGTTGAGCTGAAATACACGACAGGGACGAGCAAAGCCGCAAAGGTAACAACTAACATTGGTAAACTTAAGTTCGCGGCCCGTGGCGGCATTGTGGACCGGGCAATGCTTTTCGGCACCAATCTGGTGGCCGGAGAGGCTGGCAGAGAGGCTATTATCCCCCTCGAAAGCCATACGGAGTGGCTTGATATGGTGGCGTCCCGGATCGTCCAGATGCTGGCCCCCGGGGCTACTGCAGGTGGGCAACAGATCCACATTACCCTGACTATGCCAAACGGCAAAGTGCTGGGTGAGACCGTAGTGGACTATCTGCACGGCGAAGCCAATCAGGGGAGGTATCCGCTCCACAATGCCGGCGCGGTGTAGGGAGGTGTAGCACATGGCGGTACGTAAAACTATAACCGTTACCCAGACGGCGCTGATGGAGCTAGTGGTGGATGGCGTCTCCCTGCCCATCCCCGCCGTCGGCGGCGTGACCCTTACCCGGGAAAAAATCTGGTCTGACGCCACCGGCCGCATGGAGTCCGGGGTAATGAAGGGAAAGATAATAACCATCAAGGACAAGTTGGTTGTCCGCTGGCCGCCAATTACTGTGGCTCAGGCGGCTGCTATCGAAGGTGTGGCCAGCAACGTGGACAAAGAATTCGTGGCGGTCCGCTTTCGGACGGTAACGGGGGAGACCCGGACGATCAGCGCCTACTTTGGCACGCCGAGCTATACGATTCAGTTTTATGCGCCGGGGGCCCGGTGTATTTATGATGCATCTGTGGAAATCATCGAGCAATAAGGAGGGCAGAGCATGTATCAAGTATCGAACGCACTGAAAGCGGCTCTCTCCTCCCAGCTGCTCCACATCCGCATCTGTACGGAGGCCGGCACTGAGCTGGACCACGACACCCTGACCTACACGGCCTCCTGCGCCTCCGGCACTGACATTACCATCGGCAGCGTGTGCGCCGCCATGATCCGGTGTAAACTCTACGGCGCTTATGACCTGCAGGATGCCCCCATCACCGTGGAGGTGGGGGCCGAGGTGGACGGTGCTATCCAGTATGTACCGCTGGGCCGGTTTTACGTGACGAGCCAGGAGCGGGCGGAGGACAGCACCACCATCACCGCCTACGACGCCGCCTATTATGCCCTGGGCGGGGAGTATACGCCGTCTGGCAGCCCCGCCACAGCCCTTGCGGTGCTGAGGGACATCTGTGCACAGGCTGGGCTAACGCTGGACTACGGCGGCGCTGACGTGGCCATAGAGGGCGATCTGACCGGACACACCTGCCGGGAGATGGTCGGCTACATGGCGGCGCTGCTGGGGTGCAATGCCGTGATCTCCC
>Ga0326514_10001949_pt1 | contig 13206 bp, 21 predicted proteins | sample 3_2548_0518_D_FD_203653 | JGI IMG/M metagenome (GOLD analysis project Ga0326514, IMG submission 203653) | Bovine rumen microbial communities from UC Davis, California, United States - 3_2548_0518 | ecosystem: Host-associated > Mammals > Digestive system > Stomach > Rumen | place: USA...
TTGTCGGCGCAATTGGCGCAGCGGGCGGCCTGATTCCTGCCATTGGCGGGCTAGTGTCAGCAGCTGCCCCCTTCCTGATCGGCGGTGCTATCATTGCCGGTGCTGTGGCCGGCGTGGTCCTGATCGTGAAAAACTGGGACAAGATCACGGCCGCTGCGGGCAAGCTTAAAACCGCGGTGACGGACAAATTCAACGCTATCAAAACCGGCGTTTCTGACCGGGTGACCGCGGTGAAAACCAAGGTTTCCGATACGTTTAACGCGATCAAAACCACCGTCACCGACAAAGTCAATGCCGCAAAAACGGCAGTGATCGACAAATTCAGCGCCATCAAGACCGGAATCACAGACAAAGTGAACGGGGCAAAATCTGCCGTTACCAACGCCTTCGACCGCATCAAGAGCGCAGCGGTCAGCAAGGTAGACTCCATGAAAAATTCGGTTTCGGACAAGTTCGGCGCTATCAAGGAAAAAATCAAGGACAAGATGGACGCTGCCAAGGAAGCTGTGAGCAAGGCGATCAGCAAGATCAAGAGCAAGTTCAATTTCTCCTGGCACCTGCCCAAGCTGAAACTGCCACACCCCAAGATCAGCGGAAAGTTCTCGCTGAACCCGCCCAGTGTGCCGCATTTTAGCATCGATTGGTACAAAAAGGCGTACCAGAACCCGGTGCTGTTCCGCACACCCACAGTGCTGCCCACAGCGGCAGGGTTGAAGGGTTTTGGTGACGGTGCCGGTGGTGAGGTTGTGCTCAGCGAGGCCAAACTCCGGCAGCTTGTGGGCGCCGGACAAGGCAGCACCACCCAGAACATCAGCATCACAATCAATGCCCAGCCCGGCCAGGACGCCAGGGAAATCGCCCACGAGGTACAGCGCATCCTGGTACACGAGGCACGGCAGAGAGAGGCGGTGTACGCATGAGGAACTATTTCACGCTGGACGGCGTAGACAGCCGGTCCATGGGCGTGTACATCTCCGGGACCGGGACGTTTAACAGTCCGGCTCGGACTCTGGACTTCCGGGTAATTCCTGGCCGGAACGGCGCTCTGGTTGGGCTGGAGCGCCGCCTGGAGAACGTGGAGCTCACGTACCCGGCGTTTATATGCCGGAACTTTGACGCGAATCTGGGGGCGCTGAGAGCGTTTCTGCTGTCCCGGACGGGCTATGTTAGGCTGACGGACAGCTACCACCCGGAGGAATATCGCATGGCCATTTTCAGCGGGCCGCTGGAGGTAGCCCCGACGCCGATCATGGACGCCGGGCAGTTTGACCTGACGTTCCACTGCAAGCCGCAGCGGTTCCTGCTGGATGGCGAAACGCCGGTGGAGTTTACCGCCGGCGGGACGATCACAAACCCGACTCTGTTCGACGCTCAGCCCCTCATCCGTGTTTTCGGAGCTGGGCGGCTGGGCATTGGCAGCGCCCTGATTACCATCGCAGACAGCGGCAGCGAGTACACGGATATCGACTGTGATGCTATGGACTGTTTCTACGGCGTTGCGCCCCGGAACAGTTATGTGACCTTCTCCGGGAACGACTTCCCGGTACTGCACTCCGGGAACAATGGCGTGGAGCTGGGCAGCGGCATCGACAAAGTGATTATTACACCGAGGTGGTGGAGCGTATGATTCCAATTCTTTTCAAGCAATCGGAGACCGAGTTTTCATCCAACGGCCTGGGCCGGCTGACCGACTGCCTGTCCTGCGTGGTGACGGAGGAACGCAACGGTATCTTTGAGTGCGAGTTTTCCTACCCCATCGCGGGGCGGCACTACAAAGACATTCTGCTGGGGCGGATCATCTATGCCACCCACGACGACACCAAAACGCCGCAGCCTTTTGACATCTACAAGAGATCCGCAACCATTGACGGCGTGGTGACATTCTACGCTCGGCATATTGCCTACCGTCTGGCCAATGTGGTGCTGCGCCCCTTCACGGCGGAGAGCTGTGCCCAGACGGTTGCCAAACTGGTGGAAAACTCCATCAACGACAATCCCTTCACATTCTGGACGGAAAAGTCCGCGACTGCCACCTACAAGCTGGAGTACCCGCGGAGCGTCTGGGAGATTCTGGGCGGCTCTGAGGGGTCCATCCTGGACGTATACGGCAAAGGCACCTACCAGTTTGACAGATGGACCGTCAAGCTCTACCTCAACCGGGGCAGGAAGACGGATGTGCAGATCCGCTATGGGAAGAACCTGACAGAGCTCCAGCAGGAGTCTGACGGCGGCGACGCCTATAACGCCGTCGTGCCATTTTGGAAATCCTCGGAGGGGGACACTGTGGTGACTTTGCCTGAGTGGGTGGTGGTGGCGCCAGGTGTGATTGACCCGGAGTACCTGGAGACGGAGACCCCGGAAGTGGTCACCACCCACACCGGCGAGCCCATCGAGGTCAAGCCGGCCGGGAAACTGCTGCCGGTGCCGCTGGACCTGTCCGAAGCATTTGAAACGCAGCCCACACAGGAGCAGCTGAGGGCAGCGGCGCTCAAACGGCTGGAGGACGGCAAGCCCTGGGAGCTGGGCGAAAATCTCAAAATCAACTTTGCGGAACTATGGCAAACGCCGGAATATGCGGCCCTGGCTCCGCTGGAGCGTGTGGGGCTGTGCGACACCGTCAATGTGTATTTCTCCGCTCTGGGTGTAATGGCGCGGGATATGCAGATCATCAAGACGGAGTACAACACCCTGCTGGATCGGTACAACGGCATGGAACTGGGTCAGCCGACGGTGTCCCTGGCGTCGCTGATCCGGCGGGACACCCTGGCAACCATCAAAAGACAGGTACCCACATCATCACAGATGCAGGAGGCCATCGACAAGGCCACTCAGCTGATCACCGGCGGCATCGGCGGCCATGTGGTGCTTGCCACTGACGGCGACGGAAAGCCCAACGAGATCCTGATTATGGACACGGAGGACATCAGCACCGCCGTGAAAGTGCTGCGAATCAACCAGAACGGCATCGGCTTTTCCAGCACGGGCTACAACGGCCCGTTCCGCACGGCCTGGACGCTGGACGGTTCGTTCGTAGCGGATTTCATCAACACTGGTACGCTCAAATCGGACGTCATCAATGTTGACGAGCTTTTTGCCAAAACAATCAACGCAAAGGTCATTGACATCCTAAATGGCACGTATTACACAGAGGACGATGCTTATGACCCGGATGAGCCGCTTGACAGCGAAGGTTTCGGACGGCTCCGTCTTTTTACTTACACTGACTCACGCGGCAACACTGCGTATAAAATTGCAATCGAATGTGGCACATCCTACGATAGTGACGATGAATCATACGGTTCCGCAAGATTCATTTTTGATAGCACGAAAGGACTAATCATAAAAACTGGCGGGTATTCCAGTGTTGCAGAGGCTGGCATAAATTGCGATGGTAATGTAAGTTGCTATAGTTTGACAGTGCGAGAAGATATGAGTTGCAAAGAAGTGCAAATTACAGATTTGTACGTCACAAAGATGAACGGACGGCCTGTCCCGGAGCTGGAGAGCGGCAGAGTCACCGTCACAGCGTCGGCGGCAACAGCCGGGTCGGTACACATTGACTTCGGCGCGGAGTTTGACTCTACCCCTGCAATTACGGTGACGCCCCACGCCTCCGCGCCCCAGAATGTGCATCTGGGCGTGGCAAACACCAGCGCCACCGGCTTTGATCTGACCTATTGGCGGTCCTCTGCGGGCACAATGACCGTGTCGTGGATTGCCTGCGGATGAGAAGGAAAGGAGAGTAAACGATGGGTCAAATCCATGAATTGAACACAGAATCGAATGTGGGCGTTGGCCTTGACTTTGTGACGGACAACGGCGAATCCACCGGTAAAGTTGGATTTGCTGCCCTGGCTGGAGGGGTCCTGGAAAAGTATGAGGAAACCGAGCTTGCTGGAAAGCGCCGCAGCGTAAAGCGGGCGATTGACGACCTTGCCCAGCAGGTGGACGATGCGGTGGAGGAAATCGACAAAGTGCTTCCAAACGAAGCAGTTAATCTATTGGTGTCAATCCTGCGAGCCGGTGTCTACACCAGCGATCAGCACTCCTCGATTGCCGACCTGGAGAATTTGCTTGCGCGGACCAAAGACGATATTATCCAAGCCGGCAGCACGCTTACGATTTATGGGTTGGCATTAACGCCGACACAAGACGGATCTGTGCTGGTTATCGGTTAGGGGGGAGCATAAATGGCAGATTTGAAAATTAACAACAAAACCTACAATGGCATAAGCACCGTAAAGGTCCCAAACACTAACAGTGTGCTGGAAGAGTTTATCCAGCCGTCTGGAACAAAAAATGTAACTGCAAATGGAACATACGATGTAACAAACTTTGCCAGCGCAGTGGTAAGTGTACCAACGGGTGCATCAGGGACGAAAGAAATTACATCGAATGGAACGTATGATGTAACGAGTTTCGCCAGTGCGCTGGTAAACGTCCCCACAGATGCGGGTCAGTTTTTCGAGTTAATTGGCCAGACAACAATTGCATTATCAGCTTACACCGATACCAGCACTGCTGATACAGTTGACACGGGGATTAGCGTTAGCGATACGGATTACGCCTTTGGTGTTGTGCTGATTACCTGTGATGATGAAATCACGACTGACACCGAATGGGGAATGTCCATGGCTATGTTTGGGCGATATAAAACCAATGGCAATGTCTACTCCTCGTCAATGACTTTCGGCATTAAAGGCGCGCAATCAGTCAGCTTTGCAAATTCTAGTAATCCGACCACATATACAAATTATGGTGTCTGGGTGCAGAATAACACGACAACAATCACGCTGAACCGCAAATGCACCACAAGCGTCCCCTTAATCCGGGGCGGAAATTACACCGTTAAAGTTTACGGACTGAGATCCTTGTGATCGGAGGTGGTTGACTATGCTGTACAGTGGTAATGGAGAGCAGATTGGTCTGTCCATGGCTGACATCCAAGACGCACCGGAATTGGAGGCGCTTGGAAATGCGTTTGACGTTGCGCCTGTTATTCTCAACGGCGTGGACAAACAGGACTTTCACGCAGGGCTTTATGCGGCATACCCATATAAGATTTCCACCTCTTTTCAGTGGTTGTCACTCTATGACGCTGACAAAAACGTTATTACGGCGTATGACTCCAACGGAAACGCCGTTGGCCGCCCTGACATTGGGTATACATTTATGGCGGTTGACCGGGCAATCCTGCTGATTGACGACTCCACAATCGTGGAAAAAGTTTATATTAGCATGGATGAGTACAACAACGACGCTCCACACGCAACGCAGAAATATACGCTTTCTGCGACCCCGGTGTACATTAAGACCAACAGAAGTTACAATAAGGTTTTTCTGGAATCTGTGGATAACAATCCGTATTGGTTTAAATTTGACGGTGAGACTTACATTGGTTTTTTGCAACAAACCAGTGACTATGCCCAGGACGTAGTGTCGGAGCGGTTTGAAAGTCGTGCTGACCTAAATAGGCGCGTGAAAGATGCAGCGATTCAGGAAATGAATCGTGCAAGGGACGCATTCCGCATCGGCACATTCAACATCTATTCTGCTGGACACGGGCAAAAAAACTGGGATTGTTTGCGTGAAATGCTCCAGAATTATGGCCTTGATTTTGTAGGCACGCAAGAGACAAGGGACCCACTTGGTACGATTGATGGCAACAAAGTGTTTGCTGATGAGATGAGATCGTGGCAATTCCAGCATTTTTCCACTAACGGCGACCTGTACCCGACCAACGAGCGCTCCCTGATGAGCAGATACCCTGTGGTGTCGTCAACAGAGTGGGGATTTGAGAAGTGGTCAAGCGACCGCCGATGCTGCGCGAAATATGAGGTGTTGCTGCCCAGAAGAAAAGACCGTGTAGGCTCAGAACAGATTAAGATGAGCATCTACAACACGCAGTTGGAAGTCTATCCGACAAGCGGCGGAAATGCTACAAACCGCCTGTCAGAAACGCAGGAAATCATTGACGCAATCGCAGAGGACACCAACCCGTTTGTCGTTGTGGTTATGGACTCAAACGATTTTTCTCCGGACAAAGAGACGTGGAAGCTGCTGGAGGACGCCGGATTTACGCCCGCTATCCCAGTCAGCACACAAACTGTCCGTGACCAAGACAACTGTATTGACCAGATTTTTGTCAACAGCCGCATGGAATCACTCAATTACGATGTTATTAACGCAAATGATTACAAATTCTTCTCCGGTGGTGCAATGCAAGCTGTTTCAGACCATGATTTGTGTTTTGCGGACGTAAGACTCAATTACGATTTTTGGTGCATCAAACAATCCTTAACCAACGTCACAAGCGACTTTGCCGGTGTGTGGATTGAGCAAGACAAGCCGCTTACCATCCACCTGACCGCTGGCAGCGGATACTCATTGTCCAAGGTTAAGGTGCGCATGGGAGCCGATGATGTGACAGCGGACAGATATTCCAACGGGACAGTCACACTCCCAAACGTTACCGGAGATGTATATATTATCGCGACTGGAGGATAACCAATGACCACCAAAACATACACCGTAACGGGCAAGTCCGGAGCCAACCTCCGGGCGCTGCCCAGCGGGAAAAGTGAGATCGTGACCATGCTGCCCAAGGGCGCGGACTGCGCCGTGATTGCAGATTTTTCCGCAACCAACTCCGCCGGGGGCAGCACAACCAAATATCTGTGCGTCAAGCACGGCGGGAAGTACCTCTGGGCGGCGGCGGGGAATTTTGCCCAAAAAAAAGAGCACGTGAACTATCTGGCACAGACAGCGGCTGGGGCGAAAAAGGTCTACGCCGCCGTGGTGGATGTTGGCTGCCGTCACGCCGGGGGAGCCACCACGCTGGCTGAAATCCGCAAAAGGCGGGTCACCACCTGCTCCTCCAGCGTCACGGCGGCGCTGAAGCTGGGCGGGCTGATGAAAAGCGGCAAGCTGGGCCACACCAAGGCGGACGGTCACGGCGGCGCCACGAAAACCACGGCGAAAAAGACCATTTACGGCCTGGAATACCTGATTCCGGGGACGTATACCATCGTCAAAATCGGCGAGAAGTACGCCGATATGGACGAAAAGTACAAGAAAGCCGGCATTGTCTACGTCCAGGATTCCAACATTTGCATCAGCGCCGGGGACGGGTACATTTACAGCACCAACGAGGGCCACGTGCAGGTCAAGAACGGCCGGTACGTTCGTACCAGGGTCAAGAGCGGGTATCCGTTCACCAGCAAGATTCTGTTTGCTATTGTTCCGAAAAATTAAGGAGGTGCATCAATGTACCGGTACACGACGCCAACTAATGTTTTCCAAACCAACGTCGACCTGCGGAATGCCCGGGTCTATGTGACCTACTCCCGTAACGGCCGTGTGCGGCTGGAAAAGACTAACGAGGATATGACCATCACGGAGGACAGCATTACGGTCCGCCTGACTCAGGCCGACACCGGCGCGTTGGGTGCGGCGGGAGTCAGCAAATCCGTGGAAATCCAGATCCGATATGTGATGGAGGACGGGACTGCTGATGCGTCCAACATCATGCACGCCACCGTTGAGCGGGTCTTAAAGGACGGTGAGATCGAGTATGTTCAAGGCTGATTTTGACAAGGGAAACCCCATGGTGGCAACCTTCGGGGCGGTCATTCAGGGCGGCAACTATCGGTTTGGGGACGGGTTGAAATACGATGCGTCCACCGCCACTGTGTCCGTTGATACGGCTCAAACAGTCACAGCGGGGGACGCTCGACCCGTGTCCTCGGCGGCGGTGCACATGGAAATCGGCAACGTTGAGGCGCTGCTGGCTACAGTTTAGGAGGGATAAATTTGAGTATTGCAACGGAGATCGCCCGGATTCAAACGGCGAGGAACAAGATCAGAAACAAGGCTGTCGAGCTGGGGATTGGAAAAGCCATTGACACTTTGGACGCGCTGGCAACGGAGATTGATGTCATAGAGAACCAGGGCGCCGTCAACGCCGAGGTAAAGGAGGGGGAAAGTTACACAATCCCTAAAGGCTACCACTCCGGATCCGGCACGGTCAAGGGCGTGTCTGGTGGCGGAAACTACAACCTGCAGTCCAAAAGCGTTACGCCCACGAAACAGCAACAGAACGTCACGCCTGACTCTGGCTATTACGGTCTGTCCGGCGTGACTGTGGGAGCTATCCCCGATGTATATCAGGATGTGAGCGCGGTTACAGCTGGTGCCGCCGATGTGCTGGCAAACAAGGTGATTATCGCAGCTGACGGTTCCACAGTCGCTGGCACCATGGCCAACAACGGCGATGTCAGCACCACCATGGACGGGCTGACTACCAACGCCGTAACCATTCCTGCCGGTTACACCCCCGGTGGTACGGTATCTTTGACTACTGATATCGAGGAGGCACTGGCGGCAATATGAGCATCCAGACCGAAATTACACGGCTAGAGAGCGCAAAGGCTGATATTGCCAATGCGATCACCGCAAAGGGCGTAACCGTGCCAGACGGGACAAGTCTTGACGGCATGGCGGCGCTGATCGCACAGATTTCCGGAGAAGGTGAGTCGATGCTTGGAAATGCTATTTTTGTCGGGGACAGTATCGGGCAGGGCTACAACAATAACGATCATAGTTTTGTGGATATTTTAAGCGATGCCGGGATATACAAGTCAGTGCTAAAAAACTGTGTAGCAGGTGAGACAACAATGCAGGCGGGCTATCGACTCGGCGAACACATGGATGAGCTATATGCGGCAGACATTATCTACATTGAGTATTGTGCAAACGACATTATAAGCGTTTCCAACGAAACCTATACTCTTAATCAAATTGTGCAAAATGCGTCTGATGTCATTGGTGCAATCAGACGGCTTAACCCTAAGTGCGCTATTGTCTGGATGCCACTGAGTATCACCCAAACAGATCGGCTCGGTAATACATGGGCAGACGGGTTTAAAGCATGGGCTAACGCGATGTTCCCGCTACTGGCAAGCAACCGAGTCTCGCTAATCCCGGTCTTTGATATGCTTTCCTCCGGGCATTACACCGATGATGGAACTCATCCCAACGATGCTGGTCAGCAGATTATCGCTCAGGTTGTTCGGCAGACCCCATATGGTATCTCAAATTATCAAGTGACTGTTTAAATGCGAGAGGAGGAAAACAAATTATGGGCTATCTGATTACTTTTTACTTCATCGTCATGGACTTTTTCACCGGCCTGCTGAAGGCCTTCGCCACCGGCACCTTCTCCAGCAAGATCATGCGGAAGGGGCTGTTTCACAAGGCGTCCCTGCTGTCCGTCATGGCGCTGGGCTGGCTGGTGGAGTACGCCCAGCGGTTTGTCGATCTGGGCATCGGCATGACCGTCCCTGTGGGCGGTGCCGCCTGCGGTTACATCATCCTCATGGAGATCGGTTCCAGCCTGGAAAACCTGTGCGAGACCAACCCGGAGATCATGCCGGACAAGCTGTGCAAAATGTTCGGGGTGCACATGCGGGCGCATGAGGGGGAACGCCATGAAAACCAGTGAAGCGGGCATCGCTCTGATCAAACGGTTCGAGGGCTGCGGTCTGGCCGCCTATCGGGATTGTGTCGGAGTCTGGACCATCGGCTACGGCATTACCAGCGCCGACCGGGCCATCACCGGGCGAACCATCAGAAAGGGCATGAAGATCAGCCGGGAGACCGCTGACGCATGGCTGCGGAAGTCCCTGCGGCAGAAGTACGAGCCGAAGGTGGCCAAGTACGACTCCATCTACCACTGGAACCAGAACCAGTATGACGCGCTGGTGAGCTTTGCCTTTAACATCGGGAGCATTGACCAGCTGACCGCCAACGGCAAGCGCACGATCAAGCAGATTGCCAACGCCATGCTGCTGTACGATCACGCCGGGGGCAGGCGGGTCAAGGGCCTGACCGAGCGCAGGCGGGCAGAGCAGGCGCTGTTCCTGACGCCGGTGGAGCAGAAGCTGGACGGCATCAGCACCCGGAAGCGCACCGTCACCAACGCAGCCGGGGCGAACCTGCGGGAGCTGCCCAGCGGGGAATCGGCTGTGGTGGCAACGGTGAAGCAGGGCGCTGAGCTGGCGGTGGTGGAGGACTGGACGGCGACCAATACGGCGGGCGGAAGTACCACAAAATATGTCTGTGTGCTGCATCAGGGACGGTATCTGTGGTGCGCGGAGAAGCTGCTGGGATAAAATGCAAAAGGCCGGAGGGAATTAACCCTCCGGCTGTTTTTATTTTGGCTGCACAAGTTCCAGGCACTCTTGCATCATCATTTTTACGTACACGGGACATCCCCGCTGCCCTCCGCACCAGTTTTCCACGGTGCGGTAGGGGATGGCGAATCGCTCCGCCAGCTTGCGCTGGGAGAGTCCGGCGTCCCGGGCGATCTCCTTAACAGAGCGGTGAGCGGCGTCCCAGAGCTGGCCCAGCCAGTCAAGGCGATCCTGGGGGATGGGGGCATCCTCGGTATCTCCCCAGATGGAGGAGAGCGCCAAATCGCTGATGTAAGCGTCCCGGTCGGTGTAGTTGAGCGCCTCGGAGAGGCAGGTCTGATAGATAGTCATGGTGTGGTCCTCCTTCTTTAAGTGTGCCCCGGATTGCTCCGGGGCGGTCGGTGTCAGCACTCACTTACCCATGCAGTGCTCAGCAGTTTATCGTTGTCCCAAATCTCAACCCGGATGTCACCGTCATCTCCCCACGGAGATTCGAGCGGGCAGTCAAGGCTGTTGATGTACTCTTCAGCGGTGCACAGTTCGTCGATGATGTCAAAGGTCTCGCCGTGCGTCCAGCCGTTGCCGTTCTGCCAGTGGTTCAGGATTACTTCATAAGTCTTTTTCATTTTGATTTCCTCCTTGTTTTTGGGGTGTTCCCTTTTGTTGATATTATAATACCACTCAATGGGTGGTATGTCAAGAGGAAAATCAAAAAAATTTGAAAAAATTTCTGGGTGAGAAAAGCTACTAAAAACAAAGAAACCGGACCTTTTCATCGGTGTATTCATCCAAACCAATCTTTAACAGGGTAAGAATGGCCTGTGTCGTGTTTTTCAGCCGGTAGTTGAACTGAAAATCCTCAACCTGTTTCTTCTGCTCGTCCGTCATGGTGATGGTGACTCTTGGTTTCTCTGTTGGCATAGAAACACCTCCTCTATTTGAATAGTATGCCAGAAGTGATGAACTGACGCAAACAGAAGTTCATATCATCTTGCACAAAATAGAGGGGTGGATTTTTGTGCAAAATTTCATCACTTCATCGTTGACGGTTCAGAACCTACGTGCTATAATGTTCATAGGTTCAGAACCTGAGCCGAATTACAGAAAGGAAGTGATGAACCGTGACCGAGATGAGACGCGTAACCATCTCCGTTCCTGACGACATCGACAAAGCCGTGCTGGAGCTGAGGAAGTCGGAAGCCTTTGTTCGGGATTCTTACTCTGAGATTGTACGCAAGCTGCTGATTGCTGGTCTTGAGAAGGTCGGCAACACCAGAAAGGAGTAATACGTCATGAACACCAAAAAGAAACCGTCCATCATCGCCGCCATCGGCACGGTCCGCACCATGCGGGAGGAGATGATCGAGAAGTGCGGCGACACCGTGAAGGACTACATCGCCGCCGTGGATCGCATCATCGACTACCTGGTGAATCCGGATGACCGGACCATTACCAATCTGACCCTCTACGTCACCGGCGGAATCTGCGCCTTGCTGGGCCTGTGCTGCGGCATCTGCGGGGCTGTGTACGTCTTTATGGCCAATCTGCCGGCGGCTCAGACGCTGGGCCTGTATGCCGCTGGCTTCGGTGGCTTCGGCTGGCTGTGTTTTAAGGGGGTGAGGAGATGAGCGAGAAGCTGAAGCCCTGCCCGTTTTGTGGTAGCAACAACATTTCGGCCTGGGACTATTGGTGCCGGTGCAACAACTGCACTGCTGAGATTGCGATGCAGCGGGTGGATGAAAACCCGGCGCTTTCGCACCGCGCCAACAATATTTTGGCGTGGAATCGCAGAAAGTCCGGGCCATACAAAGATAGCTGTCCGTTCTGTGGAGGTAACAACCTCGATCTTTCGGTCTCCAAGGCAGACGAGGGCCGCTTTTGGATGTATTGCCGGGACTGTTTCGCCCAAGGCCCAGAAGGGGCAAACGAGGACGAAGCGGAGGAGCTTTGGGATCATCGGGAAGGAGACGACCAGCCGTGAGAATCACCAAATCCCGCACCTACAAGGACTGCGAGAGGGCGCTGGCCGCGGCGAAAACCCAGGAGGACGTGAGCGGCGTGGTAATGATTGCCAAAGCCAACCTCAACGACAAAGAGTTTGGCCACTTTCTGAAAAAGGTGGCGGACAAGCGGAGGGAGGTGTGCCGATGAACGGAAAGCTGATGCACCTGTGCGGCAAGCTGCGGGCCTGCGATCTGTACACGGTGCAGTGGAGGAGGGGCAAGCAATGATCTGTGACAAGGATTGCCTGCACTGCAAATACCCCGACTGCATCAACGATACGCTGGACTATGCAGACTATCAGGCGTTAGATCGGCTGGAGAAAGAGATCATCCGGCCCAAAACGGAGGCGCAAAGGCAGAAGGCCGCCCAGCAGAAGGCGTACCGGGAAGCCAACCGGGACAAGATAGCCGCCCGGCAGAAGGCGTACCGGGAAGCCAACCGAGAGAAGGTAGCCGCCCGGCAGAAGGCGTACCGGGAAGCCAACCGAGAGAAGGTAGCCGCATATCAGAAGGCCTACCGGGAAGAAAACCGAGACAAGATAGCCGCCCAGCAGAAGGCGTACTACGAAGCCAACCGGGAGAAGGCAGCCGCATATCAGAAGGCCTACCGGGAAGCCAACCGAGAGAAGGCAGCCGCATATCAGAAGGCCTACCGGGAAGAAAACCGAGACAAGATAGCCGCCCAGCAGAAGGCGTACCGGGAAGCCAACCGGGAGAAGGCAGCCGCATATCAGAAGGCCTACCGGGAAGAAAACCGAGACAAGATAGCCGCATATCAGAAGGCGTACCGGGAAGCCAACCGAGACAAGATAGCCGCCCGGAAGAAAGCGTACCGGGAAGCCAACCGAGACAAGATCAATCAGCGGAAGCGGGAGCGCTACCGACAGAAAAAAGCCGCCCCCGGAGGGGCAACTCCGGAAAGCGGCAAGGCATAACAACCATCTGTATTGTAACACAAGGAGGAGACATTTGCAATGACTGATGAAACTTTTTTGATCGACAACGACCAG
>Ga0326514_10001951_pt1 | contig 13197 bp, 17 predicted proteins | sample 3_2548_0518_D_FD_203653 | JGI IMG/M metagenome (GOLD analysis project Ga0326514, IMG submission 203653) | Bovine rumen microbial communities from UC Davis, California, United States - 3_2548_0518 | ecosystem: Host-associated > Mammals > Digestive system > Stomach > Rumen | place: USA...
AATTACAGATATATTACAAATTTGTGTTGACAATTCTATAAGAGTAGTATATATTTTAAAATGAAAGGACGGTGTTATATATGGGTGCAGTGGAACGCTATAACAAATTTATCCATTGTCTATGTGGTAAACCGCTATACGATTTTCATAATAAAGACGATTGCGTAAACCAGCAAATTAGATATATGTTAAATCGGACGCAGTCAATGTTTAAGTGGTCAGGTTTACCTTCAACCATACCGCAAAGAAATTTAGAACTAATTATACAGATGAATGGTTGTGCTGGCGTGGCCAGTGTAAACGGTGAGTTGTACGCGTTTTATGGCGGTTTAGGTGGTGAACCTAACCCTTATTATATGCCAACTCTTTATACTGTCGCAAACCCGGCATTAAAACTTTCAAAGAGTTTTGTTATCGATGATGATGTGGTAATAGTTCCAAATGATTCTATGTATATTGGTTTAATACCTTTATTTGAGCGCTATGCAAAAGCAATAACCGAAACAGAATTATCGTTAGAAGTAGCTAACATCAATTCGCGTATTATTTCTTTGCTTACTGCGTCAGACGATAGAACAAAGAAAAGCGCAGAAAAATATATTTCTGATATTATCGAAGGCAAGTTTGGCGTTGTTGCCGGTGACGAACTTTTGGGCGGTGTAAAAACACAACCTTACGCGCAGACCGGGCACACTGTTATTACTGACTTAATAGAACTTGAGCAGTATTATAAAGCTTCCTGGTATAATGAATTAGGACTAAACGCAAATTATAATATGAAACGCGAAAGTATAAACAGTGGGGAAAGTCAGTTAAACAACGATATGTTGCTACCGTTTGTTGATGATATGTTAAAGCAAAGGCAGGACGGCGCGGAAAAAATGAATAATATGTTTGGAACTTCAGTAACTGTTGAACTTTATTCAAGTTGGGAAGATAACCAGGAAGAAATTGACAAGGCAATTGAAGAAATTACAAACGGAACGGAAGAAGGTGGAAACAGTGAAGCAGGCGAAGCTGAAAGACCTTTATAATTTGACAAATTCGATTTTTACCGATTTGCAAGCGTTAGACGTTCCCTGGAAGTCTAAAAACATAGCGCAGGCCCTTGACATTGCTTATATGGGTAATCAGTCAGGAAACAAATTTGTGTCGCCTTTACTTGAACAATTTATTGACGACGAAGGCGAAATAAGTTCGGCAGACCGTGCAACCATAGCAAGCGTTGTATTCGCGTTAAATAACGAAAACTGGACGAAGTTATACAACACACTATCGTTTCAATATGACCCGATAGAAAATTATTCTATGGTTGAAGTAATGACCAATGACCAAACCGTAACACAGTATGGCAAGACAAACACGCGAACTGATAACTTGTCACATAGTAAAACCGGAACGGAACAAACTGGTTATAATTCAACCGATACCAGGACCGACAATTTGACGCATTCGAAGGCAGGAACGGAAACCCTGACGCATAACACAACCGACACCAGGACCGACAATTTGACACATACAAAAGCGGGTTCGGAAAGTGTGGCAAAAACGCACGATGGTAACACGCGTGGACAGTCAACGCTTACAAAAGAAGGTTCGGAAAGTATAGCAAAGAATAACACAAGAACGTTTGAAGGCGGGGAAACAAGAACGCCAAACACTCAAACTTCAAATAGTGTTTATGCGATAAATTCAACAACACCGGCACCGACGTCGTTATCCAATAATACCGGTACGGAAACAAACCAGTATTTAAACAGGTCTGACAAGGACGAAGGAAGCGAAACAACTTCTTATAATGGACGCGTTGACCGAAATAACGCAACGAATGAAGAACACAACACCGAAACCGAAACAACTTCATTCACTGACAGAATTGATACGGACACAGGAACCAGCGCAAACGCGAAGACCGGAACCGAAACAACTTCGTTCACTGACAGAATTGATACGGACGCAGGAACCAGCTCAAACGCGAAGTCAGGAACCGACACACTGACATACAACACAACCGACGCAGACACCGGAACGCAGACGGACGCACAGGCCGGAAGCGATACCGCGACGCGTAATTATAGGTTGACAAGGTCCGGCAATATAGGCGTTACAACTTCACAACAAATGATAGAAAGTGAACGCGCGCTGTGGTTGTGGAACTTCTTTTATAAGATTGTTTTCCCGGACGTTGACCGGGTTTTAACATTAAATATTTATTAAAAAGAAAGGAAGGTAACAAAATGAATGGTGGTTATATTATGATTGATTGTAAGGGCCTTGACCTTACATCAAGAGAAGAACAGACAATTAGCGGTTTATACAAAGATATGGTAACCGCAATCAAGACCGGTAAACCCTTAGTTGCTTATAATTGTGTGTGGGGCAGTAATAGCAACAGTCCTATGACACCAATTACGTTTTTTGTGCAGAATTGGACTGATTCGCTGGTTGTTGGAACTGCGTCAATTCTTAATATCTCTTGCACAAGCGCGGATAAGGTAACCGTTACAAGTTTAGTATGAAAGGAAGGTAAAATAAAATGGAAGTTAAACAGATTTACGAACTAATGAACACCGTCACAAGTGAAATCCTTGGTGATAGTGTTATCGTTAATGAAGATTTATCAAACGTTGTAGACATTGGAAACGCTATTTTTAATAATACTGACGTTGACAATTATTGTAAGACCCTTTTAAATCACATTGGCAAGGTGATTTTTGTTAACCGTCCGTATTCGGGCAATATTCCGAGTGTGTTAATGGATTCTTGGGAATTTGGTTCTGTGCTTGAAAAAATAACCGCAGATATGCCCGACGCAACCGAAAACGAAAGTTGGGAACTCACAGACGGGGCAAGTTATGACCCTAATATCTTTTATAAACCTACGGTTAGCGCAAAGTTTTATAACAAGCGTGTGACCTTTGAAGTTCCTGTATCAATCACCGACAAGCAGGTGAAAGAAAGTTTTTCAAATGCTACACAGTTAAACGGATTTGTTTCAATGCTTTATAATGCCGTTGACAAATCTATGACTGTCAAGATTGATTCACTTGTAATGCGTACTATTAACAGTATGATAGGCGAAACGATTAAGGCGGATTTTGGAAACGATTTACTGTCAAGTAAATCGGGTGTAAAGGCTATTAACGTTCTTTATCTTTACAATCAGAAATTTAATAAATCGTTAACCGCTAATGATTGCGATACGGACCCCGATTTTATTAGGTATTTATCTTATGAAATGGGTATGACCGCAAGCAGGTTAACAAAGATTTCAAGCCTTTACAACATCGAGGGCAAGGACAGATTTACACCGAATGACCTTCTACACGTTGTTATGTTATCTAACATTAAAAAAGCGTGCGCGGTTTATCTTCAGTCTGACACATTCCACAAAGATTTAGTTGCATTACCTAACGGTGCGGAAGAAGTTCCATACTGGCAGGGTAGCGGAACAAGTTACGCTTTTAGTGATGTTTCAAAGATTAACATTGTTACACCTTCGGGCGATACCATTAATACAAGCGGAATTCTCGCGGTTATGTTTGACCGTGACGCGCTGGGCGTATGTTGCGAAAAGCGTTATGTAACAACCAACTACAACCCCAAGGCAGAATTTACAAATTCTTGGTTTAAATTTGAGTGCGGAACCTTCGCGGACAAGGGCGAAAACTTCGTTGTATTCTTTGTAGCGTGATGTGTTGCAATAATCAATTCGGAAGATTAGCGGGTTAGAAACCCGCTTTTCTTCTATGATTGACTATAAAAGAGTAATTTTATCGGAAAGGAGTGGTTAAAATGGCTTATGTAAGCGTACCTATGGGTTTAGCAGCACAGGGTGAAGTTTTAAATAGTAGCTATTGGACTAATGCACCTGTTGATGGTTCACTAACTTGGAAGCAATTTGCTGAAGGTAATATATCACCAACAAGGGGCACATCAGATTTAACAAGTTTACAGTTTGGTGATACCACTAATGGTTTAGTGCTTGATTCCAATAATAATTTACACATTTATTATAATGGTGTTGATTGTGCATATTATAGCTTTTCTATTGGCCAATATGGTAGTGAATATATATTATTTTTCGGTATTGATGACGAAAATCAAGTTGGTAGTTTTTGGATTGCACAAAGACGACAAATTGACCGCTGGGGTTATACAATCGCCGGTGGTAGATTAATTTCTGGTGGTAATACTGAAAGATTTTATAATTCATCAGACGGTTATAATTGGATAAAAGGAATAATGCCTGTAAATTATAATTGGCAATCAGTACCAAGTATTAGCGGTAAAAATGGGATTTTAACATTTAGTATGGTTAATGACAATGACTTGAACAACGGTGAACCAGTTACCGACGCTGACGCAAGCGCGCTATACCGTTTAGAAAATAGTACTAATATCGGCGTTTTGTGCCAGAATATGCCGTACAATGTCGAAACACCTATTATTTACGCGGGTTCTGTCGATTATATGTCAATAGAAAAAATAGGCGGTCCGAGTGGTGGTTTCTTCGTCGATATTGGGCCGAAGCTTCGATTTTATATGGCTGGTTCTTCCGTTCCATTTTATGAAACGGGAAATTTGGGCGATAATTATTATTTGCATTTCATAATTGACGATGAGAACGAAGTCGCAAAGTTATCGTTAATATATCGCAATACACAAGTTACGCCTATAACATACGCATATAACCGCGACACATTCACTGACGAACAAATGCACAGTATGTGGCTATGGTTGCATAGTCATTTAGTCCCGGAAGACGAAGAAGACGAAACTTCAACGGATTTAATCGGAAATGGCGACGAAGGCGGGGAAAGTTATACGCCCTGGAATAGCTACAACATACCGCAGGGAAGCAACCCGACAAAAGGCGCATTAAATACCGGTTTCACCACAATGTATTTTATTGATGATACAGCACTACGAAGCTTGTCTGATTTTCTATGGACTGATTCTTTTGTTGAAAATGTAAAGAAGTTCTTTAATGACCCGCGCGAAATAATTATCGGTTTAATGGTTCATCCTATTACACCAAATTTTCAAGAGTCAACCAGCGAAATAAAAGCAGGGCGAATAAGTACGGGCGTTAGTGCGCATAAGATAACAAACCAGTATAAAACTATTGATATGGGCGTTATCAATATGCACGAAGTTACGCATACATTTTTAGATTATGCGCCTTACACAAAAGCAAGTGTTTATTTACCGTACTGCGGTGAACACGCGCTTGACTTGTCAGATATACAGAATAGCGAACTTCATTTGTATTATACATTTGATTTTCTTACCGGTTCGGTATGCGCTAAAATTTCTGTTGACGGCAATTTTAAATATAATTTTACCGGTCAGTGTGGTGTTCAGATTCCGACAAGTTCCGAAGACTTTTCGCGTATGTATTCAAGTGTATTGAGTGCTGGTGCAACACTGGGAAGCGCGATAGCAACTGTCGCAAGCGGTGGACTTACGGCGCCTTTGCTTATTGGTTCCGGTGCTAATATGTTGGCCAACGGCGTGAATATGACACCCGATGTTCAATATAGTTCCGGTGGTGCTGGTTCAACTGGTTTTATTAGCACGCAAACGCCTTTTATCAAAATTGACTTGCCTTCGCCACTAATGGCCAATGGCGACACGTCAGACGAAGACACCGAAAGTTCGAAGCAATATTCTTTTGTTGGCAAGACAACATACCAAAATTTAAAGTTGTCGACGTGCAAAGGCTTTACAAAGTGTATGGAAGTTCATTTAACCGGAATTCACGCAACCGAAAAAGAACTATCACAAATAGAAAGTGAATTGTTAAAAGGCGTTATAATTCAAACTGGAAACAGTGACCCTGACGCAACCCCGGAAACAACCGGAAATATTGTTATAACTTTCATCAAGTGCAACAGTGAAAGAAATGTAATCGGCAAGAAGTGGGGAAGTTCTGAAAGTGACACGCAGACAATCGAAGCCAGCTTGTTATTTGACCAGTCAATAACTACACCAAAGTTTATTATTGACGGGGACGCAACACCGTTCAATTATTGTTATATCGCAGAATTTAACCGGTATTATTATATTAGCGATATAACATTAAAAGAAGGCACATTGCAGGAAATTTCTCTATCTGTTGACCCGTTACAATCATTTAGGACCGCTATACTTAATTGTAAAGCGATAGTTGAACGCCAGGAAAAGAAGGGTAATTTATATATGAGTGACGCGTATATGTGGACGAAAGTCGAACGCGAAGTTGTTACGGTTCCTTTTACTGCTATAACTTATGACTATATAGATGAAAACGGCGTGCCTTCGTTCCCGCGTGCTAATAACTCTTATATATTAACTATTGCAGGAAGTGATTGATTATGAAAGAAAAATTTTACGATTTAAAAAACATATTAGCAACGAACGCCGATTATAACATTATATTCGGGGAACGTTCAAACGGTAAGACATACGCTGTTCTGAAATACCTTCTTGAACGGTACGCAAAGAAAAACATACAAGGCGCAATTATTAGGCGTTGGCGTGATGATTTTCAGGGCAAGCGCGGGGCGTCAACATTTGACGCCCTGGTTGCTAATAATGAGATTAAAAAACTTACTAACGGCGTATGGACCGACGTGTATTACTTTTCTGGCCGGTGGTACCTTTGCGCATATAACGAAAAAGGCGAACGCACAACCGACGAAAAGCCGTTCTGTTATGGTTTTGCAATAACGTCTATGGAACACGACAAAGGTACATCGTTCCCTGGCGTTGGTACCATTTTATTTGATGAGTTCATAACCAGGACCGGTTATCTGCCCGACGAATTTGTATTATTCAATAACGTACTTTCGACTATTATTCGACACCAGGACACAGTAAACGGCGAACCTATAAAAATATTTATGTGTGGCAACAGTGTAAACAAATATTCTTGCCCGTACTATTCAGAAATGGGTTTAAAACACGTTAAAGAAATGGACCAGGGCGCAATTGATGTATACGAATATGGCGACAGCGGTTTACGCGTAGCGGTGGAATATGTTAAACCAACGAAGAATGGCAAGAAGTCAGATAAGTTTTTTGCATTTGATAACCCGCGTCTTAATATGGTAACTTCGGGTGGTTGGGAAATTGATGTCTATCCTCATTGCCCTTGCAAAATCAAACCAAAAGATATATTATATACTTATTACATAATATACGACGGCGAACCGCTGGTATGCAATGTTGTTAGAACAGAAAACTTATACTTTACGTTCATACATCAAAAGCACGCAGAACTGGAAGAACGCGACACCGATTTAATATATTCGACTGCGTTCGACGCCCGTCCAAACTTCCGCAGGAAGATAACAAAACCGCGTTCGGATTTAGAACGCAAGCTTGCGGAATTCTTCATAAAAGACAAGGTATTTTATGAGAACAACGAAACAGGCGAAATAGTTCGAAACTATTTAATGTGGTGTGGAAAGGAAGGTGTATAAAATGGATACTTTGCAAGCGGTGGTAACAATTTTGGGAAATGGATTTTTCCCGATTGCAGTTTGCGGGTTTTTGTTTTGGTATGTATGGAACAAGGACAAGCAGCACAAGGACGAAATTTCAGAATTAAGAAAGAGTATTGACAACAACACAAAAGTGTTACAAAAATTTATTGATAAAATGGAAGGTGGTGTAAAATTATGACAATAGCTCAACTATTATTAATGTATAACAACACAGTAAACCCGCCTATAGTAAATGCGGAAGGCGTTTCAAAAGCTATTACCTGGTTTAATATTGTAGAAGTGTTCGCGCTTGAACACCCCGAAGAAGTGCCAAACGGTAACACTGTAATATTTGCTTGCGAAGAATCAGCAAGAAATGCAGATATTCACGCAACCAATTACGACAGCGTAAACAATGACCTTGTTCACGTTCACGCGATGTTATACGCAATTACACAGCAAACACAATCATAGAAAGGCGGGTAATTTATGGGACTACGGGAAGATTTTGTAAAAAATGCACAGGCCGAAGTTGATAACAACTCTATTTATGTATGGGGCGGGCAAGGTGAAAAAACCGAAGGTTTATCAATTAAAACCCTTGAAAGAATGGAAGGAAATAACCACGCAAATGTAAAGCGCATTTTAAAGCATATTGCTGACATTTACCCCGACACCAATAATTCTGCTTGTTTTGATTGCTCGGGTCTGGTAACATTTCATTTGATGAAAATCGGGTGTTTGCATAGCGATATGACAGCAAATGGCTTGTTTAAACTATGCAAACCAATAAACAAAAAAGATTTAATTCCAGGTGATTTAGTATTTAAAGTTACCGACGAAAAAGCCGTACACGTTGCCATCTATAAAGGCGATAATACTTTAATAGAAAGTGTAGGCAGGGACGAAGGCGTACAAAATACTAAACTATCAACAAAGTTTAACAAGTTCGGACGCGTTCCAGCATTTGTTTAAATCCCTTCATAAGCAGAAAGACGCAGGTTTTTTAATCTGCGTCTTCTGTTTCTTGTAAGTCTAATATATATTCTTTGTATTCTTCGCTAATAGACAATGAATAATCGCCTTCTTCCAGGTGAACCGAAGACCGTTCGCAATAATCACCCGGAACCCCTTCAAAGTCTATAAGCGTTCCGCTTGTTTCTTCGTCAATATAGGTATGAATAAGTTTCCCGGTTTTCCCTTTTGGTATATATAGATTAGATGTAAAATAATCATATATATTTGGCCCGTACTGGTCAACCATATAAGGCAATGTTATTTTTTTATTCAGACCGGACACCGTTAAAATTGCGGTTCCGTCCCATTTTGTCATAAGATAACGCTTCGCGCCTAAAAACTTCCCCATCATATAAGCGCCGTCAAAATCCCACTGCGATATTATTTTTACTTCGCCTTTTATTGTTTTAGGCATATACCACTCAATCGGAATTCTATGAAATTTTGAACTTTTTTCTATTCGTCTTATTATCCAGGCATTATAACTATTAAAATAGTCTGCGTGCTTTTCGGGATTGAAATATTTGATACTGTCTGTATCTGCGTAAATATAGTCTTCCTTGCACTCAAGTATAGCTGACCACAAATTGCGACGACAAGAAGCAGTTATAACAAGGCCCCACAGATAATACAGAAAACGATTTCTGCTGGTGTTATACTTTTCTATTTCTGCGTTGCTGTCTGCTTCTTCTGTTGCCCATTCGTCCAATTCTGCGTTATATACTTCATTATCTTTAAACACTGCCTGACACATCATACCAAACGTTGCGTTGCACATACCCTTCTTTTGCATATACTCTATAACTTTCTCTTTTACGTCTTTTAGGGTGGTTTTGTCTGCGTATAGTGATAATATAGCTTTTACTAATTCTGTCGGCAGATAACCGCGTTTATAGCGCCGTAAGCGGGCAATTTTCATTTTACCCCATTTATAGACACGCTTTATTATATCAAAATCTATATTGGTTATGGTAGTGCCGACGACTGCCCCGCTGACCACACGCCCATTTGCAACCGTACAACCTTCTTTCTGCCAGCAACGTGAATATGATATATAGTTGTCAAATAAAAATGTTGCTTGCAAGTCTTCGAATACTACATCAAACATACAAAAATAAAGCTCGCACGATTCTTTGAAAATTTCCGGCGTAATGTTGTCTATTAGTTCACCGGAAGACATCGGGAATTCGTTTGACAATACAGCTTCGCCAGGGTATGCGCTGGTGAAGTCTTCGGATTGAAAACAGTATAACGGGTCCTTGCTATCTGCATAAAATGGATTTGTATGGGTAAATCCACCGGCGAAGGCCCTTCGCGCCTGGTTGTATTCGTCGACAGTCAGCGTTAAGCTATGAATAAAATTCAAATAATTATACCTTTGGAACTTCCGCTTATATGGGTTATTGTCAAAACCTTGCAAACAAGCGCGCCGGCAGAAGGCCCGAACGTAACCGGTATTGGTTAGCGGTATCTTTGTTATATTTCCATTCTTCAACATTTCTTCGAATATGAACGAAACAACCACTTGCACATCATTTACACAATAACGTAACTGCGTCCAGTTTATCGTACTTTGTGAGTGACGTCTTTCGTAGTATTCCAGGCCCGCCGTTTTTTGTACCGGTATTTCTACCAGGTGTTCGCCCATTTTCGCCAAACTAAACGCGGATAATACATAACTGCATTTAAATTCAATACCGCTTGTTGTGGTTGCGTGAACCGGTTTTCTATTATCTATTGCGAACACTTCCACCCATTCCAACCACTTCCGCATAAATTGGAATTCATACGAAAGTGACTGCACATATATAACAAGATGTTTTTTCCCAACTTCTAAACCAAATTCACACGCCAGCGTTTCCAGGGTTTCAACAAATTCGGGCCACGTCCTGCCGATTATAACCAGGCCACAAATTGACATCTGCCATATATACATACAAGCGCGCTTTTCGTCACGTTCATAAAACGAACTTGTTTCTATATCGAACGAATTGGGCAAGTTTAACACTTGCCCGCCGTTCCTTTTCTTATACCATTTAAGTTTTATATTTGCTTTTATATCATTACATAATTGTGCTGTTTGTTCCGGGTAATATATGGTTGTGTGGTCTATGTTAAACTTCAAAAAATCCCGAAGTTCCATCGGCGTTTTGTAACCTTTGTTGTTCTTCGTATATCGCGTTTATTTGCGCTTCCATCTTTTGCACTAACTTGTCAACATTAAACCACTTTTTACCCTGGACGTACTTCCCCATTTTTTCAAGTATTACATATTTTAAATTCTTTTCGCTAACTTCGGGTTTTAGTTCTTTTAATTTTTCGTAGGCGTCCCAAAATCTATCATAGTTTTTTGACGTCATATCGTTAATTTGGTCTTGTAGATTTTTGTAACCAGCTTCTTTGAAACCTTCGCCCGTTTTCTTTTTAACACGATTATAACCAGCAAGCGAAGACGTTTCGGCACGCATAAAACTGCGCGCCCTTTTGAATTCTTCAAGCAGTTCTGTTTTATCTTTTCCAACTGTTGAAAACTTTACTTGCTCATAATCGCCCTGCCGGCCCGCGTTCGGTAACTTTCCTTGCTTTTCTTCGAACCTTCTCAAACGCTTGTTGCCAGCAGAAACCAAACGACCAACTGTCGTTTTTAACTGCGATTCAGTAAGCTTGTTTAATTCATTAAACGGTAAATCTAATATTTGTTCTACCGTTTTCCCTGCTATCCAGTCAGCAGTTTTTTTAGTTGCCATTGCTTCACCTTCCTTCCCATTCTTTAACACTATACGAAACCGTCATACCTTTATACGTTTTCTTCAATATCCATTTGCGTGCGTCCGCCATTGTAGCAAATAATTTTGGTTCACCGTATTTATTAGGCTTGCCGGTCGTGTCTATAATACTATTTATAACACCATCGTGTTCCACCACATAATACATTATAACACCACCTTTTCACATTTTATTATTACTTCTTCATCAATCCCCAATTCGTCTATAAATAGGGCGTAAGAATGAAACGTGTTCTCACATTTGACACACCTGCGCATTATTCGAAATATAATAAAAGGCGGTTCTATTTGTTCTGAATACCATTCAGCATTGCGCGTATTATAGACTTTTCCAGGGTTGTTTATCAATTCCAGCAACAAGGCGTTTGTTATACCTTTAACGCCCTTCTTTATGTGCTTATATGCTATCTTATATTCAATATCAGACATCTTCAAATATCCTTCTTAAATATTCTTCGCTTACATACTGGCGAAGTCTGTTATATTCGTCTGCGGTCAACATATCATTGAGCGCCAACGTTTGCAGATATTCGCATATTGTTGACTTTGTTAAATCTAAACGAAAACTTGTCTTACACTCATTCATTAGAACGTGAATAACCTTCTTATATCTGCTATATTTTTCTATATCTATATTTAACATATTGTTATATCCCTTCTTTAAAAATTAGGGTTACACAATTGTGTAACCCTATACCCACAGTGCAACCGGTATTACTTCCAGTCGTCCAGTGACTTGTCTTCGTATGCCTGGTCTGACTTCTTCCACTCACGAACCCACAAAGTATAGCTTAACTTTTCTTCCTTTGTTACTGGGTCCTGATATTTCTTCGAAGAAACGGAACCGTTTACAACGTCGATTCTTACCGGATAATCCTTCGGCGCGTCGCAACCTTCTTCAAACTTCACGCTTGCGCTAACTTCTTCGTGTGACGCCTTGTTGGTAATTCTTGTAAGATAAGAATTGAACTTGCGTCCTTCCTTTGTGGTCTTTTCCTTCTTGAAAATGTTTACTGTTATCATAATAACATCTTTCTGCCCTTCGCCCTGGGCGCCAGGTATTTTTATATTATGGGCGCTTTACGGTGCGCCCTTGCCGTCATTCTTCGCCGTTTACCGGTGTTTTGCTTACCCATCTGTCTATTATATCATAAAACGCCTTGTGGCCTGCTGGCCCGCTCATAATATCAAATGAAAGTATGTATTGACTTTCATTATCTTCTAAACAGTGCTTGCGGTCCAAATATGTGAAAAACTGTTTTAGCATTGCACAAGCAGTGCAACGCGATATTCTATCGCTATTATCCATTAAGGTAGTTGAATATATATTCATCATACAATCAATTGTTGCACGTTCCGATATTCCTAACTTCATTTTATACACCTGCCTTTCATAATGTAAATTCATCATCAAAACACTTCATAATAGCAACTGACATATTAGAAACTGCGGTGTTGTCTTCTTCTGTCATTAAATCTGACCACTTTTCGCGAAGGTCTGTCGCATAACATATAAACTCGCGTGCGTTGTCAAATGTTTTTGCCATATTTGTTATTTCATGCATTAACAAGTGGCGCATTTGCTTGCTATCACTTTCATTTACTGTTGCTTCAGTCATTCGACACCATTCGGCATACGATTCAAAATCAATGTTCTTCATATGGTTCACTTTCTGCCCTTACCCCTGGGCGCCAGGTATTTTATGCACAAGTGTTTAACGTCCCTTCGGACACCCAAATAATAACATTTGTCAAGACCTTTTTCAAGTTAAATAAATATAAACAATTATAAACTAAAATTTATAATTATAAAAATTTTATAAACTGTCTTACGCGCACACGCATATATAAATAGGAAGCGTTTTACACTTGCCCCGGAAGTTGCCCGGAAGTTGTCCGGAAGTTGCAAATAAGTTACGCAA
>Ga0326514_10001953_pt1 | contig 13195 bp, 16 predicted proteins | sample 3_2548_0518_D_FD_203653 | JGI IMG/M metagenome (GOLD analysis project Ga0326514, IMG submission 203653) | Bovine rumen microbial communities from UC Davis, California, United States - 3_2548_0518 | ecosystem: Host-associated > Mammals > Digestive system > Stomach > Rumen | place: USA...
CCTGACCCTTGCCAAGACCGAGATTCTTCAATGGCGGTTCAGCTACAGCCCGGACGATATGCCCGAAGATGTACCCCCCGCCTATGAGATGACACAGGTGTACGCCGTGGTGAACGGCTTCACCCAGCGCGGTCTTGAAGGTCAGAGCGTTTCCATCGAAAACGGCATCCATCGGCACTTCGACTTCACGGATATGACCAGATACATCCGCCAGAATGTGATTGCCTACGCAAAGGTGTGATGAGCCATGAGCAGGATGTGTTTCAGAAACAAACAGGTGTTCTGGTATGCGCTGTATGATTCGACTGTCGAGCAGTACGACGAATATGGCAATCAGATTGGAACATCTGCTTCATACAGCAACCCTGTTCAGACCAGCGGCAACATCTCACCCGCGAAGGGCGACGTTGTGGCAAGGCAGTTTGGCGACGATGACAGATACGACAAGGTGATTGTCACGGGCGACAGGGACACCCCGATTGATGAATACGCGGTGCTGTGGATAGACACGGTTCCCGAACTCGACGAAAACGGCGCACTGAAAGTCAACGCTGACGGCGAGATCGTAACTCCGTGGGACTACATCGTGCGTAAGGTCGGGCGCGGGTTGCCGAACTTCGGCAGCACTGTGATAGCGGTTAGCAAGGTGACTGTCGCATGAGCAAGACGATTACCATTGACATCTTCGACCCGGCAAGCATCGACAGGGCTGTAAACGAGATTCGGGAGTATTCCCGATGGGTGCAGCGCAAGACCGATGAATTGCGAGTGCGTGTGGCTGAGTTAATAGCTAACCAGGCACAAGCGACTTTCCAATCTTCCATTGCTGACAATGGTTTCAAGGTCGTTAATGGTTATCCTGTTGATGATACCAGGTTCGGCAATGTGGTTGTGACGGTTAAGCCAGAAGATGACAAGACAACACTTGTCGTCGCCGATGGTAAGGACGCTGTATTCATGGAGTTTGGCGCTGGCGTGTATCATAATGGGGCCGTTGGTAGTTCTCCAAACCCATGGGGAACAGGATTGGGATTTACTATTGGTAGCTACGGTAAAGGGAACGGCAGGAAAGAGGTTTGGGGCTACTATGGAGAGGATGGAGAGATTCATTTAACCCACGGCGCACCCGCCTCCATGCCGCTGTATAAGGCTGTACAGAGTGTTTCAAGGGATATTGTGAAAATAGCGCGGGAGGTGTTCGCAAGTGATTGATTGCGAGGCGAAAGTCTTTCAAGCGTGTGCGGATGCTTTTCGTGCGGCATATCCCAACGGCTTTATCGCTGGAGAGTATGTGTCCCAACCGCCCAAGTTCCCCGCCGTGATGGTGGTGGAGATGGACAACAACATTGATGAACGTGCCATGGACAACGGCGCTATCGAGAACGCCGTGAACGTGATGTACCAAGTGGACGTATACTCCAACCTCAACAAAGGCAAGAAAGCCCAGGCCAAGGCGATTGTCGCGCTGATCGACGAGGTTCTGGCGCAACACCGCTTTGTGCGGACTTTCTGCAACCCCATTCAGAACATGAACGACGCGACGATTTACCGCATGACAGCGCGTTATCGCCGCAGGATTACCGACACAGAAACAATGTAAGGAGGAATGACAAAATGGCGATTGCGACCATTGGTTCCCATTTCATGAAGGGTACCGGCACCGGTAGTACTCTTACCTGGGCTGAACTGTTCAAGTTCAAGACCGACCCGACCCTCATTGACCCGCCCGAGTTGCTCGATACGACGACCCAGGCCGACCATGCCCGGACTTCCATCTTCGGCCTTGCTGCCAACGATGCCAAGCAGTTCACCCTGAACTATGACGCGACGGTGTATGACACCATCAAGGCGTTGGAGGGCACCGAGCAGAACCTTTCCATGTGGTTTGGTGACACCTTCGATTCCACCACCAACACCTACACGCCCAACGGCGAGTATGGCAAGTTCACCGGCAAGGGCTACCTGTACGTCACCCCGAACGGCGGCGACGTGAACGCTGTGCGTGACATGACCGTGACGCTGGCTGTGACCGTTCCCTTCGTGAAGGAAGCCTGATCTACCCATCTTGGGCGGGGGTTCGCTCCCGCCCATTTTTCAAAATAACGGTTAAAAAAGGAGAGTTAGAAAATGTCTGATATTAAGACTGCGAACTGCATCAACTTCGACTACAACGGCAAGCACTATTGCCTTGAATATAGCCGTGAGGCCGTGAAGCGCATGGAAGCTGCTGGCTTCAAACCGGGTGAGAGCGGAACCACGCCTCTGATCGAACTGGATATGCTGTGGGCGGGTGCGTTCTACAAGAACCATCGGAAGGAATCAAGCCGCGTCATCGAGCAGATTTTGGACAAGATGAAGGACAAGCCCAAGCTGCTTGAAGCCCTGCGTAACATGGTTGCGGAAACCTACAATTCTCTGCTGGACGAGGACGAGGGCGACGAGGGAAACGTGGAGTGGACGGCGACGATTTAGAATCTGAACCGTCAGACGATAACGAACCAAAGAGCCTTGCGGAGATATTCACAGATGCGTTCCCGTACTATCTCGCTATGGGAATGACATATGATGAATTTTGGTGCGGTAGCCCTTCGCTTGTCCGCGCCTATCGCAAGGCTTTTGAAATAAAACGCGCTAACCGAAATTGGGAAATGTGGCAACAGGGACGATACATCTTTGAAGCCATACGCTGCGCGCCGCTGTTGGTTGGTTTTCCGGAGAAGGGCTACAAAGTGCCAAGTGGCGCGGGTTATCCCGATATGCCTTATCCGTTGTCGGAGAAGGAAGCCAAGGAGCGCGAGATTATGCAAGAGAATGAGAACACCAAACGCTTCATAGCACAGCTTGAAGCGGAGAGCAAGAGAAACATGGAAAAGCAGAAGCAGGAGGTGAAAGACGATGGCTGAAAACACGATTGACAATCTGTCTATACAGGTTGTGGCAAGCGCGGAGAGGGCTATTAGTACGTTCAACCGCCTTGCTTCCGGCGCTTCCGGGTTGCGCGGTGCGGCACGCGGCGCTGCTGGTGGGATGCAAAATGCCGCGCAGGGTGCGCGGGACATGGGAACCGCTACACAAGAAGCTGGAATACAGACGGGCAATGCTACAATATCAGTTGGCAGGTTTTGGAATGCATTGCGTGGCGTAGGTTCTCAAATCAGTAGTGGATTTGTGCGGGCTGTTCATCGTGGAACTGCTGCTATTGGTGTTTTTCTTAAATCTATAGCACGAATTGCATTTTATCGAGCCATACGGTCTATTATAAAGGACATTGGGCAGTCTTTTAAAGATTTGTATGGCTATAGTAGATTGTTCGGCACAGATTTTGCAAAAAGCATGGATCGTATTACTACAGCGACTACATATATGCGCAACAGCTTTGCCGCTATGGTTGCGCCTTTGGTCAATGCGTTTGCGCCTTTAATTGATTGGTTAGCAGACAAAATTGTTGGACTGATGAATTTCATAAACCAGTTGTTTGCAGCAATCAACGGGCAGGAAACGTATACTGTCGCTAAGAAGGTTGCGACCACTTGGGAAAGTACGTTTGATTCTTCCGCAAACCACGCTAAGAAGAAGATCAAGGAAGTAAAGAATACGCTGCTTGGATTTGATGAAATCAATAGACTGAATGGCGAAACCCCTTCTTCTTCTGGCAACACTGGTTCTTCGCCGTATACCCCCGGCTATTCTACAATGTTTGAAGAAAAGCCGCTTGAAGGATTTTTCGCAAAACTTTCTGGCTTTATGAGTGGTATGCCTGATTGGGTCAAATGGTTGTTCGGTGGTGGCACTCTTATAGGCGGTTTTTTACTCATAAAGAACTTCTTGCCGTGGGTTATAGGCAAGATAGGCGAGATATTCCTAATGACCCCGCCTGAATGGATTAGTTGGCTGTTCGGTTCTACAAAGAAGGTTGTAGAAGTTGCTGTATCGCTTGTTCGTTATGGATGGGAAACCATAAAGGGATGGGCTGTCAGCTTTGGCGAAGCGGTTGTAGACCTTGCCGTTCGCGTCAAGACAAAGATAGCAGACTTGTGGGCGAGTATTGTTACGGCGTGGAATGCACTTAACCCTGTGCTACAAGTTGGTATTGTTATTGGTGTTACGGCAGCAGCGTTGTGGGCAGCGTATCAGTTGGCTTGGCAGTTGGTTCCTGATAAAATGCTTGCGGTTGAATCTTATATAAAAACAACCGCTTCCGCTTTATGGGAATCTATACAAAAAAGTTGGGATAATTTAAAAAATACAAGTTTGGCCGTGGCTGTATCATTAATAACAACGGTAGCTTCATTATGGGATGGTATTACTAACGCATGGGGTGCGGCAAAGAATCGTGTATTGTATATCACAACCTCAATAGCGACAACAGCAGCGTCTATGTGGGACGGCGTTGTTTCCGCATGGGGTGCGGCAAAGAATCGTGTATTGTATATCACAACCTCAATAGCGACAACAGCAGCGTCTATGTGGGACGGCGTTGTTTCCGCGTGGGGTGCGGCAAAGAATCGTGTGTTGTATATCACGACCTCGATAGCGACAACAGCAGCGTCTATGTGGAACGGCGTTGTCTCCAAGTGGGGCGCGGCGAAGAACAGAGTTCTATACATTACAACTTCGATAGCGACAACAGCAGCGTCTATGTGGAACGGTGTTGTCTCCGCATGGGGTGCAGCGAAGAATCGTGTATTGTACATCACTACTTCGATAGCGACAACGGCAGCGTCTATGTGGAACGGCGTTGTCTCCAAGTGGGGCGCGGCGAAGAACAGAGTTCTATACATTACAACTTCGATAGCGACAACGGCAGCGTCTATGTGGAACGGCGTTGTCTCTGCATGGGGTGCAGCGAAGAACAGAGTTCTATACATTACAACCTCGATAGCGACAACGGCAACATCTATGTGGAAAAGTATTCAAGATGCATGGGGTAAAGCTCAAAATCATGTGTTAGATGTTACTATTGGTGCAAAAAGCAATATAAAAACGGCTGTTGATAATGTATGGTCTTGGGTAAAAGATCATTGGAAAATTATTGCAGCAGGTGCATTGGGTATTGCAATCGCAATTGCAACACCGTGGAGTACTATTGCAACAGCACTAAGCGGATTATGGGCAGATGTAATGGCTTCATTTGGTGGTGCATTGGCGTTCTCAATCGTGCCTACATTGGGCAAAATATTCGGCGGTAGTAAAGGTAAAGCTGCTGAATTGAATCCTAACACATCATATTATGATAATTCTACGGGCGAATTGGTAATTAAAGCGCAACCTACAGAAGTAACCGTAAATGCAAAACCTGGCACTGGATTATCAAGGAATGACGCAAATGGCCTTAGTGTAAATCCGGTAAAAACCACTCCTGCAAGCCAACCTATCTCTTTGGAAAAATATGGTTGGAGCTGGGTAAATACATGGGTCGAAAAGTTTGCTCAAACCAATGTGTTACAATACATCGCTCTTGCAAAACTGTGGTGGGACACAGTAAGTGGATGGGTAAGTGGTAGTAAAGGCAACACGATAGACCAGTTAGTTGGCCTGATGAAGTACGGCTGGAATTGGGTAGATGAATGGGCGAAACAGTACGCCCAAACTCCGATCCAGCAGAAGGTCGATTTGGTGCTGGGCACGGACTACGTGACAGGCGGTGGCACCGGCAAGGGCGTCGTTACTCATACTACCAAGGCCCTGGGCGGCATATTTGAGAACGGCTTCTGGAGCAGCATCCCCCAATACGCCAACGGCACGACGAACGCCCACGGGAGCCTGTTCTTGGCTGGCGAAGCTGGCCCTGAGATCGTGGGCAATGTGGGCGGCAGGACTGAGGTGTTGAACAAGAGCCAGCTTGCAAGCGCCATGTACAGTGCGGTACAGGCGGCTATGGCCCCCGCTGCGGCGAACTTCGCAAGCGCGGCGCAGAGTATGGGCGTTGTAAATGTAAGTTTCGACTTTGAAACGCTGGCAGAGATGATACGACAGGGCGTTGAACAGGCCATGGGCCGTCAGAATGAGCTTGACCGTCAGCGCAACGAATATCTGCGGCAGATCAACGAGAAGGAGTTTAGTGCAGACATCAGCACCAACAGCATCAACAAAGCGCAGCAGCGGATGAACCGCCGCGCGGGAACGACCATAGTAGCAATAGGTTAAAAGGAGGGGCAGGATATGGCACAAATCGACAACCCTATTCAGAGCGTTGGAGGGGTGGCAGTTCCCGCCCCTTCTAAGTACGATTGGAAGTTGAGCGATGTTTCATCTGCTGACGCTGGCCGTACTGAGGATGGGTCGATGCACAAGGAAACCATCGCCAATAAAGTCCACATCGAACTTGAATGGCAGAATGTGAATGATACAGTGGCTTCGACTGTATTGAATGCATTCAGTAATAATGAATACTTTGCCGTAACCTATTGGGACTACAAGGCAATGGCATTCCAGACAAAGACGTTCTATGTGGGCGACAGGGCTGTTACCGCTTACAACCGCGTGTTGAAGATCGGGACAGTGACGTTCAACATCATTGAGCAGTAAGTAGGTGAATTAATTGTATCCAATCAGTAATGATGTAAAGGCGCTGTTTGACGCGGAACAGCCGCAAATACTCAGGATAACCGGGACGGATAAGAACGGTACGGCTATCAACATCACCGAGGCCAATGTGATGATGGGCGGGTTCAATATAGACCGGTATACCTGTAACGGCGAGAAGCTGGAGGTCGGGACGGCGATAGCATCTGAGATGACGCTGACGCTGGACAACCGGCAGGGGCAGTTTGGCGACGTCGTGTTTGAGGGGACTGAGTTGTTCGTCGAGGTCGGCATAGGGGAGCCTGTGAATTGGATACCATGCGGGTATTTCACGCCGGATATGCAGCCGAGGCGGCTGAACAACATAAGCCTGAACTGCCTGGACAGGATGACGAGGTTCGACGCGGCGGTGGACGCGGCGGCGCTGACGTTCCCGGCTACGGTGGCTGGTTTGGTGGGACAGGTGTGTACGGCGTGCGGCGTGACGCTGGCTGTGAGCATTTCGGGGCTGACAAATGCGAGCGTGAGCATTGCGGCGCTGCCGTCCGTGAACGGTGACATCACCTATCGCAACCTGATCCAGTGGTGCGCGGGCATCATGGCGACGAATGCGTGGATGGATTGGAACGGGCAGTTGAGGTTCACATGGTACAACGGCGCGGATACGGGCTATGCGACCACCACGGCCAACCGGTTCGACAGCGACTACTACGAGGATGATTTGACCATCACGGGCGCGGTGTACACCAATGCCAGCGGGGTCGAGATCGTAGAGGGGACGGACGAATACGCCATCGACCTGACGGGAAACGCGCTGGTGGGGCCGCTGGTGGCGACGGTGCTGCCCGCCATCAACACGGCGATCAACGGATTTACATACAGGCCGTTCACGGCAACGGTCATCAACGCTCCGTACCTGTGGCCGATGGACGCGGTGACGTTCACGGACAGGGACGGCAACAGCTACAGCAGCGCTTTGACCAATGTTGCGCACGGCATAAACGGCGTGACGGCCATCGAGAGCAAGGGGCTGACGGCGGCGATCAACGCGCGGCGGCAGCCGGTGGGCGTGACGAAGGAGCAGGCGCAGTTGATCAATGAGGCGATGGAGCATGTGGAGCAGGACATAGACGAATCGCTGACCCAGCAGGAGGTCTTCAACCGCCTTACGGACAACGGCGCGGCGCAGGGGCTGATACTGTACAACGGGAGGCTGTACATCAATGCCAGCTACATCAATACGGGGGAATTGGTCGCCGACATCATTAAGGGCGGCACGTTGACACTGGGTGGGGCAAATAATGTCAACGGGACGCTGGTGGTGCTGGACGCAAGCGGCAATGTGGTCGGCTCGTGGGATAATGCAGGGATCACTGCGGTAAATGGGAAGCTGACGCTGCCGTATACGAATGGAGAAATATTCATCGGTGACCCTACATCTGAAGGATTGCCCGGGCCATTGTATATAACCTATACGGATACATCCGTTGTACCGCCAATCACACGACAGATGTACTGGTTTTTCGATTGCCTGAAATTTAGTAATGAAGACAACAGTAATACGCTTGAATTAAGAGAGAAACAGGTTTCTATATACGTTGACCCGGCAGAGATAGGTTCCGTATCCGTTCGCAACAGGGGTGGCGGCGGCGCTACAATGTACAGCAACGGTTTGATAACAAACTCAGACACAAATGGAAACAGTACAGAAATCTGGCCTACTCACATTAATACGGGGTCTATGAGGCTGGATACACCGCTGGGCATCGACGGCGGCGGCACGGGGGCGAGTACAGCCGTGGCGGCGCTGCAAAACCTGAACGCCTTTGGCAAGGGTTCGCTGCCGTCAGGAATAACGGACGCCGACAACGCTGACCTGTACGGGGTCGGGTTTTATGCAGCTAACAGCGTGGTAAATCTGCCGTCGAACGCTTCAAACGTCTACTTCGAGGTCGTGTTCATGGGGACTTATCAACGCGCGATACAGTACAGCGCAAGCGGCGCGGTGGCGGTGTATGAACGCTATTACACCAACAGCCAGTGGTATCCGTGGGTGCGGGTGGATGGCATCACCCCGGCTATCGCCGATTCCGGCACCTATTCCTTCGGTAGTCTCGCTGCAGGAGCGTCCGCGAATACGGATATCACCTTTGCCAACCCGCTGCCAAGCACCCGGTACATGGTGCTGCTGGAGACTCAGACGGGGCTGATCACGGCGGGAGCACAGCAGAAAACCACGACGGGATTCAAACTGTTTGTATACAACGTGAGCAGCGGCAGTGCTACGGCTACGGTCAACTGGGCCGTTATACCGCTTCCGTAAAGGCGAAGGAGGACAAAGAAATGGACGATAAATTTGAGATTGAGTATACCCCTACAGAGCTACAGGAAGACGAAATATATGTCCGTGACGGGCGCGGGAGATTTGTGCGACTGGAGGTTGAAGACGATGCTACAGACGATTAGGCATCAGGACAGCGGGCCGCTGGTTGTTGTTGCAAAGCTGCTGACGGGATACTGCAAGGTGGACGGTAAAATCAGCGACCCGGACAGCTATATCAAAATCAACGGCGTGTTCGACGCGCAGTTCGTGGCGTTCATGGTCAGTTGGCAGACCAGCCATGGATGTACGCCGGACGGCATCATAGACCCTGCTACATGGGCTGCGATTGCCAAGGCGGCACCGACTTGCAGCACGGGCAGGAACCGCATTTCGGGGGCTACTATGGCCCTACAAATCCTGCTGGGCGGGAACCTGGTTGCAGACGCGATATTCGGCAGCAGGACGAAAGCAGCAGTGTCGACCTTTCAGGATTCCCACGACCTGACGATGGATGGCATCTGCGGCCCCAAGACATGGAACGCTCTGATCATGGGCGCAGATGTACAGCCCGAACCCACTCCCGGCACGTTTGTACAGCCCGTGGACTACAAACAGGCGGCGAAACCCTGGGGGCCTCGGATGTACAGCAACCACAACGATCACAGTCAGACGATGGCGAACAGCGGGTGCGGCCCCACCGCAATGGCCGACGTTGTGGCGACGCTCAAAGACAAGGGCATCAACCCCTACGACCTTGCGGAATTGTCCATGCAATGGGGCGACAGAAGCTACAACTCTGGCACAAACTGGTCATTCTTCAAGCACATTGCGGAGCATTTCAAGTTCTCCAAGTTCATCCAGACAAAATCTTTCGATGCGCTGAAAGCCTGTCTGGACGCTGGCGGCTATGTGGTGTGCAGCATGGGCGCGGGTTACTGGACAAAGGGCGGTCATTACATCTGCGCGTGGAAATACGACGGCACCTACGTTTACTGCAATGACCCGGCAAGCAGCAACAGGAAAAAGCAGAAAATTGCCGACTTCAAAAAGGAGAGCAAGCAGTATTTTTGCTTCTACCCTGACCCGCCGAAGATGAAAGCATCCACGGAGCCTGACGGCGATGCTTGCGGTTCCTGTTGGATTCGCGGTGAGAAGATCGTGGACATCTCCAAATACCAGCCAGACGTGAACTACGATGACCTGATTACAGATAGCGCGCTAATTATCCTCCGCGCAGGATACAAGGGAACCGCTGGCGGCATCAATGAGGATCAGTGCTTCAAAGCCCATGCTGGTGCGTTGAAGCAGCGTGGCATTCGGTTCGGTGTGTACTTCTATTCCATCGCCACTGATGAGGACAAGGCGAAGGAAGAAGCGCGGATGTTCTGGAAGTATGCCAAGGATTACAATCCGTTGTTCTGGGCTGGGGACTTCGAGAAGGATTCCATTACCACCGGCGCAATCGTGGCGTTCGTGGACGAACTTCGGCGACTGGGCGCGAAAAAGGTTGGTTGCTACGTGGCGAACCACCTGTACAACAAGTACGACTATGCCAGTATCAAAAGTCAGATGGACTTTACTTGGATTCCGAAATATACCAAGGAGCCACCTGTCCACGAGTGCGATATTTGGCAGTTCACGTCTACCGGCAGCGTGGACGGCATCAGCAGCAACGTTGACCTGAACAAGATCACGGGCGACGGGCACACTTTGGCATGGTTTACCGATGAGAGCGAACACAGCGAGGTGGTGTGAGTATGATTATTGTCCGAGCGAACGCGCGGAACGCGACGTACATCTCCGATGACCTGATTACATCCGGGAGCGTCGGAATCCCGGTCACGTTCAATCTGTCAGAGGACTTCGACGGCCTTTCCAACATCGCCGTGTTCCGGGGCAGCGGGGTGAGCATCGACGTAGCGCTGACATCTGCGGGCGAGTGCGTAGTGCCAAGCGAGGCTGTGGCGCAGTCGGGCGGCTATTTGCAGATCGGCGTGTACGGGCGCAACGCGGAGGGAACCATCGTGATCCCCACCGTATGGGCGGGGTCGAAGATGATCCTGCCCGGGGCAGTGCCCAACGGGGTTGACCCATCCGAGCCGACGCCCGACTGGACGGCCCAGGTGCAGCAGATGGCGACGGAGGCCTACGACATGGCCGAGGACGTGCAGGAGAGGGCCGACAGGGGCGAGTTCGACGGGGAGCAGGGGCCTATGGGGCCTGTTGGGCCACAGGGCGAGCGCGGGCCGCAGGGCATCCAGGGGCCGAAGGGCGACACGGGCGCGACCGGCGCGACCGGCGCGCAAGGGCCAAAGGGCATTCAGGGCCCGCAAGGGCCGCAGGGAGAGCGCGGCGAAACGGGTGCAACCGGCCCCGCAGGCCCTGCGGGCGCGACAGGGCCACAGGGCGAACCGGGCGCAGGCGTTCCCGCTGGCGGTACGGCGGGGCAGGTGTTGAAAAAGGCCAGCGGGACAGACTATGCCACCGAATGGGCCGACGCAAATCCTGTTGTCTCCGTCTCTGGTTCCACTCCATCCATCACCGCGCTCCCCGGCATCCGCTACGTCTGCGGAGAGGTCACGACGCTTGACATCACGCTCCCGGATAGCGGCATTGTGGACGTGGTGTTTACCTCTGGCAGTACCCCGGCAGTGCTGACGGTTACGCCGCCGACAGGGCAGACGGTCAAGTGGGCGAATGGATTTGACCCGACGCAGTTGGAGGCCGATACGGTGTATGAGATCAACGTCATGGATGGCGAATTTGGGGTGGTGGGCGCATGGACTTGATGGAGATTAGAAGGAGGTTGATGATGGGGATGGCGCAGGATGATTGGGCAATTGTGCTTCGTCCCATTGGAGACGAGAAAGTGATCCCCTGCATATCTTTTAATGTTACGGTAGGTCAGAGATTGACGGTTGCCTGGAAAGCCGATGCCGCATATAATAATCGATATTTTATGCGGACGCTGACGGCGACACTCGATAATGGTGGGTCATATCAAATTTTTACGCCTTCGGCTTATGGCGCAAGCGGCGAAAACACATATACCGTCACGACCACCGGGAGTATTTTATTCGCCGGATATACAATGGGAATTGGAAGTACGTGCCTCATTGGCGATTATGTCAAAGTGAAAATCGAATATCCCATAGAGTAAGAAAGGAGCATCATCATGCGACAGATTTACATTTGTGACGCGAAGCAGGTTGTCGTGAGCGACAGTCACCCGGAGGGCGTGTACTCTACAGTCAACGGCTATCCCATTCGCCGTGATTCCCGTGACTACGAGCGCACGGAGGGAAATCCGAACGGCAACGAAGAACTGGCCCTCATCGTAGCACAGGCCGACTATGCCGATGCGGTCAAAAACCTGTCTGTTGCCCACAACCGCGCTGGCTGGGCCGTCACTCTGGAGCGCTGGGACGGCGTGCAGATTGCGCGTAAATCGTTCGGTGCGTTTCCCGACATGACCCCGCCTGAACCCGAACCCGAAGAAACCACCCTGACCGACTGAAAGGACTGATGACGTTGGAACAACTCACCTACGACAAGTTTCTCACCGCGCTTGTGGTCATCCTGCTGCTGGCGGGCGCGTATAACACCATCATGTCAGCGGTCAAGACGCGGCGGGAGGAAAAGAAGCTGCGCGACTCTCCCGTGACCCAATTGAAGGAGCGCGTAGACCGGCACGACGAACTGCTTGCGAAGGACAAGGACAGGCTGGACGCTATGGAGTCCCGGATGCAGGACATGGGGGAGCAGTCCACGATCATGCTCAGAGGGGTGAGGGCCTTGCTCTCCCACGAGATCAACGGGAACTCGGTGGACAAGCTGAGCGCGAGTCTGGACGAGATCGACAACTACTTGATTAGGAGGGAATGAGTATGTTCATCCTCAGTGATACCATCTACACAATCCTGAAATGGTGCACCCTTGTGCTGATTCCCGCCCTGACCACCGCCTACGTCGGCCTCAGCGCTGTGTGGCATTGGCCCTATGCCGAGGAAGTGGCAAAGACCAGCGCGGTTGTTTGCACTCTGCTGGGTGCGCTGCTTGGCATCTCCACGGCGCAGTACAACAAGCAGGAACCCCCCAACGACTTGTAAGCAGTAATGTAAGCAGTAGACTACAATTTTATACCATTTTTTGCCATTGTCCAAAAATGGGAAAGCCCCGAAAACGCCGTGTTTCCGGGGCTTTTTTGGTCTGGGTGGAGAGATTTGAACTCTCGGCCTCTTGAACCCCATTCATAGAAGATGTGCGTATTTACAGGGGTTTTCGCAGTATTTGTAAGCAGTAGGTAAGCAGTAGCACGATTTACAGTTCTTCAATGATCTTTTTCAT
>Ga0326514_10001954_pt1 | contig 13192 bp, 16 predicted proteins | sample 3_2548_0518_D_FD_203653 | JGI IMG/M metagenome (GOLD analysis project Ga0326514, IMG submission 203653) | Bovine rumen microbial communities from UC Davis, California, United States - 3_2548_0518 | ecosystem: Host-associated > Mammals > Digestive system > Stomach > Rumen | place: USA...
TTTTGCCCTCCTTGAGCGGCAGGTCGTCCACCTGCCGCATGATGATCGCGAGGTCGCCGTTTCCGCCGAGTCCCTCGTGATATACGCTGTGCATCTCCCGAAGCACACGACGGTCGTCAAAGTCGACCGCGCCGTCCTCGATATAAGCGAGGCCGAGAAAGCGGATGCGGTCGTAGAGTAGCCACATCATGCCATGTTTTAGTGCGGCGAGTTCCTCTGTCTCCGTGTCCTCTTTGGCGTATTTTCTGGCCTGCCTCGCGGTCAGCAGTTGCCCGACGACGGTTACGACCGCCGCCCCCACTCCCCCGCCGATGATGGCGATTAAAATGTCCATTTGTTCTCCTTTCGCCCCGGTGGGGGTGGTTCAATGCACAACGATTTCCATCGTCAAAAAGGCGTGATTATTTTGCCAACTTCACGCCGTAAATCCGCACCCCTCGTGTGGAGTCGGTTTTGCCCGCCCTAACGTATACTGCGTTATTCCCGTTTTTGTATACGTCATATCCAAAATTGGCGGACGTGTCAAACGCCACGGGTCTTGAATTGCTATCCGTTTCGGCAAAATAGGTAACAGGCACAACGGTTGTCCCGCGTGTGTTGCTATAGTGAACGGCGCAAATGATTAGCAAATCGTAGCCAGACCACGCACAAGGGTACGATGTTGCTGTTGTTGGGACGGAATTACCCGTGTAGCAGATTGAATTGACTTCAATCTTTAGGTTCGTGTAACCATCGTTAAGCGTGGTGATGTTGCCCTCGGCGGCGGTCATGCGGTCGCCGAGCACCTTGCCCTGATACGCGTCAAGCACGTTTGCCCCCGCCGCCGCCTGCGTGAGGTTGTTTGCCACGCCATAGGTGGATGCCGTGCCGAGTCCCTCCGTGATGGTCTGGAGCGCCGCCACGTCGGTCTGCAACTGCGCCACGTCCGAGGCGTCGCCCTTGCTGTTGATGAGCGCCGTCACGTCCTGCGCAAGTTTGGCGATGGTCACTGCCGCATCGGCGATTTTCGCCGTTGTCACCGCTTCATCCGCCAACTTGGCGGTGGTCACGGACTCGTCCCGGATGTCGGGCACGACCGCTCCGATGTTCCCGGAGATGCTCCCGACCCTTGCGCCCTGCGGTGCTAACGACCCGCTGATTTGTCCGTTAAAACTCATGCCGTCACCTCCTCGCCCAGATAGAGCCTGCCCTTGATGAACGTGTACACCGAGTTCCCCGCCGTCCGCAGTTGGATGTCATACACATACGACAGCCCCATCGTCAGCGCCTCCGTCTCGTCGGCCTCGATTGTCAAGAGCATCGTGGACGTGTCCACCGCTTTCGTCAGCACCGGGGTGGTGTCGGTGTAGTTCAGTTTCATGCTGAAAGCCACCTCGTCCCCCGTGGCGGGCGTGTACTCCTCGCCGTCGGCGTCGTAGATGGTCACCACGCAATCAAAAGTATCGCCCCGCGTGAGGTAGATGTCGGTGTCCATTCCCCGCTGTGTGATGTTAAACATGTGCCCCTCCTTATGCCCAGACCAACAGGCCGTTTACAAACTTGAGCGCTACGCCGTTCACAGTTATGTCAAGCGACTTTCCCGCATATGAGCGACTGCTGTCTCGTGTGCTATACGATTCGCCGCTTATGTACCCGCCAGATGCGATACCGTCCGGGGTCACTGTTGACTGCTTAATCGTGCTTCCGCTAATCTGCGCAACCGACAGGCTACCCGCCGAGTGATTGCTCACAAGTCCGCCGTTGCCCGTCAATTCGATGTTCGACGGGCTGTATGTCGCTTGGGTTACAGACGACCCGGACGTGTACCCGATGCGGATGACCTGCACAGTGTCTGACGTTGTGTCGATGTTGATGCTCCCGCCCGTGATGGTCGCACTGGAACTGCTGAGGCTGTTCGCCGTCACGTTCCCGCCGCTGTCCACCGCAAAAGTCCCGTTGCCGTTGTTGATGGCAAGACCCGTCAGCGTCCCCGCCACGATTGAGTCGGCGATTATCCCGCCGTCGATGGTCGCGGCGGTGGTGTAGTTTGCCCCGCCATCGTGACTGAACCCCCACCCGGCGGAGTTGTACCGCCAGATGTTCGTGGACGTTTCGATGGTCTCGTGATCCATGATGAGCATCTCGTACGGCTGTCCGTCGGCGTTGCGGTTGAAACGGATGTAGCCGCCAGTCACGCCTGTGATGAGGTCGGTGGCCTTCTGCACGGCGCTCTGGAGGGCGGACGGTGTCACTGCCTCGGCGGCCTCCGTCACGGTCGCCGCGATGGTCTGGGCGAGGCTAGTGCGCACGTCCCCGATGTCGATGCTCTTGTACCGCTCCGCGAGGACGTCCCACGTGGTTTTTACGACCTGCGCACGGGTGTCGACGCCCAACTTGTCATAGATCACCGTCACATAGTCGCAGAGTTCCACACGCTCGAGCGCCGCCACGTCTGCGTATTCCTCCGTGTCGCGCAGGTTGACAAACGACACGTTGATGGCCACTTTCGGGACGCCGATGCCCGTCTGTGCTACATACGTCTGCGCGTATGCCCGCAGGTCGGCCACGCTCGGCTGTTCCTCGAACGCTGACGAGCAGTCGAGCGGGATGGTGCGCGGGAACGGGTACGACGACGCGCTCGGAGCGCTGACGACCTTCTCGGGCAGTGTCACCGTTGCGGCATCGTTAGACCAGTACGGCACGACGCCCGTGATGGTGTTCTCGATGTTCTGTTCCTGCGTGAGGTCGGTGATGTTTTTGCCGTATCGGAGCGTCACGCCGCGATCAGTGCCACGGTTTGCCCATAACCGCACGGTGTAGTTGTCAAATTCAAACTCCCCGCCGTACACGTCGAGGATAGACCCCTGCACACCTCCGAGACGCGAGCGGATGGACTCGGGGAGTGTCTGGGTGTAGTTTGCCACGGTCGCCTTGTCCGTCCAGAACGTGAACGGGCACGCCTCCGCCGCGTTGCTCTTGAGACCTGCAAGCGCCGCGTTTGCCGAGGACGCCGAAAAAGGCATCGTCGGAATCATCGACAGTTGGTACGAGAGGTGCTGTGCCATGATGGACACGCGCCCGGACATCGGCCTCGTGATTTTGTAGACGCGGAAAACCTGCTCCCCGCGTCCCTCACCGCAAAACACCTTGATGAGAGAGGAGAGCGTGATGTCGCCGTAGTGCAGGCCGTCGACCGGGTACGAGAGCGTCAGCGTGTACGCCCCGTTGCGCTCCTCCTCGACGATGCACTCGATGGCATCCGCCAGAGACCCGAGACCGTTTGTATCAAACGACGTCGCGGTCGGCTCGTACAAAACAGGAATCATAGACACCACCATCTCGGCGTCACATCGACCGACGTGATGCCGCCCGTAAATGATACGCCCGTACTCCCCGCGCCGAACGTCGGGAAGTTGCCGATACGCACGTTGCCGTTGCAGTTGGTCGCGCCCTTGTAGCAATCGCAGAGGTCGCAGTCGATGTCAACGTACCCGTCGATGGCGTCGATGTACACGATCTGATCGCCTACCGTCAGAACGCCCGCGCCCGTCCCATGCACCCGCAGGAGCGGCTTTGCCGTCATGCCCGTCGGGTTGTTGAACGTGGCCGCCGCTGTGATTGTCCGGGGCACATCGCCCGTTTTCAGAAACCGCTCGGGGCGGCAGTTGAATGTCAACTCGCAAACGCCCCTTGTGCGGAACGCGAGCGACTCCGGGGCGATGGCATCCCCGAACGTCGCCAGTGAGTACGTGTCCATGTTGAACGTATCGGACAGGCGCTTGTATCCGCTCGTCTGCCCGTACGTCGTACGCACCCACGCCAGACGCCCCTCGTACCCGATGTTGTCCCAAGTCGGGAGGTATACCTTGTACGTCTGGGTGCGCTCGTTCCATCTGCCGTTTGACAGGTGCAAAACGCCGTTGCGCCCGGGTATCGTGACGGCCTCGACGTCCCGTGCCGCCACTTCATCAACAGCGCCACCGTAGACCACGAGGCCATACGCCGACGCGCTCACGCCGTCAAAGATAAAGTCGTGTCTGATCACGCCCATGCGTACGTCCTCCTTGTCACCTCGTCGTTGATGCGCTCCGCCACGGCCTCGGCCAGTTTCTCCTCGTCCATGCCCGGCGCAGGGTTGACGGTGATGTCGATGTTGACGATGTGGTCGCCCACCTTATCAAGCGGCGTCACCCTTGCACCCCTCGGCAACTGGAGCAGTTCCGCGCCCGCCTCGCCGACGATGGCGTGGCCTGCCTGCTCAACGTCGCCGCCCTCTGCAAGCAGGGGGATTTGCGGCGCGGTCACCTCCGGGATGTGAAACCCGAACGATGACACGCCCGTGAGGTCTGTCACCCATTTCGGAACGCTGATCTGTAACGAGTTCAATGCCCGGATGACGGTATTGATTCCGCTCGCGATGCCTCTGATAAACCCGTTTATCACGCCGATGACCACGTTTACGGGCTTTTTGATGATTTCGACTAGGCCGTTCCAGATTCCCTCGATGACCTTGATGATGCCGCTAAAAGCGCCCGATATATCGCCGCTGAAAGCGCCCTTGAAGAACTCCACAACGCCCGTAAAAATGGGCTTTAGGGAGTTGTTCCACATGTTTTTGACAAACTCCCACACCTGCGTGACGATGGGTTTTAGTGTCGTTTCCCAGATGTTTTTGATGGCGTTCACGACCGTCTGGACGGTCTCCTTTATCTGTGGCCAGTACTGGTCAAACTTCTCGGCAAGCCACGCCACGACCTCGCCGACCTTCTGGAATACTTCCTGCGCCACCACCATCGCGTTGCTGATAAACTCCTTGATTTCGGGCATGTGCTCGAGCACCCAGTCGAGGAGTTGCTGTATGATGGGCATGACCTGCACACCGACCTCGGCGACGACCGCTTGAAAACTCTGTTGCACGTCGCTCATGGTGTCGCCGAGCGTGACGCCCGCCGCCACTGAGTCCTCCGACATGACGATGCCCAAATCGTTCGCCCTGTCCATTAGTCCTTGGAAATCTTCACCCGTCCCCGCGAGGATGGGGGACAGTTGATACGCCAGTTTGTCGCCGAACAGTTCGGCGGCCATTTGTGACCGTTCCGTCTCAGACCCGAGCGCCATGATTTGAGCCATGGCGTCCTCCATGTTGAGGTCTGTGCCCTCGAGTTTTTTGGCCGCCGCCTCCATGGTGGACATTTCGACGCCGCACTGTCCCGCCGCATATCTCAACTGCTGAAAATAGTCAGTCGAGACGCCCATGCGCAGACTGCCTTTGTCGACCTCGTCCGCCGCCTGCGCCGCGTTGTTGGCCATCCCGACCATAGCCGTGCCTGCGCCGACCGCCGCCGCCCCGATGGCAAGAGCGGCCTTGCCGACCGTTTTGCCCGCCGCTTGGAGTGTCGACCCCAGACCCTGCGCTTTTTCGTCGGTCTTTGCGAGGCTTTTGTTTGCCTCGTCCGTGTCGACAAACACACTGCCGACCAATTTAAATATATCCATCAGACCAACCTCCGCCCGTGCAACTGCTCTAGTTCCGCGATAATCTCCGACGCGGGGCGGGCGTCAATGTTGCGCCCCGTCCTCTGGTCGTAGTAGTCATCAAATTGAATCAATTTTAACTGCCCGCTCTGCATCCACGGCAAAAGGGCGACCCACTCGTCGCGTATGCGCGCCCGTACGGCCTCCTCGTGCGCCTTAAAGAGCAGAGCCACACCGACCTCCACCGGGAGGTCTCCAAGCGCTCTGACGTCTCCGTAACGCGTTAGGATGAGGTCGTAGAGGTCTACCTCATCAAACGCGACAACAGGCCGAAAAAAGCCTTGACCGCCTCCCGGTCGACGTACTCCGTCGCCCACGTTTTCATGGTCTCGCCAAACTCGGCCAGTTCCATGTCGGCGACCGCCTGCGGCTCGACTTCCCAGACGCCCGCCAGAAAGTCATACACGGCCATTTCTGCGCCCTTTGCGCCCATCCTATCCAACACGGACAGAATCAGATCATACCCGACGCTCTGCGCGTCTGCGTTTGCCCCGTCCCTCTGTATGACGGCGGCAAGCGCTTTCACCTCGTCGCGGATGTGCGCCTCTGACGCTATCCGCATGAACGCGAAAACATCGCTTGTTTTCAGTTTGCGCACCCTGTCGTCCTCCTCCAAAAAAGAGGGGAGGGTGTTACCCCTCCCCGCATCGTTTAGGTCGTGCTGATGCCCGCGTACATGTCCGCAACGCGGGTCAGCATCGTCAGCATGTTGATGGTGATGCTCGCACGGGACTCGGTGATGACGACCCTGTCTTTGACCGCGCCCATGTCATCGTCGGCGTTGATCTCTCTGAAAGTCCGCGCCACATTGAACGACCCGCCGCCACGCGTCAGAGCGACCACAGTGTCGTCGATGTAGAAAAGCCCAGACCCGAGGATGATTTCCCCCGCGCCCGCGCTCACGCCGTCCGCAACCTCGATCGTCCACGGCTCGGTGGTGTCGCTGATGTGGGTGTTCGTGTTGGTGTACGCCGCCTCAAACGTGACAGCCGGGACGACGTCGTCTTTCTCGGCGAAAGTCCAATCGACGTTCCCGAGGTTGATGGCGTTGGTCAGCGTGATGGTCACGGCGTGCCCGGACTTGGTCTTGCCGACCCATTTGACGCTCTTAAAGTCGGTACTGGCCACCGCGCCAGTGCCGCCGTACGTGATTGTTGCCATTGTTTGGCCTCCTTGTTAGTCTTTCCACCCGAACTGCGCGTCGGGCAGGTACATCTGACCCTCCAACCGTGCCACGACATGCACGATGGACTTGTCCGGGTCGTCGGCAGGAAATACAGAGGTCTCGTAAAACGTCGGGAGGATGTCCGCCTGCGGCGTGTTGGCGTACGCGAACAGGTCGATGACAGCGTCCGCGATCTGGAACGCCTCGAACTGGTCACGAGACCAGATGTGCACGTCAATCGTGGCATCCCGCCGCCCCTGCTCCGTCGGTGACATGGTCGTGATGTTCCACACGATGTGCGGGTACATCGCATCCTCGGACGCCAGACGGTACGAGATTTCCGCGATGTTGTACGTCGTTTTGATTGAGTTCAGCCGCGCCTCAATCACGCGCCGCGCCGCGTTAATCATCTGCATCGCCCTCCATGTCGTCCTCGTTGACCATCTGCGCGAGCCTCGCCGCCTCATCGGAAAGCCCCGAGAGGTATTGCGACTCGATCTTGACAATCTCTGCGACGTTGTCCTCTGCCGCGTGTGTCAGCAGGGCGAGTTGCGGCTGTTTGCTCGTCCCGGTCTCTTGGAACGCCGCATAAAACCCTTTCGCCTTTGCTGAGTATCCCACCTCGGCGTGTGCGCCCTCCGTCGGTTTCGCCTTGACCACCTTGTATTTGACGGCCTTGCCGCCCTCGCCAGTGCGTTTCCTAAAATGCGAGTAGTACGCCGTGCGGTATAACTTTGTGACGTACTTGCCGACATCACGGAGCGCCGCCCGCGTCAGTTCGTGCATGTAGTAGGCCGCCGCGTCAACGTCCGTCGTGTACTCCACGGTGACGTTGCCTTTCTTTGCCTTGATTTTGGTCACACTCTTAGGTGCGGGCATCTTTATCGACCCCCTTGTAACAGGTCAACTCCAACGCCTCCCCGTTGCGGTACGTCCGCAGGATTTTCAGCCGCACCGCCTCCGACCGCCCAAACGGCACGAACTCGACGAACTCCTCGCCGCAGTAGTCCAACCAGTTTGTCAAAACGAGTTTGACCTCGGGTTTATACCCCACGGCCATGGCTTGGTATGTCTCGGTCATGCCGACCGAGTAGTCATCAGCGAGCACCGTGCGGCGCGTTTCCGTGAGGACGTGGTCGCCGTACTCGTTCACCGTTTCGGTGACTCCGATCAGATCAACCTCGACCCACATTTTCACGCCTCCACCATGCCGTAGGCCGTGCTCTCGCGCATCTGGCCTTTCTGCTCATCGTACGAGGCTTTGAGGCGCTCGTAGTCCGCAGGTGCACCGAAGTGTACGCGGCAGTATGTCACGATGGCCGTGCGGGTGAGCGGGTCGGTGCAGGTGTAGTCCGTGACCACGCCGTCAGTCTCCACTGGCGTGACCTCGATGACCGCGCCCGCGTGGGCGATGTCTGCCGCCGCCGCCGCGATCAGATCAAGCAGTTCTGCGTCGTATGCGTTTGTGGCGACTCGCAACGCCAGTTTTACCCGTGCCAACATGTGCCATCACCTCCGAAAGATGAGGGGACGGTCGCCCGCCCCCTCTGGTTGTTACTTCTTGGTTTTCTTCGCCGCCGTTTTCTTCTTCGGCGTTTTCTCGACAGGCGTCTCGGCTTCCTGCCCTTTGAACCGCATCCACCGCGCAAACTCGGCGACGCGGTTCTCCGGGACTTCGACCTCGATGCCCTCGGCCATGTAGACCTGCCGCACCGGGTCTACAAAAGCCTCGATCACCGTGCCGCGCATCAAGCCTTGGCGATCAGCGTGAACGCGTTCGGGGCGACCGCGCCCAGACCGACGTACTGGCGACCGATGATGCGGATGAGGTCGTACTCGGCATGAGACAGGTCGTCAAATTTCAAGTCGATGTCTTCGCCGTTCGGGAAGTTCGCGAGCGCGCCGACCTCCAGATCGCCGACGATGGCGTACACGTCACCCGAAGAGGCGGCGGTGTAGGCCGGGAGGCTGTTGTTAAACAGCACATCCAGACCCTCGAACGGGTCGACGCCGTACTGGGCGGCATAAGCGGCGCTCTTGAACGCGCCCCACGTCGCCTTGTTCATGATGACCACCGGGTTGGCGGCCTCGTCAGACAGGGCGGCGATGGCCTGCGCGATCGTACCGACAGCCGGGGCGGCAGTGACCTTCGCGGCGGCAGGAGCGGACGCGGAGGAGGTCTGCGGCAGTCCCGCGATGATGCCGACCAGAGTGTCGGCGGCCTTCTTCGCGATGTGGTACACGAGTTCATCGTACACATAGCGGAGGAAAGCCTCGCCGCGCAGGTCATAGACCTCGTCGGAGATGGAAATCCACTTTTTGATGCTCTCGGGCTTGATCTCGACAGTGCCGAGAACGAGGTTCTGCTCGGTGGCCGGGGTGGTGGCGGACTCGGCGTGAATCTGAGCGCCATCGGCGGAACGCTCGAAACCGACCTTGACGTTGCCCTGCATGTACGCCTTGCGGACGCGGGCGATGATGCCCTCACGTTCCCAAGCGGTGCGGACGATGTCCTCGACCAGTTCCGGGACAGCGACAGAGCCGCCCGTGGCGGCGTTGGTGGAAAGCAGGGCACGGCACTCGGTGTCGTCGCCGCGCTTGATGTACTCGGCGTATGCGTCGATGTATTCCTTGGTGTTTCTCGTTTCCATGGTGTTACCCTCCATGCTGATGTTGTGGCGGGACTCTGTCCCGTGGTTGATAACGTCCGCGATCTGGGCGGCGCGTTCCTCGGCGGCCTTGTTCACGGCCTCCTCACGCTCCGCGAGCGCCTTGCGCTCTTCCTCGATGGCGGTTGCTTCGGTGTCGAGCGCTTCGAGTCGTTCCACGTCTGCGCAGGTCGCGGACTCGGCCATGATGGCGCTCGACCGCTCGGTGAGTTCGGCGCGTCTGGCCTCAATCTCCTCGAGCGTCATGTTTTCGATGTTCATTTGTTGCCCTCCAATCTCGCGGCAATAGCCGTGCGGAGTTCCTCCACCCGTTCGCGCTCCCTCCGGCGCTCCTGTTCCTTCTCAATCACTCCGTCGAAAAAGGCACGGGCAGAAATGTCAGTGTTAGGGTTGGCCGGGAGACTGACGGCGGACACGTCGTACACCTTTTTCACGCGTGTGATGGTGCGCGTGTGCGTATCCTCGTCGTAGGAGTCCCCGCCGTCGGCGATGGTGAACGCCCACGACATCGTGGTCACCATCCCGGCCTTTATCGCTTCGTACATCCGTCTGGCGTCCTCGGTTCTGCCGAGGTCAGCACGGACGTATAAGCCTCGTTCGTTTGGCGACACGGTCAGCGTGTCGTTGCTGATGCGGGCAAAGACCATGCCCTCGTGGTTGTACAGAAACAGCACGTCGGACATGTCCGCCTCGGTGAGCGCGTCGCGGTCGATCTGTTCGGAGTAGTCCACGCCGTCATGCGTAAACATGACGTACGGGTCGTCAAACGTGGTCGCGTACCCCTCGACGATGTACTCCTGTTCGCGCTCCTCGCCCTCGGCCTCTGCGGCTCGGCACTGGAGCGGCACGGCAAACGTTCTGTACTGCCTCTCTGTCGGTTTATACGGCATCTTCTGCCACCTCCTCGTTGTTTGGAGCGGGGAGCGCCTGCGCGTCATCCCCGACAAAATAATATTCCCCGCGTATCGGCAGGCGGTCGCCGCCGTCGATGGGTGCGTAGTTCAAGAGTTCCCTGCCCTCGTTGATTGTGATAAATCCTCTGTCGCTCAACTGGGCGATAAAGTTGACCTTGTCCCCGGTGGACATGTACTGTAAGCGGTTCGCCGCCGCAATGACACGCGCACCGAAAGCCACCTCGTTTGTCGTGAAAAGCATGTGCGTCAGCACCTCGGAGAGTTGGATGGCGAAAGGCTCGATCGCGCCCTCGTAAAACCCGTCCAACTGTGCGCCGACCGCTTTGTTTTGGATGATGTCCTCGTTGACCCCGAAATAATCGTATACGGTGCGCTGAATGAGCGCCTGCTCATCGGCGGGGACTGTGTAGGGCTTGCTCGAAATCTGCTGAATGTCCGAGTAGGTGTTGGGGAACAGCAAAAACCCGCCCGCGTCTTTCGAGAGGTTTCTGGCGGTAAAGTTTTTCTGTTCCTGTTCCAAGTCGTCGGGGTCTTTAAAGTTGTTGAGCCTTGCCATAAAGCGGAAACTCGACGACTGCTTGATTCCCTCTTTTATTCCCTGCCGCTCCATCTCGATCAAGTCGAGGGTGCTGTCGAGTGCCTTGTTTGATTCACCGAAAAAGTCATCGCGGTACTGGTGGCGCGTCATGACGCCGCACCGGGACAACTCCACCGCGCCGACGTCTCCAGTCGAAAACTTGTACTCGAGCCACTCCGTCCCGTCCTTGTCCTCGAGGATACGGCAGGACGACGGCAGGCACGCCCACAACCCGGTCACGAGGTTGTTGCGGTCAATGATCGGGACGATGAAAAGCGTGTTTTGCATGTCGAGGATGGTGCTACACCTGTACACGAACTGCGACCACGTCTGCCACTGGTTTGGGCGTTTACGCAGGAGTGCCTGCAAACGCGGCTGTGCTGACCCCTCGATTTTGATGGAGAGTTTTGCAATGTGCCGCGCCCTCGCGTCGATTGCCGACCGCACGATCTCGGACTCGTAGAGCGCCCCAGACCACCGCCGAAATGTGGGTTGATACGCGGTGAGCGTTTTGAAGTATTGCCGTGCGATGTACTTGCGCGGTCTGAAGATTTTGTCAAACAAAGACATACGCTATCACCTCTTGTCGTTGGCGAGTTGCCCGCCGATTTCGGCGTACCATTTCTGCCGTACGGTCATCGCGTCGAGCAATGCCGCCATGCCGTCGATACGTTGCGTCTGCGATATTTTTACCAACCTCTTGCGGTTGGTGTCGGTGTTCTGCTTGAGCGCCGCGTTGAGTATGCAGATTTTGAGCAGGTCATTGTCACCGCAGGAAAACGTGCCGTCTCGCATGAGGCCGTCCACCTCGTCAATGACTGGTGTCAGATTCTCGCCTTGGTTGACGTCGTCCATGTTGAAACCGTACGCGGCCATGTCCTGCACCAGATACGCCGCACTGTAACGGTCGTACCCGATTTTGAGCGGGTAGATTTTGTATTTCTCCACCATGTCGGTAAACCATCTGGCGACGTCGTGATAATCCACGAAATTGTCCCCGGACGGAGAGAGCAGGCCGCGCTTGACATACGCCCGATATGGGACGCCGTCCCGTGCGGTCGCCTCGTCGATTTTCTGCGACGGCATCCAGAACTGCGCGAACACGTGCAGGCGCTTTTGCCTCTCCACGACGAGTACCGCCGCCGTCAAGTCTGTCGTCTGCGACAGGTCGAGGCCACCGACGGCATAGCACCGGGAAAAGTCCTCGAGCCGTTCGGACTCCTCGGAAAAGTTCCGCTCCACGTCTGGCGTGTTGAACCATGCCACGCTCGCGTTTTGCTTCACGTTGGCGTACTTGGTCAGGAACTCGGCGCGTTTGCTCAGTGACTGCTCGGCGACCGCTATCTCCTCGAGCATATAGTCGACGGAGACGGACGTGCCGAGGTTCGGGTTTGCTTTCCTCAACTCGTTGATGTCGTCCCACTTCTCCACGTCGTCGACCATGTAGAGGATGGGCAACAGGCGTCTCTCCTTGGAGTCGCCCATCAGAAACCGCGTGGAGCGTTTTATGAGTTCGTCATAGATCGAGTCGTTGACGTACCCGGACGTCGTCAGAGACAGGAGCAGACCCTCGGGACGTGCGCCCATGCCCGACTTCATGACCTCGTATTGTTTGAGGCCTTTGTCACCTTCCCACGCGGCGACCTCGTCACACACGCACAACGACGGGTTGAAACCGTCGGATTTCTTCGCGGAGAACGCGATTTTTTTGACGCTCGAGTTTGTCCCCGCGATGAAGTAGTCGCCCTGCCTGCGTTTCGGCATGTCTGACATGTCGTTGACGCGCTTGTTGTGCATGTCCTTCTCGTTCGCCGCCTCGACCATCGCCTTGTACTCGGGGTCGAGCGTGAGCATCTGCCACATGCACCCGTACACGAGGTCGGCCTGCTCGAGTTTCGGAGCGAGGCAAAACACACGCGCACCATATCCGCCGTCCACGCGCCAGATGTACGACGCGATGGCGGAGGCGAGGAGAGACTTGCCGTTTTTGCGTCCGATCACGAGGAGCACCTCGCGGAACTGGCGCAGGCCGTTCGCATCGACAACGCCGAACACCGCCGCGATAAATGCTTTCTGCCACAACTCGAGACGGAGAGGAGAAGGAGCGAGTGCGCCCTCGGTGTGGAAACAGTGCCCCTCTATCCACTCAATGGCCATGTCCGCCTTGTGGGCGTCGTAGTAAAACGCCTTTTCCTCGAGACCGTGCACCAGATACTCGTACACGAGCGACACCCACCGACCAACGACCACCGACCCGTTGCGTATCCGCTGATAATAGGCGTATATGTGGTTCGTTCCGTCCATTTCCGCCCACCTCCGGGTCGCTCCGCTCTCGTTCGGGTATTTTATAAAC